>Ga0187871_10000039_pt1 | contig 100630 bp, 87 predicted proteins | sample June2016WEW_16_1_FD_132988 | JGI IMG/M metagenome (GOLD analysis project Ga0187871, IMG submission 132988) | Peatland microbial communities from SPRUCE experiment site at the Marcell Experimental Forest, Minnesota, USA - June2016WEW_16_10 | ecosystem: Environmental > Terrestrial > Soil >...
AATACCTGTCCGATGAAATGTGGCGGACCAAAGCCGATGCCGGCACTATGTTCGTTGATTACAGCCCATTCAAAATCAATAACGTCCCCGTAGCTCAAATGGATAGAGCAGCGGTTTCCTAAACCGTTGATTTCGGTTCAATTCCGGACGGGGACGCCATTTTAAACCCGCCGCTTGCCTGGATGCCGCCATCATTGAATGCTTTTATCAACAACCGGTCGAATTAAACGGGGTTATAGGTTATGGTGCAGACGACAACCAAGCCGCCCATGAAAAAAACACTTTCCCTTAAATCCATTTTAGGCCTGGCCATCCTGGCGTGGACATTGAGTGGCAGCCAGTCGGTGCAAAACGCCAGTGCTCAAACAACACAAACCGCCCCCCCGCCAGGCACCGATCTCATCACCGCCGCTTCCCCGGACAATGCGACCACACCCGGCACGCTGCCACCGGACGTTGATCCCAACAGCCCGCTCGCCCAAGTCATCCGATTGGTGCAGGCTAGCGTCGAGCAAAGTGTCATTCTCACGTACATCGGCAACTCCACGAGCCTGTTCAGCCTCAATTCGGACGAAATCATTTACCTGAACGACCTGGGTGCTCCGCCGGAGATCGCCAACGCCATGATGCAGCACGACCGGCAGTTGCAGCAAGCGGGCGTGGCGGCGAACGTTCCCCCCGCCCAACCTGGGAACACCGCGGAAAGTTCGGCAGCGCCGCCGGCCGACACGGCCGAGACCATGACATCACAGCCGGCCGACGTCACGGTGAACTATTTTTATGACACGTTAACACCTTATGGCGGATGGGTGAATGTGACCGGTTACGGCTGGTGTTGGCAGCCAACTATCGTTGTTTACAACACCGACTGGCAACCTTATTGCGACGACGGACATTGGGTTTATACCGACTGTGGCTGGTATTGGATTTCCGGCTATTCCTGGGGCTGGGCAACCTTTCACTACGGCCGCTGGTTTCACGTTCCCCGCTACGGCTGGTGTTGGTGGCCGGACACGACCTGGGCGCCGTCGTGGGTGTGTTGGCGCTACAACCGGGATTATTGCGGCTGGGCGCCATTGCCGCCCCATGCGGTTTATCAGCCCGGCGTCGGATTCGTTTACCAGGGCCGTGCAGTCAGCGCCGGCTTTAACTTTGGCTTGAGCGCCGGCGTCTTCACGTTTGTGCCAACGCGGGATTTCTGCGACCCGCACCCGGGGCGTTTTCGCATCAAAGCGGATGGCGTAACGCACATTTACAACCAGACCGCGGCCATCAATAACTTCAATTTTGACAGTCACCGCCAGGGCATCGTCAATGCCGGCATCCCGCCGCAAGATATCACCGCCGTCACCCGACAGGCGATTCATCCGGTCACCATTCGTACCGGGAACGGAAGCGTGGCGTGGGGCGGGCGGGGCGAACAATTTGAGCGCAACAACAACACGCTGACCGTCAGTCGCCCGCGCTTTGTCGGCACCCCGGTGCTCTCCCTGCATCCGGGCACTCCGCCAACAACCGGCCACGGGCAAAATGAGTTTCATCCGGTCGTACAGGGAAATCAAAATAACATTTCCCCGCACGTGGAAAATCCCGGGCAAAACACTCTCCCGCACCGGGACATACAGCCAAATTCGCAACCGAATCTGTATCGGACCCCGCCACGGGTGCCGCAGACCCAGCAGCCGGACGTGACGCATGTCACCCCGTCCAATCCACAGATAAACTACAATAACCACACGGTGACCGCGCCGTCCAAAAATTACCAGACCTGGCCGACCCAAAATCAGACGCCTAATCACAATGACAACTCCGACGGGAAGGTTTTATCCCCGCGGGCGTTTGGTTCCGGACAACAACCGTCGCATGGCGCCACCTACAACTCCCCACCGCAGGGCAACACTGCCAACGGACAGCCTTTTTCCAGTCCCCCACCCGTCAATCACTACTCTCCGCCGCCGACGCCAAATAATAATTATGGCACACCGGCAAATGAATCGGGCAATAACAGCCAGCGATTCTATCATTCCGACCCACCACCACAGGTAGTTCAACCCCATGCGTCAAACCCCTCTCCTCCGCCGCCGCCGCAACCCAACAACCAGGGTCAGGGGAAAGACCAAAACGGACATTGAAGTTCGATTCGTTGGAGTGGTCATTACAGGCCGGAAGCCGGTGGCTTTTTGCTTTCAGAACTTTTCCGCGGCAGGCAAAATGGGCGCGTGAGCATCACCCGGCGGCAGTTTGAGCAAATGCAGCAGCGTCTCGTCGGCGCGACGACGCGCGCGGCAGCACCGGTGCTGGCGGCCGGCTTGCAGGCGCCGCTCTCCGCGCACGGCGTGATCCTGGGGGTTGACCCGTCACTGCGCGGCACCGGCTACGGCGTGATTCGCCTCGCCAAACCGCATCCCCTCGCGCTCTGCCACGGCACGATCTCCTGCCCGCAAAACTGGGAACGTTCGCGCTGCCTCGTCAAAATCGTGGAAACCCTGCGCGCAGTCTTGAAACAAAACCAACCGACCGTCTGCATCGTCGAGGGACTTTTCTTCGCGCAAAACCTGCAAACGGCCATCATCATGGGCGAGGCGCGCGGCGCGGCGCTGGCGGCCGTCGCCGAAGCCGGTCTGGAAATTTTCGAAATGGCGCCCCGCAAGGTGAAACAGGCCATCGTCGGCTACGGCGCGGCGCAAAAATCCGCCGTTGCCAAAATGGTTCAGCGCCTGTTGGACCTGCCCGAACCGCCCGCGCCCGACGCCGCCGACGCGCTGGCACTGGCGCTGGCGCACGCCCAGGGGAATTCCCGCTATCATCTCACGCCCTCGAAGCGAATATGACCATTCTTCACGCTGCCTTCGCATGATCACTTTTCTCCACGGCAAACTGGTCGAGGCGCTGCCCACGCAGGTGATCATCGACGTCAACGGCGTCGGTTACGAGGCGCTCATTCCTTTATCGTCGTTCGACCGGCTGCCGCCGCCGGGCGAGCTGGTCAAGCTGCTCACGCAACTGGTCATCCGCGAGGATGCCCACACGCTGTACGGATTCATGACGGCGGCGGAACGGGATTTGTTCCGGTTGCTGGTCAATTCCGTCTCCGGTATCGGCCCGAAAACCGCGCTCAACATCCTGAGCGGCATGAACCCGGTCGCCTTCCGCGGTGCGGTGGCCGGCGGCGACGTGAAATCGCTCTCGCAAATCTCCGGCGTCGGCAGGAAAACCGCCGAGCGCATCGTCGTCGAGCTGCGCGACAAAATCGGCGCGGCGGGCGCTTGGGAAGCCGCCAGCGCCCGGCACGCACTTTCGCCGGATGACCAAAAAATCAACGACGCCGTGCTTGCGCTCATGGCGCTCGGGTTCAAGCAGGCCGAAGCGCACGATGCCGTCCGCGCCGCTCAAACGATGCTGGGCGCAAAAGCAACCGTGGAAGAACTCGTGCGCGCGTGCCTGAAAAAAGGAGCGTGATGGACGCTGAACCTCCGCAGTCACCCGTGCCGCCCGCCGGCCGTCAGCGCCGGAAATCCGGTGTGATTGTGCCGAATTCACCGAAATGGCATCAACGGCTTGCGGCTTGGATCATTTGGGCCGCGTTGCGATTGATTGCAGTGACCCTGCGTTATCGCATCAACGATCCACACGGGTTCATGGCTGGAAAGGATCACGGGCAGGCGATTTACTGCGTCTGGCACAACCGCCTCGCGCTCTGCTTGAAGATATATTTCACCTTCGGACGCAGGCGCCACCAGGCTGCCGGACTGGCGGGAATGGTCAGCGCCAGCAGCGACGGGGCATTTCTCGCGGCGATTCTTGAGCGTTTCGGTGTGCAACCCGTGCGCGGTTCATCGAGTCGGCGCGGCCCGCAGGCGTTGCTGGAACTGACCACCTGGGCCGAGCGCGGCTACGACTTGGCCATCACCCCGGACGGCCCGCGCGGCCCGCGCTATGTGGTGCAAGACGGCGCCATGGCGCTGGCGCAAATCACCGGGCTGCCCCTGGTTCCGGCGTCGTATCATTTGCATTGGAAAATCCAGTTGAAGAGCTGGGACCGCTTTCAAATTCCACTGCCGTTTTCGCGTTGCGATGTTTTTGCCGGCCGCATTATCCAGGTGCCGCGCGATATCTCGGACGACGGCCGCGAGACATTGCGCCAACAGTTCGAAGCCGAATTGCGTGCCATTACGCTGGATTGACGCCATGATTGCCCGGGTCAGCCTCGAAATCGCGCTCCGCAAGGAGTTCGATTATTTGATTCCGCCCGGATTGGCCGGACAAATTGAAGTCGGCAGCCGCGTGCAGGTGCCATTCGGTCCGCGAAAAATTCATGGCTGCGTCACCGCGCTGGCCGAGGAATCGGCCCGCGCGAACCTCAAACCGATTCTGAAAGTCATCGGCGCACAGACCATGGTCACGCCGAAGGTGTTGCAGTTGGCGCGCTGGATTGCCGAATATTACTGCTGTGCACCGGAAACCGCCTTGAAGTCGGTTCTGCCCGAAGCCATCCGCAAAAAAAGGGGGACGGAGGAAGGTTGGAAAAAACAATTGTTTGTCCGCGCCCTGCCGCCCAGCAGCGAATTTCCAAAACTGCCGAAACGCCAGCAGGAAGTCTGGAACCTCATCGAGGAACGCCGTGAAATGTTGCTGACGGAAGTGCTCGAACTGGCCGAAACCACCGCCGCGACCGTCCGCAAACTCGAAGACCGCGGTTTGGTGGAAATCACCTCTGAAATTTCCGAGCGCGACCCCTACGCACGCGAACACATCCTGCCGTCCCAACCGCTGTTGTTGAATCCGGCACAGCAAAAGGCGCTGGAGGAAATCAAAAGCCGGATGTCAGAAATCAGAAATCGGAAGTCGGAAACCGGAAGTCCGACCTCTGACCTCCGTCTTCCGCCTTCCGTCTTCCTGCTCCACGGCGTCACCGGCAGCGGAAAAACGGAAATCTACCTTCAGGCCCTTGCGCATGCGCTCGCACAGGGCCAGGGCGCGATTGTGCTCGTGCCGGAAATCTCGCTCACGCCGCAAACCGTCGAGCGGTTCAAGGCGCGATTCAGTTCCGGCAAATTGCAAACCCTCGTCGCGGTCCTGCATTCACACCTTTCCACCGGCGAACGCCATGATGAATGGCACAAAATCCGGCAGGGCCGCGCCCGCATCGTCATTGGCGCGCGCTCGGCGATTTTCGCGCCCGTCGAACCGCTCGGCCTCGTCATCGTGGACGAGGAACACGAGCACACCTACAAACAGGAGGAAGCACCCCGCTACCACGCGCGCGACGTGGCCATCATGCGCGGAGAGATGGAAGGCGCCGTCGTCGTGCTCGGCTCCGCCACGCCGTCACTGGAAAGTTATTACAACTGCAAAAAAGGCAAATACACCCTGCTCGAACTGCCCGAGCGCGTGGACAACCAGAAAATGCCGCACGTCCGCGTCGTGGATATGCGCCAGGCTGCAAAAGAAAAGGGACCGCCGATTTTTTCGCCGCAACTCAAGGAGGCCATCACCCAGCGACTCGAACGCGGAGAGCAGACGATTTTATTTCTGAACCGGCGTGGCTATTCGACGGCCCTGCAATGCCCCAAGTGCGGGTTTGTTGCAAACTGCCCGAATTGCAGTCTCGCGCTGACGTACCATCGCATTGAACAAAATCTCTCCTGCCACATTTGCGGTCACCACGAAAAAGTCCCTGCTGTTTGTCCAAACCCGAAGTGCAAAAATCCGGCCATCCGCTTCGCCGGCACCGGCACGAAAAAGGTCGAGGAAACGCTCGCAAAACTATTTCCCGATGCGCGAGTCCGGCGCATGGACGCCGACACGATGAAGCGCAAGGACGATTACCGGAAAACCCTGGGTGATTTCCGCGCCGGCAAGACGGATATTCTGGTCGGTACCCAGATGATTGCCAAGGGGTTGCATTTCCCGAACGTCACGCTGGTGGGCATCATTTACGCCGACCTCGCGCTGCACCAGCCGGATTTTCGCGCCGGCGAGCGTACTTTCCAATTGCTCACCCAGGTTGCCGGGCGTGCCGGTCGCGGCGACGTTGAAGGCGAGGTGTTCGTGCAGGCGTTCACGCCATTTCATCCGGCCATTCAATACGCGCGCCGTCATGACTTCACCGGCTTTTACGAGCAGGAAATTGAGTTCCGCGAGCAACTGAAATATCCACCCCTGAGCCGCGTCGCCTTGCTCACGCTCAAAGGCCGCAACGAGGACAAGGTGAAATTTTCCGCTGAGCATTTGAAACGGGAACTGGAAAGAGCTCTGGTTGGTGAAAAACCCCTCTCCCGTCCTCCGGACACCCTTTCCCCGCCAAGCGGGGAGAGGGATGGGGCGAGGGGCACGTTCAAAAATTTGATCATTGCCGGTCCGGCGCCGGCGCCGTTGCTGCGCGCGGAACAGTTTTATCGCTACCAAATCATGCTGCGCACACGCACCATGAGCAAACTCAGCCAACAACTGGCGAAAATCATTGAAACATTGGCACTGCCGGATGACGTGACGTTGGCGGTGGACATCGATCCGGTAAATTTGGGGTAAGGCAACTATGCGCTCAATTTCTTAATTCCCCTCTGCCACAGATCGAAGTGGAACAATGCGACGACGACGAGGGAGTGGCCGATTTTTTCATCGGCGACGAGTTTCGGAATTTCTGACACCGGCACCAGCCGTGTTAGCAGGTCTTCGCCGTGGTCCCAATCCAACTCGTGCTGCAACCGGCAGTTTTCGATCAGCACGGTGTAAGTGGTGTTGCTCAGGATGGCCGGGTTTGACCAGATTTTGCCAAGCACACGCGCGTTTTCGCCGGCGTAACCGGTCTCCTCGCGCAGTTCGCGCACGGCCGTCACCACCGGGTCGGTTTCGCCCGGGTCCATCATGCCGCCGGGAATCTCCAGTTCCACCGTGTTCGAGCCATGCCGGAATTGCTCGATCATCACAAGCTGCTGGCCGGGTGTGACGGCAATGACATTGACCCAATCGACACTTTCGAGCACATAGAAATCGTGTTCCCGGCCCGTGCGCGGCGAGATTTTCACGTCGGCGCGCAGATTGAAGATGCGAAAATCGCCGATGGGCGTTGAACGGACTGTTTTCCAAGGCCTGATCATTTACGATTTATGATTTACGATTGGCACGGCAAATTGCTGCGATTTCGTAAATCGTAAATCGTAAATCGTAAATTCAAAGTCCTTTTTCCTTGGCGGCCCAACCATTGCGCATCAACGTCAGCAAATGTTGCAGGGCCTCTTCGTAGGAACGGCTCTTCTGTTCGGCGAGCTGGCGCGCGCGCTTGTCCAGTTGCGCGGCCATTTCAGCGGATTTTTCGGCAGGACAGCCGAGTGCCGTCAGGACCTGGGCGAGTTCGGAAATGTCCACAAAAATTCGGCCACAGATGAACACAGATCGGCACAGATGTTTTTGTGCCGTGCACCGCAGGTTTTTATCCGTGGGCATCTGTGTAAATCTGTGGCTAAAATTATTTCACGGTGGCGGCGGGGACGATTTTGACGCTGACGACGCCGACCCGTTTCTTCGGCTTGCTCGGCTCGCCGGAACCGCTGGAACCAACCGGCGTGCCGGCAATTTTTGCCAGCACGTCCTCGCCCTTGATCAATTTGCCGAAGGCAGTGTACTGGCGGTCGAGAAAGGCGGCGTCGCCGTCGCAGATGAAAAACTGGCTGCCGGCAGAATCGGGGTTCGCGCTGCGCGCCATGGAAATGACACCGCGCTGGTGCGAACGGTCGTTGAACTCGGCCTTGATCTGGTAGCCCGGCCCGCCCGTGCCCCAGCGATTTTCGGCCGCCGGGTCCCGGGTCAGCGGATCGCCGCCCTGGATCATGAAACCCTTGATGATGCGGTGGAAACAGGTCCCGTCATAAAAACCTTTCTGGGCGAGGGTCTTGAAATTATCGACGGTCTTGGGCGCGACGTCCGGCCAGAATTCAATGACGATTTCGCCTTCGGTGGTGGTGATTTGGGCCAGTTCATTCATAAAATTTAAGGTGGGTTTACTTCAAGGCGGTGGCGGGAACGATTTTGATGCTGATGACACCGACGCGTTTGAGCGGTGCGCTGTTCTCGCCCGACGGGTTTGGCCCGACGGGCGTATCCGCAATTTTTTGCAGCACGTCCTCGCCTTTGATCAGGTGGCCGAACGCGGTGTATTGATGGTCAAGAAATGACGCGTCGCCGTCGCAAATAAAAAACTGGCTGCCGGCGGAGTTCGGATCCGAACTGCGCGCCATGGAGAGGACACCCAGTTGATGGGAGTGGTCGTTGAACTCGGCATTGATGCTGTATCCCGGTCCGCCGGTGCCCCAGCGGTCCTTGGCGGCCGGATCTTTGGTCAACGGGTCGCCGCCCTGAACCATAAATCCCTTGACGATGCGATGGAAACAGGTGCCGTCGTAAAAACCCTGTCCGGCCAGCTTCTTGAAATTGGCGACCGTATTCGGCGCAGCCTCGGGCCAGAAAGCCACGACCATCTTACCCTCCGTGGTGTCGATGAGAGCGACTTCATTGGTCGCCGGCGATTTGGCCGCCGGCGCGGTGGACAGGGAGTTCGTGTTGGTATCGGCGGCCGAAGCCGTTGCCAGACCAGCGACCAGACTGATGGCGCAAATTAAATTCCATGCTTTCATGGCCGAAAAATCTTCCATGACCACGGCAAAAAGTCACGCCCGGAATCAATCCTTTTTCATGGAACGCGTAATAAGGCTTCCCCGGCTGGTTTGACGCGAACGAACCAGTGCGAGAATTATCAACACGACCGCGGCAGCCAGCAGCCCCGCACCAACTGCCAGCGCGCCTTTGCGGCTCAGGCCGGTGTGGTCTTCGGACAACGGCGCCGGGACGTTCGTTTGCGTTTCCGCAATTTTAGGCGGGGCGGCATTTGTTGAAATTGCATTCGTCGAATTTGACAGCGATTCGGCCGGCGGCGGATTTGATGCCATTTTGGCCGGCGGCGGACTGGGCGGCACCACTCTGGGCGGAACCAAAGGGATCGGGTTGGTGCCGACGTTGGTGCCAATGATGATGAGTGGCACGGCTTGGATGACCGGTGGGGGCGGCGGCGGGCGCGGCGCTGGCGGTGGACCGGTTTGAACCGGTGCCATGGCTTGAGGCGGCGCCGGCAAGGGCGGAAAATTGGGTAAATTCACTCCCACAGCCGAGGAATTCACAGTGTAACCAATGTACCGGCCCAGTTGTGACCGCAAAACGACGATGAATGTCTCGTTCGCCTTGCTCAACGCACTCTGGTTTTGCTTGAGAACGGTGTTGATCGCGTTGTCATATGGCGTCCCCTTGAGTTCCCCGTCACCATCGCAGAAAATCAACACGGTGAGCCGCTCGGAATCCTGTACCAAACTGTTGACCTCCGGCATAACCACGTCAAAGCGCGTGCTTTTGGAGTAGCGCTGGATCCTTACAAAGTTGGTGATATCCGACGCTATCGTCGCCGCGTTTTGTGGCAGCCAGTGCTGCAACGGAAATTCCCCCTGGCGCAATTTGCGGTCGAAGGCCCACACCCCAATGCTGTCACCCGCCTGAAATTGCCCGTTCATCATGGAAAAAAAGAGCCGTTCCACGACGTATTGCGTCGCCGGCACGCGCGACTTCATCGCCGACGACGTGTCGAAGATGAGCAGATAACGGCTGTCCACGCTGCCCGCGACCGGCTGCGCGGTCGCGACGGAAACCATAAAACATCCGGCGACCAGCGCGGCGAGAACCCGCGCGCCCCGGGCAAATGGATTTGAAAACATCTTCATGGGCCTTTGTTTTTTTGCGGACGGCTGAAACGATTTCGCTCCGCCCGGTTGTAATTTCGCAATTCGTCCTGCAATTCCGTCAGCGCACTCTCAATCGTGCGAATAAAATTCGCGCAACTCGAGGTCATGCCGCCCATGCCCGACACCATGTCGCGTTCGGCATGATCGTCCGTCACCACCAGCACTTCGCCGTAGTCCTGAAACCGGTGCGCGGCGCGTTCAATCATCTCATCGGCAGTCTGGCCCGCGCGCGAAAATAAAACCTCCACTGCGGTGCCGGACTCATTCGCCGGGACGTGGAGTGGCGCGCCCGCGCCATCAAAAAAAACCGTGATCGGCTCGCCGGTCGCGTCGTGATAGCGGGTCAGGACGTAAATCAGCTCGTCGCGCGCCCGTGCCGAATGCCGTGGCTGGCCCGGTGCCAGTCCCGGCCAGCTGTGCAACAGGCTGTAGCCGTCCACCAGGATGCGTGCCAACGCCATGCCGGGAAGCTAGTCGAAAGGACCCAAAGTCCAAAGCCCAAAGTCGCGGCTGGCTTGACTTTGGACTTTGGACTTTGGACTTTGGACTTGAATGTCTGCCGCCCAATCCATTTTTCAGGTCTCGAACCGCCGCATTGCCGTTATCGCGCTGGCGGTCTTCGCCCTCGACCAGTTCACCAAATGGCTGGTGTTGCGAATGCTGCCGCCGGGCTATGAAAAAATCATCATTGATGGTTTTTTCAAATTTGTTCATTGGGGCAATACCGGCGCGGCCTGGAGCCTTTTTCGCGGCAACAATAACACGCTCGCGCTGGTGGCGTTGCTGGCGCTGGTGGCCCTGTTTCTCACGCGGCATCATTTCAGCTCGAATACCCTGCCCGGCCAGATCGCCTTCGGCCTGATTTTTGGCGGGATCGCCGGAAACCTCACCGACCGCCTCCTGCCGGGACGCCACGAGGTCATTGATTTCATCTATTTTTACATCCAACAACGAGGCGGCGATGAAGTCGGCTTTCCGGCATTCAATGTCGCCGACACCGCGATTTGCACAGGTGTGGCGCTGATTTTTCTCATCACCTGGAAAAGCGAGCACGCGTCCAAAAACGTGACGAGTGACAAGTGACGAGTGACATGAAAAATACCCAAAAGGTGTCAACTGTGCTTTCCATGCCACCTGTCACCTGCCACCTGTCACGTTGAAATGTCCACGCACACGGAAAGTTTCACGGTCGAGAAATCGCTCCCGTCCGAGCGGTTGGACACGTTTCTGCGCCGGAAATTTCCCGCGGTCTCACGGGTCACGCTGCAACGATTGATTGAGGCAGGCCACGTTCGTGTTAACCACCGGACGGTCAAACCGACGCATGCGCCGCGAGCGGGCGAGCAAATTGAGATTCACTGGCCGGAAGCCCGGCCCGCCAGCGCGCAACCGGAGGAAATCCCGCTCGACATTATTTTTGAGGATAAATCGTTGCTGGTGTTGAACAAACCCGCCGGGCTGGTTGTGCATCCCGCCGCCGGGCACGAGGAACACACCCTCGTCAACGCGCTGCTGCATCACTGTGGTGGTGAACTCAGCGGCATCGGCGGCGTCGCGCGCCCGGGCATTGTCCACCGGCTCGACAAGGAAACCAGCGGCTGCCTGGTCGTCGCCAAAAACGATGAAACGCACGTGGCCCTTTCCGCACAGTTTGCTGGTCGAAAAGTCAAAAAAATCTACATCGCCATCGTATGCGGCGAACTCGCGCGTGAATCGGGTGAAATCCGTGCCGCCATTGCGAGGCACCCGTCGCATCGCAAGCGCATGGCCGTCCGCGACGACAGTTCCGGCCGCACGGCGCACACGAGCTGGCACGTGCTCGAACGGCTGAAGGCCGCCACGCTGGTGGAGGCGCAATTGCACACGGGCCGCACGCACCAAATCCGCGTGCATTTCGAGTTCCTCGGCCATCCACTGGCGGGCGATGCCACCTACGGCGCGCGGCCGAACCGGAAGCTCACGGAACTGACCGGCTACGAACCGCCGCGCGTGATGCTGCACGCGCATGAGCTTTCATTCATTCATCCGCGAACCAAGGAACCCATGAGCTTCGAAGCGCCGTTGCCGGAGGATTTCCGGGAGGCGCTGAAGTTTCTGCGGGCTTGACCCATTGCCTCATTGTGTTACAATGAGTGTATGACAGAGACACTGACCATTCGCCTGCCCAAATCGCTGGCGCGGGATTTCCGCGCCAAGACACGCGCTGCCAACACCAATCCCACCGAGGTTTTGCGCCGGGCGGCGGCGGATTATGTCCGCCATGACCCGGTGGCGCGCAATGCCATGGTGGAACACCTCCGCGCCCGCGCCGGAACCTGGGATGGCGACATTTCCGGTGAGGAATTGCTGCGGAGGACGCGTCCGTGATTCTCGTGGACACCTCGGTAATTGTTGCCTGGTTGGACAAGAATCATCCCCAACATCGCGCCTGCGCAAAGACCCTTGAAAAATGGGCGCAACGTGAGCAGCTCGCGGTCAGTTCCGTGACTTTTGGCGAACTCGCGGCGGGTGGCCGCACGCGCGAGGCGGTGGAGGACGATTTGCGCGATTTTGAAAAAATCCCGCTCGATGCAGACGCCGCCTGGCGCGCGGGTGTGGCGTTTCGCCAATATCGCCGCAAGGATTCCGATGACCCCGTGCTGCCGGATTTTTTCATTCGTGCCCAGGCGGCGGTGCTGAACCTTTCCCACCTGACGATCGACCGTCGCCAAACGAAATCATTTCCCGACCTGGATTTTGAATTTGTTTAGATCGCCGTTGCCAAAGGATTTTCGGGAGGCGCTGAAATCTTTGCGCTCCGAAATTCTGACGCGAAGCTGAAATCGAAAATCATTTTCCCATCGGCCAAACGCCCTGACGATTCGTGGCTAAATCCAGTAACAAATCTGTCTTTGCGCCAGAATTAATCAATTGAAAGTAACCAGCTTTTATTGGGCTTTGAGTTTCATTTTGCGGCGGGTCATCTTCCTCGTGCTCCTGCTCGTCCTCGTCCTCGAACTTTATTTCCCGGATCGAGGACGAGAACGAGGACGACGACGAGGAGGAATTTTGTTCCGGTTCGTAATCCTAATCCTGCTCTTAATCGTAATCGGTTTCAGCAGATTAAGATTATGATTACGATTAGGATTAGGAGAATTCAAAATTGATTCGCCTGTGGCGGGGGATTTTCGCATATTACGCCGGATGAAATCCATGACGGGTTACGGTCGCGGCGGATGCGCGCAAAACGGCTTCAAAATCACCATCGAGTTGAGCGCGGTGAACCGCCGACAAACCGAGATTTCCCTGAACCTGCCGCGGGAACTGGAGATGCTCGAGGCGCCCATCCGCGACGCCATCAACGCCAAAATCGCGCGCGGCCGCGTGATGGCGCGGGTATCGGTCCACGCGGGCGCCGGTAAATTGTCCGCGCGGATGCATATCAATCTGCCGCTCGCCCGGGCTTATACAACCGAGCTGAACCGCCTGGCCAAACAGCTCAAACTCGCGGGCGAGGTGACCCTGGACCAGCTGGTGCGCGCGCCGGGCGTGCTGCAGACGGACGAGGAACTGGTGGAAGCCGAAAAAATCTGGCCGGTCATTGAAAAGGCGTTGAGACCGGCGCTGGCCGCGCTGGTGAAAATGCGCGAGCGCGAAGGCGCGCACCTCGCACAGGACCTCGCCGCACGCATCCGCATCATGCGAAAAGCCGCCGGGAAGATCCAGCAACAGGCGCCGCAGACGGTGGAGAATTACCGCCAGCAATTGCTCGGACGCATCAAGAGTGCCGGCATTGAAAACATCGCGCCGGACGACGAGCGGCTTTTGAAGGAGATTGTCCTGTTCGCCGACCGGTCGGACATTTCGGAGGAGTTGACGCGGTTGCAAAGCCATTTCCAGCAGTTCGAAGACTGCCGGAAATCGAAGGAACCGGTTGGGCGCACGCTGGATTTTCTGGCGCAGGAGATGAACCGCGAAGTCAACACCATCGGCTCGAAAGCCAACGACGCCGTCATCTCGCGCGAGGTCGTCACGCTGAAGGCGGAACTGGAGAAATTCCGCGAACAGGCGCAGAACGTAGAGTGAAAAGTCCAACGTCCAACGTCCAACGTCCAAAGCCAACCGCGGAAAAAAAATCCGCGCCCCTGCTGATTCTCATCTCCGCGCCGTCAGGCGGCGGCAAGACGACCTTGTGCCAGCAATTGCTGGCCGCGCGCCGGGACATGACGCGCGCCATCACCTGCACCACCCGCCCGCCGCGACCGGGTGAAAAGGACGGCGTGGATTATCATTTTTGTGACGCAGCGGAATTCAAGCGGCGGGTTCAGGCGGGGGATTTCATTGAACACGCGACGGTATTTGGCCGGAGTTACGGCACATTGCGTTCCGAACTGTTGGACAAACTGCGGGCAGGCCGGGATGTGTTGCTAAACGTGGACGTGCAGGGCGCGGCGACGATCCGTGACCGCGCGCAGGCCGGGCCGGAATTGCGGCGCGCGCTGGTAACGGTATTTCTGACACCACCGTCGGTCACCGTGCTGGCGGAACGTTTGAGCAAACGCAACACCGAGGCAGCGGAGGAAATCCAAAAACGCCTGGCCCTCGCGCGACAGGAAATCGCACAGTGGACTCATTTTGATTACCTTTTGATCAGTTCAACGGTCCCGGAGGACCTGCGGCGCATGCTGGCGATTGTTGAGGCGGAGAAAATGCGCGCGGCGCGGGCAGCGGCGCCGGAATTTTAACTCGTCCCAATCATAATCGTAATCCTAATCTGTTCATGTTCGACCATGAGAAGTTGCGGGTGTATCCGGAAGTCTTGGCGTTCGCCTCGGGGGCCGAAGCGATTTTGGAGCGTGCAAAGAAATCCAGTCCGCTTCACCACCAGTTAGATCGTGCCAAGACTTCCATTCTTCTGAACATCGCCGAGGGCAACGGGCGATTTACCGCCCCGGATCGCTGCCGGTTTTTCGACACGGCACGGGGATCAGTTTTGGAATATGCGGCCGGTCTTGATTTACTTGCCGTAAAAAATGTGATTGACCCAAAAGAGTTGGCAAGGGACAAGGCCGTATTGGAGAAAATTGTTTTAATGCTCATCGGGCTTATTCGCAGCAACTCGGCGGATAGGTTGCATGAAGCATCGATTTCTTATCGCGTAAAATCCAAAATGGATTACGATTAGGATTAGGATCAAGATGAAGAAAAACATTGTACTGGGCGTGACCGGCTCGATTGCCGCGCACAAGGCGGCGGATCTGGCGAGCCTGCTCACCAAACAGAAATGCCAGGTGCGCGTGGTGATGACGGCCGATGCGCAACGCTTCGTCACGCCGCTGCCGTTCAAGGTGCTCACGCGCCAGCCGGTCGTGACCAACCTGTACGATGAGGAGGAGGGCTGGCAACCCACCCACGTCCGGCTCGCGGACGAGGCGGACCTGCTGTTGATTGCGCCGGCGACGGCCAACGTGATCGCGAAGCTGGCGCATGGGATGGCGGACGACGCGCTGACCTGCATCGCGCTGGCCCTGAATCCGAAGGCGAAAATTTTAATCGCGCCGGCGATGAACGGAAAAATGTGGCTGCACCCGGCCACCCAGGCAAATGCGGCCACGCTCAAAGCTCGTGGCGTGGAATTCATCGGACCGGACGAGGGGATGCTCTCCTGCGGCTATGAAGGTATTGGCCGGCTGTGGCCGGTGGAAGCCATTGCCGAACGCGCCGTGAAATGGCTGCGTTGACATTTTTCGTTCCCGACCATTTTTATGAAATCGAGCCATGAACAATGGCTGAAGCGGGTGCTGGCATTGATGGAAATACCCGCACCGGACCCGTCGCGTTTGCTTCGCCGCCTGGAAATCATGGAGCGGGACATCATGCTGCCGCTCAAGGCATTTGCCATCGGGATGATCTGCTACTCCTTCGTTTCCACGCCCTGGTTTGGCCTGACCTCGAGCATGCTGGACATCACCGTCGAAACGGTTCAATACCTGTTCTGCTTTTATGTCCTGGCCAACGTCCTCTTTGCCTTGTTGATGCTAAACCCGGCGCGATGGCCGCTGGCGATTGTGCAATGGACGGTGGTCACCAGCAGTCTCGTGGACGGGCTTTTCCTGGCGGGGATGACGTTGTTGACCGGCGGTCTGGACAGCATCTTATTCTGGCTGTTTGTGGGTTTGATCGTCCGGAACGCCGTGAGTGTGCCGCCCGGGGTCTCCCAGTTGATTTTAAATTTTGCCATCAGTCTCTGCTATGTCCTGGTGGGCGTGCTCGATTTTTCCGTATCGAGCAATCTGGATGTCGCCACTTTGCGAAGCCTGCATCTGCTGCCGAATGAGAACTGGGGCCAGCCGTTTGTGCTACGGCTGGTGGTCCTCTGGCTGACGGCGATTTGCTGTTATGGCGCCCAGGTGTTGCTCGAACGACAACGGCTGGCGACCGAGGAAGCCGATGAATTTGTCACGCGCGAAGGACAGTTGCGTTCCGCCGGGCGGCTCGCCGCCGAATTCGCCCATCAGATCAAAAACCCCCTCGCCGTCATCAACAATGCCACCTTCTCGCTGCAACGCGCCTTGCGCGATGGCAAAGCCGGGGCCGCACAGCAAATTGAAATCATCCAGGAGGAAGTCTCGCACGCCGACCGGATCGTCACGCAAATCATGGGTTACGCGCAATTGACCGAAGGCCGCGTGGAGAAACTGAACGTGGCCGAGGAACTCGAACGCGCCATCACGCAGGTCTTTCCGCCCGCCGTGCCGACGGGCATCCACATTCACCGCGAATTCGACCGGACCTTTCCCCCTTTGTTGATGCAGCGCCACCATTTGTCCGAAATCATGCTCAATCTGCTGAAAAACGCGCGGGAAGCCGTCGGTGAAAACGGAAACGTTTACATTACCGCCGACAGCCGCCGTGATTATGCGGTGGAAATATCCGTGCGCGACGACGGCCCGGGCATCCCGCCCGATAAGATCGAACGGGTCTTTGAAGCCTACTATACCACCAAGGAACACGGCACGGGCCTCGGTCTGGCCATTGTCAAACACAACGCGGAACTGTACGGCGGCACCGTGCGCGTTGAATCCGGGCTTGGAAAGGGAGCGGCTTTCACTCTAGTCTTTCCCGCAAAGACGCTGATGAAACTCAAAAAATGAGCACGCCCCTGCCATCCGTCCTGGTGGTGGACGACGAAAAAAACATGCGCCGGTCGCTGCAAACGGTGCTGGGCGACGAGGGCTATGCCGCCCGCGCGGTGGAGTCCGCCGAGGAAGGACTGGAACTGCTCGGGCATGAGGAATTTTTCATGGTCATCACCGACGCGCGCCTGGGCGGCATGAGCGGTTATGACTTTCTGACCCAGGTCCGCCAGCAGTGGCCCGAGTTGCCGGTGCTTATGCTCACGGCTTACGCCACACCCAAACTGGCCGTGGAAGCCATCAAAGCCGGTGCGATGGATTATCTGGCCAAACCGTTTGCGCCCGAAGAACTGCTCCATGCGGTCGCGCGTTGCGCTGAACGCCACCGGTTGCTGCGGGAGAACGCCGCCCTGCGTTTGCGGGCCGGCGAGGTTTTCAGCCTCGATCAGATCGTCGGTGAATCGCCGAAGATGCGCGAATTGCGGAAATTGATTCAAACGGTTGCGCCCACCGATACGCGGGCGCTCATTTTGGGCGAAAGCGGCACCGGCAAGGAACTGGTGGCGGGCGCCCTGCACAGCCTGAGCCTGCGGCGCGAGGCGCATTACGTCCGCATCAATTGCGCCGCCATTCCGGAAACGCTGCTCGAAAGCGAATTGTTCGGCCACGAAAAGGGCGCATTTACCGGCGCGCTGAGGCAAAAACCCGGACGCGTGGAGGAGGCCGACGGGGGTACGATCTTTCTCGACGAAATTGCGGACATGAGCAAATCGCTCCAGGCCAAATTGTTGCGATTCCTGGAGGACGGCACCTTCGTGCGCGTCGGCGGTACACAGGAACTGCGCGTCAATGTGCGTTTGATTGCCGCCACCAACCGTGACATCACCCAGGCCATTGCCGTGGAACAATTCCGCGAAGATTTGTTTCACCGGTTGAACGTCGTGCAGTTCCGCCTGACGCCGCTGCGGGAACGGGGCAGCGACATCCTGTTGCTGGCGGAGCATTTTTTGAGAATGTTCCGCGTGGCGATGAACAAAAACGTACAGGGCATCACCCCCGCCGCGCGGCAGAAGCTGCTGGCACACCACTGGCCCGGGAATGTGCGTGAGTTGCGCAACGTCATTGAGCGGGCGCTGATTCTGGAGACAACGAAGGAAATCCAACCGGCCAGCCTGCCGGATTTCCAGATCGAGTCGCGCTTGCAGAAAACCCCGGCGGCGATGCAGCCCGCGCCCGGCGAATCGCTTGACGACGCGCTGTCGCGCATTGAGGGTGAGTTGATCACCAGCGCCCTGGAACGGAGCGGTTTTAACCTGACGCGCGCCGCCGAACAGCTTAAGCTCACCCGTCATTCGCTTCGTTATCGAATGCAGCGGCTGAACCTGAACCCCGGCGACGGCGCGACCAATGAATTGCCCGGCGCCTCCGAGCAAAAGAGTTCCGAAATCTGACTGGCTTTAAACCATGAGTGAAATTTCTTCAGCCTGGTCGGTCTTTTTTATCATTCTCGGCACCGCCATGGTGTCGGCGCTGGCGGCATCGATCTGGGTTGTCTTTTCCCACCGGAAGCCGCGCCGCCGTCAGCGGCGCCACCGGCTTAATCCCACACTCGCGCAAGTCGGCGGCCTGCCCCCGGTACGGGACGAGGAAAAATCTTCCGAACCGCCAACGCCAACGTCCCCACCGTGATGCACAGCCGTGTAATCACCCGTAAAAGTGCCTCCAATCTGGCACTGGCTTTCCTGCTGCTGCCGCGCGCCAAACGGGATGCCATGTCCGCCTTGTACGCCTTCTGCCGCGAGGTGGACGACTTCACGGACAATGAATCCGCGCCCGTCGAAGAACGTCGTGAACAACTGGCCGCCTGGCGCGCCGATGTTCGCCGCGCCTGCGCCGGGGAAACCCCGCGGTTCACCGTCAATCGCGAACTCCAGCCGGTCATCCGCGAATATCGCCTGCCCTTCCCGCTCTTCGACGAACTGCTCAATGGCTGCGAAATGGATTTCGACACCAAGCGCTATGAGAATTTTGAGCAGCTGGACCTTTACTGCTACCGCGTCGCCTCGGTGGTCGGACTCCTGAGCATCGAAATTTTTGGCTACCAAAATCCGGCGTGCCGGGACTACGCCGTTTGCCTGGGCAAGGCGCTCCAATTGACGAACATCCTGCGCGACGTGAAAACCGATGCCGGACGCGGAAGAATTTATCTGCCGTTGGATGAACTAAAAAAACACGGCGTTTCGCCCGACGAAATTTTGCGGCACGAATACTCCGAACGTTTTGCGCAACTGGCCGGCGACGTCGCCGTGCGGGCAAAAGACTTTTACCGGCAGGCGCGCCGCACCCTGCCCGCCGAAGACCGTCATGCGATGGTAGCCGCCGAATTGATGGGCTCGGTTTACTGGCGGCTGTTGCAAAAGCTGGAACAGCAGCAATTCCACGTTTTTGGCCCGGAACCCGCCCGCCTGAACAAGGTTCAAAAGGCCTTGTTGATTTTGGGGGCCTGGCTCCGCCTCGCCTTCGGCGCGGTGACCCCGAACTACGGAGTGCCGTAAGACATTTGCACCAAACTTCAGGCCATGCCGCCGGTTGCTTCAACTCCGAACTCCGAACTCCGAACTCCGAACCCCGGCCGCCGGCTTATCGTCAACGCGGACGATTTCGGCCGCTCGCATTCCGTAAATGAAGCCGTTGTGCGCGCGCACCGGGAAGGCATCCTGACCACCGCCAGCCTGATGGTGAATGAAACCGCCTGCAACGAAGCCGTCGCGTTGGCACGCGAAAACCCAAAACTCGGCGTTGGCCTGCACTTGACACTGCTCTGCGGCAAATCCGCCCTGCCGCCGGAGCGAATTCCCGGCCTCGTCAACGCACAAGGTGAATTCGGCAATCGCCCGGTTGATGTCGGAATATCCTACTTCTTCAAACGCGACCTGCGCGAGCAACTCCGCGCGGAAATTCATGCGCAATTTGAAAAATTCCGCGCGACCGGCCTGCCGCTTGACCATGTCAACGGCCATTTGCACCTGCATTTGCACCCGACCGTCTTTCGCATTTTGATGGAAGACGCCGCGCCGCTGGGCATTCGGCATCTGCGGCTCACGCGCGACTGTCTGTCGCGCAGCCGCCGGATGACGCGCGGACATTGGTTTTATCGCCTTTCACACGCCGCGATTTATGAATGGCTTTCCCGCCGCGCGCGCGGACCGTTGCAACAACGCGGCATCCGCCACGCGCAAATCACGTTCGGGCTGCTGCAAAATGCCCGGGTGGATGAGGAATACATCTTGAAACTGTTGCCGGAATTGCCGCCCGGCGATTCGGAGCTTTACTCGCATCCATCGCTTGACGAATTTAAGCATGAATTCGGTGCCTTGATCAGTCCGCGCGTGAAGGAACGGGCCGGAAAACTGGGCATTGAATTGATCCGTTACCAGGATTTAGCCACAGATTCTAGCAGATGAAACACAGATAATTGTTTCTTTGAATCTGTATTCAATCTGTGTTCATCTGTGGCTCAAGAATATGGTAAAACTGCTTTTGATTCTGCTGGTCGGTCTCGCCTTCGAATCCACCGGCGTCGTTTTGCTGAAAAAAGGCATGACCCACATCGGCGACCTGAACGGCATTACTGCCGGCGAAATCCTCCGCGTCTGCAAAGCCGGCGCCACCAGTCCGCAAATCCTGCTCGGGGTCTTCTTTGAGGCGCTGTTTTTCCTTTGCCTGCTGATTTTGATGTCGAAAAGCGACATCAGTTTCCTCTGGCCGCTGACGGGCTTGAGCTTTGTGTTTGCCACTTTCGCCGCCATCTGGTTCCTGGGCGAGCGCGTCTCGCTGGTGCGCTGGATCGGCGTGGCGCTCATCGTTCTCGGCGCGGCTTTCATCAGCTACAGCCAGCAGGTGAAGGAAAAACCTGAGACGCCTCCGGCCAATCAATCTTCAGCAACGCGTCAATAACTTGTAGCAGCCGAGGTGACGAGGCTCTTAACTAATCCAATTTACGATATTGGATTTACGATTTACGAACCGCCCCACCATCCCCGCCTGCGTCGTAAATCGCAGATCGTAAATCGAAAATAAGCGCAGACTGCTACAAAATCCTGGCCAGAACCTCCGCCAACCGTTCGGCAGCCAGCCGGGTTTGCTTCTGCAATCGCATCAAGGCGCCGAGCTTTCCCGGTGATTTCGCAATCGCCAGAAACAGTTTACCGTAATCCAGACTCTGATCCGGTTTGGAAAGCACATTGAAATCCAGCGGCAGATCTCCATTGGCCGTGTCTGAAATCACCCGCACCGTCGCGCATGAAATCCCGCGTTCGCGGCAAACGGCGTGAACGGCCGCTGATTCCATCTCCACCACGTCCGCCCCGGTTTCGCCGCGTAATTTCTTCTTTTCGGCGACGGTAGTGGCGATGCGGTCAGCACAGAAAAATTTTGCCGACTTAGCACCCGCAGCAGAAAGTTTGGAGACCAACCCCTCACCCGTCCTGGCGGACACCCTCTCCCCGCCAGGCGGGGAGAGGGGCGCGTTTGCCACTTCGAAAACCACCTCACCGGGCTTCAAATCCGGATTCAGTCCGCCGGCGAAACCGCAGGTAAGCACCAGTTCCGGTGAACCGGCGGCCAGAAAATCGCGCACTGATGTTTCGGCGTTCCGGCGACCGATGCCGGTAATGAGAACGGAAAGCCCTGGTCTGCTCGTCGCCATTTTCCGAAACGGGGCGGCTTCTTCCTTCAGCGCAAAACAAATGAGCGTTTTCAGGTTACACCCTTCATCTCGGATCTCGCCCTTCATTTTATTCCCGCCAGTCTTTCCTTCCAGATTTTGTAAAGCTCGACGGTGGCGCGGACGTCGCGCAGACAGTACTCGGCAATCTCACGGAATTTCTTTTCGGCCAGCAGCGTGCCCACGTCCATGCCGGTGACGCCGTGGCTCTTGGGCGATTCAATGCCAAAGGCTTTGCAGTAAAAATCCAGGTTGAACCGCCGCGCCGCGCCGTCGCGTCCGCTCACGCTGTAAAACGTCAGTTGCTCCGCAAGGTCGCAGTGCGGCTCGGTGGCGTAACGGTAGCCGAGCCAGTTCTTTTTCGAGATCGGCACGTTGAGCAGCGCCGAGCGCAGATAAATGAACGGCACGTCGAAGCCGCGGCCGTTGAAGGTCACGACCGAATCGTAGTGCTTCGCCACGTCCCAAAACGCCGTCAGCAATTCGGCCTCGTCCGCGCAGGGCACGAATTCCACGGGGCCGGCCTCACCTTCGCCTTCTTCAAAATCCTCCGCCAGAAACTGCACCTGCCCGCGCAAGGATTCGGCGTTGAGCATGGCGATGCAGACGACCTGCGACGTGAACGGCCACAGGCTCATGAATTTGGTGATTTCCTCGCGTTTGGCGCTTTTGGCGGTTTGATCGGCCAGCTTTTCGGCCTCGCGAAAAAGGTATTCCTGCTGCGTCTCGTCAAAATTTTCGAGCGGCAGTGCGGAGGTCTCGATGTCGAAAACAATGGTGGCCATGTTGAAATGTCGGACCCGTTGTAAAAAGTAACGCGCCGGCTGGCAACCTATTTCCTGGCTGGCAGTGTCCCAATTTAGCTGTTGTAGTGTCGGCGCTGTGCGCCGATTTCGAGCCAAAGGCTCGACGCTACAGCAAATTCGGACACTGTTTCCAGGCTTGCCGCGCCGGTTGGCCTTGCCGAAACTGGCCGGTGGCTCGCCACGAAATGAGTTTGCCTTGATGAGTACCGGGAAAGGTTTTTGGTGGAAAACAGCCGTCGCCGTTCTGCTGGCGGCGACCGGGTTCTTGTCGGCAGCCGACACCAACGCGCCGTTGCCGGCCTTCGAGTCCGTGCTGCAACACGTGTTGCAACGGGCCAAAGACGAGGGGGACAACGACCACGCGTTTGACGAGCGCTATCGCTACGCGCGCACCAAGGTCACCGAATTCCGGAATTCGGCCGGCCAGCTTAAAAGTCGTGAGGCGAACACCAGTGTGCATGTTCCGGCATCGATGGCGCCGGCACCGGCCGCGGCGCCAAAACCAGACCCGGAAAAGACCGAGGCCGTCTCGGACACCCATTCCAACGTCCGCGGACAGCAACTCAAGAAGAGCGATTTCCTGTTGAACGAAGATCTGGTCAGTCGTTTTAAATTCACGATCGTCGGGCGCGACCTGCTGAATGGCCGGCCGGCGCTGGTGGTGGATTTCGTTCCGGCAAACCAAACCCTGCCGGAACGGAACCTCAAGGAACGGTTCATCAACAAGACTGCGGGCCGGATCTGGATCGACGCGGCCGATTACAGCCTGGTGAAGGCCGATTTGCACCTGACGCAACAGGTGAATGTCGGCTGGGGCCTCGTCGGCGCGATATGGAAATTCCATTATGGATTCGAGCGCGAACGGACTCCTGATGGACTTTGGTTTCCCAGCGAAGTGGACTGGCATCTGGAAGGCCGCGAAGTGATTATCAACCGCATTGTGGATTATCACGAAACCACGAGCGATGTCCAAAAGTTCAGGTAGCCCGTTGCCGAGGTTGAAAATTCGGCCGGCGCTGCTCTTTTCCTGGCCGCATCACGGCAATTTCACGCGATAGAAACGTTGTTGGTTGCCCGCCGACGAGTCTATGAACTGGTACTTGCCGGCGGGGCTCTCGGTCGGCGCGCCCAGAACGGTCCAGTTGGTTACGGACAAGGCAATGTTCGTGCTGGTTAGGACAACGAAACCCAGGCCCGGTGCATTGGTAAAGCTGATTTGGAAGGTTCCATTGGCCAGTTTTACACCCATCACCCGCGGCGGGGAAAAATTCAGGTCATAACCCAGGATATCGGGCGCGGTAAGGTCGGAGGAGGACAGAATCGCTTTCTGTCCGGCGGTGAGAAAAGCATCGTAGGAGTCCGCCGGGCTGCTCATCAGCCAATCCTGGAGGTCACCGCCGCCGGGGGGGTTGAACGCCTTCAGCGACGTCACGCCGTCATCAACGGAAAAATAGACCCCGCTATCCGTGGTATTAAGACTGCGCACGCCGCTGCTGGTGAAACGGAAGAGGTCGTAAGGCACATATCCATTTGCACCGATCGTACCAAGTCCTGCACCGCGGCCAAGCACCTCGGAGATTTCATGTTCGGCCACGCCGATGAAATCATAGTCGCCGGCCACCGCCCGGTTGGTGGGATTAAAAGTGTAATTGACGGTGGACGCGAAATAGACCGAACCGTCCTGGCCGGGATCATTCGGGGCCACGTACACGAAGCCACCTATCAACCCCAGCGCCTTGGCTTCCGCCGTCGGAATCCACCACAGGCCGCTCCCGGTCGGATCACTCGCGGGCAGGCTGGCGACGGCATTGCTGTCCGCAGCGGTCTTGGCGGCGGCGCTCAGGGCGTTGACCAGATCGGAATAGGCGGGATTTCCCGTCAATTGCGTGCTGCTCTGGCCAAGGCCCACGCTGCTGCTGAAATAGACGGTGATATTGACGGTAATCGAGTTAGTATAAAACTCCTGGAGCGTCTGCGCGGCCGTGGCAACCGCCGCCTCCACCTGTGCCGCGTTGGTCAAACTGCTCACGCTGGAATCATAGGTCACACTGATGGTCAGGGCTTGAACCGGCGATATCGGGACCGACATAACCACTGCCGCCAGGACCAGCCATTTCGCAACCGCAAACCTCCCCGGGCCGGCTAAAATGAATCCCAGAAGTTGGCAGAGGCGGCTGACGATGAAACCTCTTTCACGTACAAACTTATTCATGGGTTTAAGTCTTCTAAACGGTGGTTAGAACCTACCACCGGGTTTTCCTCCGTCAACGGGGGATCGTGATCTTTACCCGGTGGCAAGCCCAACCAGAGAAATTGAGACAGTGTGTCTTGGAGAGGGTTGACACGAATCATGAGTCTGACCGGACCTCCGGCGCCAACATCGCACGGGAACCTGATGAATCAAGCGGTAAATGAGGTGACTAAACGGGACCTTCCTGGACACGCTGAATTTTCACGGCCCTGCCGGTGGCTGCATCGATTTCAATCACCGCGCCATGGAGCAGCACGCGGTTCTTCGCCACTTCAAACCGCTGTGGCATGGCGGTGAGGAATTTCTTGATCACCGGCCCAATTTCGCGGCCCAAGACGCTTTCGTGCGGACCGGTGAAACCGGCATCGCTCAAATAGGCCGTGCCGCCGGGGAAAATCTGCTCGTCCGCCGTCTGCACGTGGGTATGCGTCCCCACCACCGCGCTGACCTGCCCGTCCAGGAAACGCGCCAATGCGATTTTCTCCGAAGTCGCCTCGGCATGAAAATCCACAAAGACGATTTTCGCCTGCTCCCGCAGACGTTTCACCGTCCCGGCCGCGAGCGGAAACGGGTTGTCCAGTTGCGGTTGCATGAAGGTGCGGCCTTGCAAATTCAAAACCGCGACCGAGAGCGGACCTTTCACCTTGGACCCGGGGCTTTGGACTTCAAAGACGCCGCTGCCGTGTCCGGGCACATCCGCCGGATAATTTAGCGGGCGCAGAAAACGTTTTTCGCCGGCCAGCAATTCCATCACTTCCTTCTGGTCCCACAGATGGTCACCGCTGGTGATGACGTCCACGCCCGCCGAAAAAATTTCCGCCGCGGTTTTGGGCGTGATGCCGGAGCCGCCGGCCGAGTTCTCGCCATTGGCAATGACAAAATCGAGCGCGTGTTGTTCACGAAGTCGGGGCAGAAGTTCCCGGACCGCGTGCCGGCCGGGTTGCCCTACAATGTCGCCGATGAAAAGCAGTTTCACAGGCCGATTTTAGCGGCAAAACAGGCGCGACACACGAAAGAAACGAAGCTTGAACGAATGGGACGGCGGGCGCGGCGCACCTGACAAAACCCCGTGGGGCCGTGGTTTCAGGGCGACTGACCTGTGAGCTGGCGAAGTCGCCGGATGACATTCGTGGCCTCGGCGGTGTTGGTGTTCGCGTCGGCCAGATAAAGTTTGTAATACTTGATGGCATCGTTGGTCCGGTGCTGGCGCCAGGCAACCTCGCCAAGGCCGTATTCGATCCGGAATGAGTTGGTGAAGACCTGGTTTAGTTTCTCGTAATCGGCCCGGGCGTCGTCGAGCCGGTCGCTGCCCAGAGAGGCAACGGCGCGATTGAACCGCGCGTTGCTGTTGTCGGGCTGCAGGGACAGGACGCGGGTCAGCGCGGCAATCGCCGGGTCATAGTCTTTCAGCTGGAGGCAGACGTAGCCCTTGTTGAACAGCCAGTTTGTGTCGTCGGGGACATCCCGCAATCTGGAGTCAATCACGGCGAGCGCATTGGTGAAGAGTCCCTTGGCCGTATAAAATTGCATGGCGGTGACCAGCAAATCATTGTTGGTCGGGTTGCGTGAAATTTCAGCGTTGAGCAGCTGGGTGCCGCGCGACAGATCGTTTTTTTGGAAATAGGCCGCCGCCTCCACGGTCGCGAGCTGCATTTGACTGGTCTCATCCAGCGGGAATTTTTCCGGCTGCCGGCGCACGTGCTGAATCACCGCCAGCGCCTGATCGGGCAAACGGTTGAAATCGTAAAGTTGCGCGAGCCAGAGCCGCGCATCCAGATTATCCGGCTCGAGCTGGCAAACGCGCGTGAACGATGCCAGCGCCTGTCGAAAGAATCCATTGCGCACCCAGACGAGACCATTCACAAAACAAAAACTCGGTTCGTCGAACGGCCCAAAAACATCGAGCAGCCTGCTCCAGGAATTGTACCGGCCAAATTGATCCAGGCCGGTTTTGGACGTATCCACCGGCACCGTTTCACCCGCCTGCAGACTGTGATTGAACTGGAGATTGATCCCGGCCACAGGGTTGTCGGGATTGAGTTTTTGGGCGGTGGCAAAATGCTCCGCGGCAATAACCAGCTGTCCGGCGCGTTGCAGTTCAACGCCCCAGTAATTCAGGCTGCGCGAATAGTAGCTTCCCGCAACAAGCGCATTCACATTTTGTTCACGCGCGGCGCGCAAAGCGTCAAGCACCCCCTCACCCCACGGCTGGGATTCCCCGGGTTTGGGAACGGCCAGGGCTTGTTCAATGGGAGCAAAGGCTTGCACTTCCGCGCGCGACCAAAACGCCTCGTTTTCGGCGATCTTATCACTGGCCGGCAACGGCGGCAGCAGCGTATCGACCGGCAAGGTTTTGAGCTGATAAACCAAACCCTGCGGCTCCGGATAAAACTGTTCAAAGTAAAAGCCGAAGCTGGGATGCAAATAGTAAAGCTCGTTGGTTTTGGCCAGGTTCGTCAAAAGCACAATCAACTGAAGAGGGCTGAAGTTGTTGGTTTCGCCGGCACTGACGGTGTCGGGCCAGCGTTTGGGGTATTGCTCGTGCAAAAACCGGTGGTAAGCCGGCCAGGCCAGGGATTGCGTATCCAGAAAGACAAAATCCTTCGTCCGACCAGCGCGCGCGAGCGCCGCCTCGGTCAGGTACAAACGCTGCGGGTCATCGCTCAACAACATCCCGCCCGCCGCCGGCATACTCTCCACCACCAGTGAAGTGTAGCGTTGGAACGTGTCGTCGTTGGCCGCCCGGATGGGTGACGCGTTTTTATAAATCAACCCCGCCACCGCCGTCAGGAGCAGCAGCCCCACCGCTGCCACCGCCAGAAAATTCAAAAAATTAAACGAGGAGGTTCCCTGCTTTTGGAAGCGGGTGCCCAGTTCCCCCCGGAAGACCAGCAAAAAATATCCGCTGTAATAACCCACGCTGAGCGCACTCAAATAGTACAGCGTGAGTCCGAAACCTTTTTCCCGCGGACTGAACGGCGGGTCGAAAACCACCCAGACGCAAACAACCAGGAGAATCGCGTGGACAAAGTGAAACATGAAGGATGCCAGCGCGCGGCCCATCTGACTGCTGTCGCCAAAGGACGCATGCCAGCGAATGGCCAGCATCAACACCGGGACCAATGAGGTCAACGACAACAGCCCCAGGGTCACCCGCACATCGCCATCGACAAAAAAGGCCTTCACCACCGGAAACTGCGAGGCCAGATTCAATTTCAGCATCTCCCAGAACGTCACCGGCACTTTGCCGGAAACCACCACCAACAGCGGGAGCAAAAGATAAAATAACGTGCCCAGCAGCCCGTACCAGGCCATGCGTCCGAAAAAACGTGAATTGAAAAAGCCCAGGCCGCGGATCCAGATGAGGGCCGTAAGAAACACCGGCAGGAAACACACCATCGCCCAGTCATTGGTCATGCCCGCGCCATACACGAAGGCAGCCAGAAACAGGCGTCCCTCGCGTTCATCCAGGCGATATTCCAGCAGCGACCAAATCACAAACGCGAACAACAACAGATTGAACATGTCGCCCGTATGATTCGTCGCGTCTTCCCAAAACGTGAATTGCAACCCGCATACCATCACGGCGAAAACCGGCGGCAGCCATGCGTTGCGAATGGTCAACAATGAAAAAGGGCCCTGTTCGCGCCGGCGTTGAGCCTCGGTGCGGTCGTGTGGCAATAACGCGACCGACCGCGCCAGCAATCCCAGCGTCAACGCGGCGCAGACCGCGGAAAACAAATTCAGCGCCAGCGGAATCTGTGTTGCCGGCAGCCAGCGGAACGGGTAGGTGACCACAAAGGAAACGGGCTGGTATACCTCCGGCTGCCAGGTCCAACCGGCGGTTTCAGCCACCGCCGGGAGATTGAAGAGCGAAACCCAGTGATTGAGGGTAAGCACATAACCCACCAACGCCGCCGCCGCCAGCAACCACGGCAATACCCGCAGCACAAAATTTTTGCGCGGATCCGTTTGCGCGTCCATCGTCATCGGGTTCATTCAGTTGAATCCATGTTGGGCGACTTGGCAAGCTTTTCTCCAGCGCGCAAATCCGCCACGCACTCGACGTGCTGTGTCTGCGGAAACATGTCCAGCGGCTGCACGCGGGCCAATTCAAAGACACCGTCGGCGCACAAAATTTTCAAGTCCCGCGCCATGGTCGCCGGATGACAGGAGACGTAAATGACCTGCGCCGGCCGGGCCGCCCGCAACGCTTCCAACGTCCGCGGCAGACAGCCCTTGCGCGGCGGGTCCAGCAAAACCGCCGCCGTTGTCGGCGAAAACCGTTTCCACAATTCCGGCAAAACCTCCTCGACCGCCCCGGCGATAAACTCCCCGTTGCTGATTTGTCGCGCCGCGGCGTTGTGCCGCGCCGACCGGATTGCGCGCCGGTCATATTCCACGCCCAGGAAGGATTCCACCGCCTCCGCGAGTTCGATTCCAAAGAAGCCGACGCCACAATACAAATCCACCAAATGCCGCGCGCCGCCGGCCAAAAGAAATTCGCGCACGGTTTCCACCAGTTTCGGCAGCAGAAAAACATTATTCTGAAAAAAAGAGTCCGGGGGAACGTCCCAGCCTTCCGGCGGTATGCGTAGGACGACCTTCAAACCGCCGCGCGGCGGCGGGTGCGCGCGCACCTGCCGGAGTTGTTCGTTCAGGGCCGGTTCCGCGATCCGGCATTCCTCAATGTCCTCGACCAGACCGCAGTCCCAGCGCACAAAACCGATGTTCAATTTTTGTTCCGGCTTGTTCCACTGGCTGCGAACCATGATGCGATTACGATAACCCAGCGGTCGCGGGCAGGGAATCACCTCCGCCACCCGGCCGGCCGGGAATTTTCCCACCCTTTCAAACAAATCCGCGATTTGCTTTTGTTTAAGCCGCAATTGCGTGGCGTATTCAACGTGCTGGTACTGGCAACCGCCACATTGGCCAAAGTAACGGCAGATCGGTTCGACCCGGTGCGGCGAAGGTCGGGCAACGCGCAACAGCCGGGCCCGCGCAAAGTGCTTTTTGACCTCGACGACCCCGGCTTCGACCGCCTCGCCGACGAGCACGAACGGCACGAACACGACAAAATCGTCCACGCGTCCGACGCCTTCGCCGCCAAACGCAATGTCATCAATGGTCAAATCCAGCCGGTCACCGATTTGAAGTGGCACAAAAAAGGGGTTACTTCCTTCCGAGGGCGGCAATGGCCGCCTGCATTTGTTCAAAATGAACGTTGGGATTGCCCGCATCGGTAACGTGGGCGATTTTGCCATCCAACCCGATGAGAAAACTGACCCGGTGCGCCAGATTCAGGTGATCCAGCCGCACGCCGTAAAGGTCCACGATTTTCCCGTCGGGATCGGCGAGCAGGGAAAAGTTCAGCTGGTATTGGGCGATGAATTTCTGGTGGCTGCCGGCGGAATCAAAACTGACGCCAACGACCTCGACATTGTCTTTCTGCAGTTCGCCCATGCGGTCGCGAAAGCCACACGCCTCCTTCGTGCATCCGGAAGTGAAGTCCTTCGGATAAAAATAGAGCAGCACGATTTTTTTGCCGATCACATCGGCCAGTACCACCGTTTTGCCGTCCTGGTCCCGGCCGCTAAAAAGCGGCGCGACGTCGCCGACTGTGGGTCGCGGCGCCGCTTGAACCGAAGCAGCCATCAGGATCAAGCCGGCCACCATGGGCAGCGCCATCAGATTTATTTTCACGGCATTTTCCTTTGGTTTCCTGGGTTTGACGGAATGGCGTTGCAAACGTTCAGGCTTTTGGACGGGGGCGACGCCGAAAACCATTCTGCCACCACAACCGCCAGACCATCCAAAACGCTTCGCTGATAATATGTCCGGCCATTTTCGACCGGCCCTCGGCGCGCTCGGTAAAAATAATCGGCACCTCGATGATTTTGAATCCCTGCCGCCAGAGTTTATGCGTCACTTCAATCTGAAAACTGTAATTATTTGAGCGAATGTCTTCCAGCCGGGCCGCCTGCAACGCGTGGCGACGAAAACATTTGTAACCCCCCGTCGGGTCGGTGAACGGCATGCCCGTGACCCATTCCACATATTTACCGGCGCACCGGCTCAGCATCAGCCGTTTCAGCGGCCAATTCATGACGCGGATGCCGCCAATATAACGCGAACCGAGCACCAGATCGGCATTTTGGGCGGCTTCCAGAAACACCGGTACGTCATCCGGGTTGTGTGACAGATCACCGTCCATTTCAAAGATGAATTCATAACCGCGGGCCAGCGCCCACTGGAAGCCAGCAACGTAGGCGCGGCCCAAACCATTTTTCTCCGCCCGATGCAAAACATGGATTTGCGGATGCCTGGCCGCCAATTCGTCAGCCAGTTTGCCCGTGCCGTCGGGCGAATTGTCGTCCACCACCAAAACGTCCACCGGCACGGGCAGGTTCAAAAGCCGTTGCGTCAGTCGGGGCAGATTTTCCCCTTCATTGTAAGTTGGCACGACGATGAGCGTTGAATTCATACTGACAAACCCGCAGATGATTACCGCGAACCACGTTGAAAACAAGTGGACAGTTCACTGGCACCAATGGACGTTGGCGCACCTCTTTTATTTCAATTTTCGATGAAGGACCCTGAAGTCCGCACCAGGGCGGAATTTTATTGATATATTGACAAACAGACATGCCAGGGTAACGACACAAATTATTGCAATCTGAGAATCTGTCTTCAACGCCGCAAGCGTTGCGGCCGGCGGGCTGCCGGCGGTAGCGGAGCGAATACGCACGGCTCGTTTCGGCAAATGGCGTCAATGAATCTTGCGCGCGACCACAAACGCATTGAACATCAAATAGCGGAGAGGTGTGAGGTTTAAAGCAAAATCAACCGGCCCTGCCACGTAACGATCCGTGCAGGCCACAGATTCAACCTCGCATCCAGATTGTTGCAGGAAAAAACTGATTTCCAGGGGATTGGTTGCCACAATGGCGTCATCATCTGGAGAAAATAACTCCTTTACAATGGGAAGCATGCGGTCAAAACGCACAGCCTTTGGATCCATTTTCATTTGCCGGCGCTTTTCACAAAGGCGTCGCCAATTCAAAAACTTGTTCTTCACGCCGCGCATTTTCGGATGGTAATCGCGGAAACCAACAACCCGGAAGAAATTCGGGCTGGAGATTATGGTCCGCCCCGTTATCTCAACGACACGGACGAGTTCTTTAATAAAATTTTCCGGCTCCTCAACATGTTCAAGCACATTAAATGCGCCGACGGCGGCGAAGTACCCGCCGGGGAATGGCAGGTGTTTGCCGTCATATATTTGACAGGAACCACAGAGCTTTTGCGCGCGGGCAATATTGGGTTCCGACACGTCCACGCCGCAAGCCTCATAACCTCGCCGGGCCAGATATTGGACGACCTGCCCCACACCGCATCCGACATCGAGTATCCGGACGCCAGGCCGGCTGACACAAAGCGAATCAGCATATTTGTCGTGAAAATGAGGGCGCTCATTCGCAAGGAACTCTGCGTAAGCTTCATTATGACGATATGTCTCTTGGTGGCTCACCGGCGTCTTGATGGTTCAGAAGGGCAAGTTGCAGTTATAATAAAGACCGAGCAAGTTCTAATCACTGTCCTCCATTAAATCAACGGACATCGTCTTTAACGATTTTTAGGAAGCAGCGGTTTGAGGGGGCATTGTTCACACAGTGGCGCGCGGGGCCGGCAGAAATGCTTGCCCACCATCACCAGTTGCGCATGATAATCCTGCCAGTAATCCAGCCGCGCCGCGCCGGCTTTTTGATTCAACGCCGATTCGCAAAGCAGCTTCAAATCATCGTAGCCGGCCGAAGAATTTGGACTTTGGACTGCTTGCCGCGCCGGGGTGAAGCGCAGGCGGGTGGGCTTTGGACTCCATTCATGCCGTTGAAAAATCCGCCGGGTGTAGGCGTCGATCACAAAACTGTGATGCCCCCCGGCATAAAGCAACAGGCTGTCCGCGGTCTCCGGTCCGACGCCGTTGATCGCCAGCAACCGCGCGCGGACGGTGGAAAGTTCACCGTCAAACAATCGCTTCAAATCACCGCCGAAATCCTCGACGAGCACGCGCAAAAACGACCGCAACCGCCGCGCTTTCACATTGAAATAACCGGCGGGGCGGATGAGGCCTGCCAACCTTGATTCGGGCAACGCGAACAGCCTGGCGGGTTCCAGCACGCACGCGGCCTTGAGATTGGCCAGCGCACGCTCCACATTGGTCCAAGCGGTGTTTTGGGTGAGAATCGCGCCAACGCAGACTTCAAATGGTGTTTCCCCCGGCCACCAGTGTTGGTGGCCAAAGCGCGCCCGCATGAGTTTGTAGGCACGGCCCAAATCCCTTCCGACTTTTCGTGAAACCATTTCTGAAGCATTAACGCAAAGGCACGAAGGCGCAAAGTAAAAGCGAAAAATGAGAACGGGCAGCCGAATCCAAACGCGCAGTTCGTCCATTTACGACCCTCCCCCGTTTTGTGTCTTTGCGTCTTCGCGCCTTTGCGTTAAAAATAGCATCCATGTTCGCCTCGCTGCTGACCAACTTTACGCAGTGGAATTATCTGATCAGCAGTCCAATTTGGCTGGCGTTGGCAATTTTTCAGATCTGGATGTTGATTGACGCCATCCGCCGCCGCGAGTGGTTCTGGGCCGTCTTTATCTTCATTTTTCCCCTGCTGAACGCGGTGCTTTACTTCTTTCTCGTCCATCGCGCTGCGGCGGCGTCAGCCACCCATGGGTTTGAACTGCCCGGCGCGCAAAGCCGCAAACGCATCAAGGAACTTCAGGTGCAAATCCATCACCTCGACAACGCTTACCACTATTTTCAACTGGGCGACGTTTATTTTCAACGCGGCAAACTGGCCGAAGCGGAAAAATGTTACCGGGCCGCGCTCGAACGCGATGCCACCGACCTTGACGCCCGCGCGCATCTTGGCCAATGCCTCGTCCGCCTGAATCGTCCGGCCGAGGCGCGGCCATTACTCGAAAGCGTCATGCACGAAAAGCCCGACCATGATTACGGCCACACCATGATGGCGCTGGCGGAAACGCTGACCGCGCTGGGCGAAACTGACAACGCGCTTCAGTATTGGCAGCATATCACCCAGAACCATTCCTACCCGCGCGCCAAGGTGCAATTGGCCGAGCTTTATTTGGCCAGGAATCAGCCGGACTTGGCGCGGGCGGAATTGAAGGACGTCCTCAGCGACGACCAGCATGCACCGGCCTTCCAGCGCAAACGCGACCGCGTCTGGGTTCGGCGCGCGAAAAATTTGATGCGAAAATTAAACTGATTTTTTATTCCGAAAATGCCAGGTAAGGAATAAAGATCAAATTGACAATCGGGACGAACAACAAAATCACCAGCCATCCGCTTTTGCCCCGGGCCTGACAGATTTTCACCCACATCATCAGGAACACCACGATATTCACCAGGGGAATCAGGAGCAGTATAATCATCCAGACCGGCATCTTGGCCACCTGCAACAGGGGAACCAGTTGGGCAATGGGAATCCAGATGAGCACTCCGGGAATGACACCGCATTTTTCGCAGATGCGTTTGTAGCAAAAACAGAAGAACACATAAACCGCCAGACCGATAAGCAAAGCAAACACGACAAACACCATCATTCCCAGACCCATGGCCGCGACGGAAGCCGTATTTCCGGTATCATTCATAAATAATAACTTTCTCTCAGGGTTAGCGTTGGTTTTGGTGAGGCAGTGAACCTTTCGCAGTTCACCAGGGCCTTTCTGACACAATCGCTCCTGAAAGCAAGCCAATTCAGTTGCAGGGAAAAACTTCCGCTGCAGCGCGAATTGCTTCATCCTGTGCGCGTGTCAAACCTGATTGCCATTGTCGGCCGCCCCAACGTCGGCAAGTCCGCCTTGTTCAACCGCATCGTCGGACGGCGCATCGCCATTGTGCATGACCAGCCCGGCGTCACGCGCGACCGCATCAGCGCCGAGGCCGAATGGCAGGGACACGCCTTCACGCTCGTGGACACCGGCGGCATCGGTCTGTCGCGCGGCGAAAAAGCCAACGACGCCATCATCAAGGCCGCGCTGGAACAGGTCGAACTGGCCATTGACTCGGCGAACGTCATCCTCCTGGTCGTCAACGTGCAGGAAGGCGTGGTGCCGCTCGACCGCGACGTGGCCGAACGCCTGCGGCGCAGCGGAAAACCCATTCTGGTGGCCGCCAACAAGGTGGATACGAGCCGCGCGGAAAAGGACGCCGACGAATTTGCCGGGCTGGGTTTCGAGAAGATCTTCCCCGTCAGCGCCATCCACGGCGAGGGCATCGAAAACTTGATGGAAACCGCGATTGCACTTTTGCCTGAAGCCAGCAGTCAGCAGTCAGCAGATAGTAGCAAAGGAAACGACGGTACGAACGCACCGGCCACTGACCACCCACCACCAACCACTGACTCGCCCGCATTGAAATTGGCGATAATCGGGAGGCCGAACGTCGGCAAGTCGTCCATTATCAACGCGTTGACACAATCCGAACGCGTCATTGTCTCGCCGATTCCGGGCACGACGCGCGATGCGATTGACGTGCCGTTCGAGGTCGAAACGGCCGGTGTGCGGCAAAGGTACGTTTTGATTGACACGGCCGGCATGAGAAAGGCGCGGCGCGTTGACAATTCGATTGAATTTTTCAGCGTCCAGCGCGCGGAGGATTCCATTGCGCGCTGCGACATCGCCATTTTGGTTTTGGACGCGGACATGGGCATCACCGAACAGGACAAGAAAATTGCCGATGTCATCGTGGAAAACCGCAAGGCCTGCATCATCGCCGTCAACAAATGGGATTTGTTTGAGCAAAGTGTCCGCCAGGCCCGCGAACAGGAAATTGTCCGGCGCGACAACAAGGTACGGCGGGAAGGACAGGAAAAGGAAATGTCCACGCTCGGCGAATTCGGCGCCTGGGTGCAGAAAAAGTTGTTCTTTCTCGACTATGCGCCCGTGATTTTCACCTCGGCCAAATCCGGTTTTCACCTCGAACGCCTGCTCGAAGCCATTCGCTACGTGAGCGCGCAGTTGCAGCAAAAGATTCCGACCGCCATCCTGAACCGCACGTTGCGCGATGCCGTCGAGCGCCGCCAGCCGGTCAGCGTGATGGGACACCGCCTGAAATTTTTCTATGCGACGCAGGTCCGGCAGGCGCCGCCGACGTTTCTGCTGTTCGTGAACCGCGACGAACTATTGTCCGACCAGTACAAAAAATATCTGGCCAGCCAGATGCGGCGCGCCTTCGGCTACGAGGGTTGTCCCATCGTGTTGGCGCCGAAGGCACGGCCCAAAACCATCGAGCCGGTGCGGAAATTCAAGCCGGGGCACATTAAATCAGCGGGAAAGATTGACACCCACCGGAAGGCGCAGCCCGAAAGATATTCCCACGTCCGCGGGAAAAAGTCGCGCTGATTAAATTTCCGGGGCTGTGGCTTGACAACCATGGCGTCAAGGGTGGAATTTAACTTCATGAGGTTGGTAATCGTTTCAAACCGGTTGCCTTTCACAGTGTCGTTCCAAGAAGGTTCGCCGCAATTCAAGCCCAGTGCCGGGGGGTTGACCACCGGATTGTGGAGCTACCTGGAACGCAAGGCGCTGGAGGGCACGGAGCGCCCGGATTTTCTCTGGATGGGCTGGCCCGGCGCAAGTGTTCCGCCTGAACATGAGACGGCGGTGAGGACCCATGCCGGACAGTTCAAGTCCAGACCGGTTTATCTGCCGGAAGAAAGCATGGATCGGTTTTATCTTGGCTTCTGCAACAAGACCATCTGGCCGCTGTTCCATTATTTTCCGGTGCTGACACATTATGAGGAGGCGAACTGGCAGGAATACCGCAACGTGAACCGCGCTTTTGGCGAGGCGGTGGTGAACGCGTTACAGCCGGACGATGTTCTTTGGATTCACGATTATCATCTGATGCTGCTCCCGAAACTGGTGCGTGACAAATTTCCGGAAATGCCCATCGGCTTCTTCCTGCACATCCCGTTTCCGTCGTGGGAGGTTTTCCGGATGCTGCCGCGGCCATGGCGCGAGGAAATCATTGAGGGTCTGCTCGGCTCCAGCCTGATTGGTTTTCACACGCACGACTACGTGCGGGATTTTCTGACCTCGGTGTTGCGCACCGCCGGCCATGAACACCAGCTCGGCAACCTGACGCTGCGCGACCGCGTGGTGGAGGTGGACACGTTTCCAATGGGCGTGGAGTATGACCGCTTTGCGGAAGCCGCGAAATCAGGGGCGACCGAAACCCGCGTGGCGGAATTGCGGATGAAGTGCATTGGACAGAAGGTCATTTTTTCCGTGGACCGGCTGGATTATACCAAGGGCCTCATCAACCGGCTGCGCGGCTACGAAACGTTTCTAAAAAATAATCCACAATGGCACGGCAAGGTGGTGTTCATCATTTCCGTCGCGCCGTCCCGGATCGGCGTGGACAGCTATCAGGCGATGAAGCTGGAACTGGAGCAGACGGTTGGCCGTATCGTCGGCGATTTCGGCAACGTGCAATGGACGCCGCTGGTCTATCAATTGCGCCACCTGACCTTCGACGAAATAGTCCCGCTCCACCGTTTGTGCGACGTGGCGCTCATCACGCCGTTGCGCGACGGCATGAATCTGGTGGCCAAGGAATTCATCGCCTCACGCCCTGATCAAACCGGCGTTTTGATCCTGAGTGAAATGGCCGGTGCGGCAAAAGAAATGGGCGAGGCGCTCATCATCAATCCGTTTCACCGGGAAGATTTTGCGAAGGCGCTGGAACAGGCGCTGACCATGCCGGTCGAGGAACAAATCCGGCGCAACCAGTTGTTGCAGGAGCGGCTGCGCCGCTACAACGTGGTTCGCTGGGCGGATGATTTTGTTCAGGCGCTCCTGTCCACTCAAAAAACCGAAGCCGCGCGCCGCGCGCGGGTGCTGACCGGCAAGGCTTATTCCGGCATGGTCCAACAATATCGTTCCGCCACCCGCCGCGCGCTGTTGTTGGATTATGATGGCACGCTGGTGCCTTTTGCATCGGAGCCGAAACCGGCCCGGCCGGACGCGGAACTCATTGAAACGCTTGCCGCCCTCGGTTCCGATCCGGCGAACCGGGTGACCATCATCAGCGGGCGCCCGCGCCGCACGCTCGAAGAATGGTTTGGCAAACTGCCGATTTCATTGATTGCGGAGCATGGCGTCTGGTTGCGCAACCCAGATTCAGACTGGTGCATGTTGAAAGCCATTACCGCCGATTGGAAGGAGCGCGTGCGGCCGATTCTTCAGCTTTATGTTGACCGTTTGCCCGGCGCGCTGCTGGAGGAAAAGGAGTTTTCGCTCGCATGGCACTACCGACGCGCCGACCCGGAACAGGCTTCGCTTCGCGCGAAGGAACTGCTCGACGACCTTGCCGGCTACACGCGCAACATTGACGTGCAGGTCTTCGAAGGCAACAAGGTCATTGAGATTCGCAACGCCGGAGTCAACAAGGGTTCGGCGGGAATGGAATGGCTGTCCGGCCGGCCGCCGGATTTCATCCTTTGTATCGGCGACGACTGGACGGACGAGGATTTGTTTCGCGCGCTGCCACCCAGCGCCTGCTCCGTGCGCGTTGGCGTCGCCACGACGGCGGCGCGCTTTTTTCTTGTCTCTACCGCCGCCGTGCGGCGAATGCTGCGGGAGTTATCCAGCCCACAGCCATCCCAAGAGCCGGCATGAAACATGAAGCCGGCATTCCTAATTCTTCACGGCGCATCCGCCGCCTGCCTTTTGGCGGCCGTTGCGGCGTTTTCCCAAACCGTGCCCGTCGCGGACAATTTGTGGCGGCTGGTTGCGCAGGAAGACACCGATGGCGACCGGAAAATCACCGTTCACGACCACACCACGCCGTTTGTCATCCACGACCAGAACGGCGCGGCGGCGCGCACACTCACCAATTTTTACCAGATGTCCGTGCTGTTGCAGGAACTCAAGCGCGCGGACGACCAACATGAAAAGGAGACGACCATGGACAATCTGCAACTCGACGAATCCGCCGTGGATCGCACGCACCGGTTCATCAAAGATTACTTTTGGGCCGCGCTGACACGGCGCGTTGACGCGCAGCATTTGGACCAGGTCGTCCGCGATCCCAAAATGGCAGCGAAATATGATTATCTTTATGTGCCCGCCGCCGACGAGGTCGCGGTCAAATATTTTCAGTCAATCGGAAATTCCAGCTTCGCCAAAAACCGTTCGCCCGAACTGAAAGTCGTGCTGCTGCCCCCGCCGGACAAAATCACCGGCGAATTCGTCCGCAACCTTGACGGCGCGCATGGGCTTTTGTCGCTCGCGCTGGAGACGAACGCGGACGGAAAAATTTCCGGCGTGCCTTATGTCGTGCCCGGCGGACGCTTCAACGAGCTTTATTCCTGGGACAGCTATTTCATCGTGCTCGGACTCTTGCAGGATCACCGCAACGACCTGGCGCGCGGGATGGCGGACAATCTTCTCTACGAAGTGCAATACTACGGGAAAATTCCCAATGCCAACCGCACCTATTATCTCACGCGCTCACAGCCGCCGTTCCTGACGAGCATCATCCGCGCGGTCTATGATTCGGGGACGGTGGACAAAAGCTGGCTGGCATCCGCGCTGAAAATTGCGGCCAGCGAATATCAAAATGTCTGGCTCGGCAAAGACCGGCTGGTGAAAATCGGCCAATTTGAGTTGAGCCGTTACTATGACAGCGGCAACGGCCCCTGCCCGGAAGTCGAACCCGGTCATTACGACGAAAAAATCCAGCCGTGGCTGGCGCAGGTCAAACCGGAAAACCCGGACGTGCCGCTGACGCCATTCCGTTTTCTAAATGAATACCTTTATGCCGGCAAATATGCCGATTTGAAGGCCGACGGCATGACGCTCGACCAATTTTTCAAGCACGACCGCGCCGTGCGCGAGTCCGGCCACGACACCACGCACCGTTTTGATGACCGCACGGAGGATTTCGTTTCCGTGGACTTGAACTCATTGCTCTACAAATACGAGATGGATTTTGCCGAACTGCTCGAAAATGAATTCGGCGGCAAGCTGTTGAGCCTCGGCAAGGATTACGGCGACGCGGCGTTCTGGCGGCAACGCGCCGCCGCCCGCAAGAAGGCGATGCTGGCGTTGCTGTGGGACGAACAGCGCGGTTATTTTTTTGATTACGATTTCGCCAACCACCGGCGCTCCACTTACATCAGCGCCACCGGCCTGTGGCCGCTGTGGGCAAAAATGCTCGACGCGAACAATCCGAAGGAAATGGAAGATGTCCGGCGGACAGCCGTTTTCGCCCGCGAAAAACTGGAGCAGCCTGCCGGCCTCGCGGCCACGGCCAGGGAATCGGTCGCCTCCGCGCGCCATCATGATGCGCGGCAATGGGATTATCCCTACGGCTGGGCGCCACATCAGATGCTGGCATGGCGGGGATTGAAAAATTACGGCCTCGATGCCGACGCCGGGCGGCTGGCCTACCGCTGGCTTTACACCATCGCGAAAAATGCGCACGACTACAACGGCGTGATTCCTGAAAAATACAACGTCGTCACCGGCTCGCATGATGTGTTTGTTGAATATGGCAACGTCGGGACGAAATTTGCCTACATTGCCACGGAGGGCTTCGGCTGGATGAATGCGTCCTTCGAGGTGGGAATGAATTATCTGACCCCATCGCAGTTGGTGGACTTGCGCGTGCTAAAACCGCCCCTGCGGAATGATTGAGTCCTAACGGCACAAAGCGCGCCGGAATTATCCCCAAAATTCACAAATTTCTTGTTCACAGGGGCGAACAAGTTGCGGTTCAGGCAACGGAGATGCGGGATTCTCCCGGTTTTGCGCGGGGAATATCGTTCGTGTAACTTTTTTGAAAATTTTCCTTGTCACCACAATAGGTTGGGTATAAGGTCGCACCGTTGCCCACTAAATGGGGTTTTGCCGGAAGTGAGCAGGTTGGCAAAACCTCACAAAGCAGGCCAAAAAAGTTGATTTTCCCGACCGTTCTTCTGTTCTGGGGCGGTCGGGTGATTTGTCTGAAAGCGAAATTTCAACCATCTTGAAAAAAGGAAAACCATGATTGACGCACGGGAAGAGGTTATGGCACCGGCATCGCATAAAAGCCGACGCCGTACCGCGCCGCTGGCCGCGGGGCGTAATGTTAAAAACAAAGACATGAGCACGGCGAAAAAATCATTGCGCGTCGAACGCATTTTCAGCGACGCGAAGGTCAAGCCGTTCGACCAGGTCGAATGGGACCGCCGCACCGCGGAAATCACCGATGACGCCGGCAAGGTGATTTTCAAGCAGGAAAATGTGGAGGTGCCGAAGACCTGGTCGCTGCTGGCGACCAAGGTCGTCGTCTCCAAATATTTTTACGGCGAGCAAAACACCTCCGAACGCGAGACTTCCGTGCGCCAGCTCATCCATCGCATCTCCCGGACCATTGCGGACTGGGGCGTGAAGGACGGTTATTTCAGCAAGGCCGACGGGGAGGTTTTTTACGACGAGTTGACCTGGCTTTGCCTGAACCAGTACGGCGCATTCAATTCGCCGGTGTGGTTCAACGTCGGATTGTATCATCAATACGGCGTGGGCAAAAATTCCGGCTAGGGCAACTGGTTTTACAACCGCAAGACGCAACAGGCTGAACGCGCGACGACCCAGTACGAATATCCGCAGGGCAGCGCCTGCTTCATTCAATCGGTCGAGGACAACATGGAAGACATCATGCGCCTCGCCCACAGCGAAGCCATGCTCTTCAAGTACGGTTCCGGCACCGGCACGGACCTTTCCCCGCTCCGGTCCGCCCGCGAAAAGCTCAGCGGCGGCGGCCGGCCCAGCGGCCCGATGAGTTTTCTGAAGGTTTACGACCAGGTTGCCAACGTTGTGAAATCCGGGGGCAAAACCCGGCGCGCCGCCAAGATGAACACCTTGCGTGACTGGCACGGCGACATCGAGGAATTCATTGACGCCAAGCAAAAAGAGGAAAAGAAGGCCTGGGCGCTCATCGAACAGGGCTACGACGGCTCCTACAACGGCGACGCCTACGGCAGCGTGATGTACCAGAACGAGAACCTGTCCGTGCGCGCCAGCGATGAATTCATGCAAGCCGCGCTCACGGGCAAGGAATGGCAGACGCGCGCCGTGACCACCGCCAAACCGCTCGAAAAGAAGGACGCGGCCAAACTGCTGTACAAAATCGCCGAAGGCACCTGGATTTGCGGTGATCCCGGCATGCAATACGACGGCGCGATTCAGAAATGGCACACGTGCAAGGGCACCGAGCCAATCCACTCCACCAATCCGTGCAGCGAATACGTCTTCCTCAACAACACCGCCTGCAATCTGGCATCGCTCAATTTGATGAAGTTCAAGCGGGAAGACGGCACCTTTGACGTCGAACGTTTCAAGGCTGCCGTGCGCATTTATATTACGGCACAGGAAATCATCGTGGACAGCGCCAGTTATCCGACCAAGGACATTGCCGAAAATTCGCATATTTTCCGCACGCTCGGCCTGGGTTACGCCAATCTCGGCTCGCTGTGCATGAGCTACGGCCTGCCGTATGACAGCGATGAGGGCCGCGCGCTCGCCGGCGCCATCACGGCGATCATGACCGGCCATGCCTACGAGCAAAGCGCGGAAATCTCCGCCGGCATCGGTCCGTTCCCGGGCTACCGCGACGCCCGTTGCGCACACGTTTCCAAGCCGCTCAAGCCGGACAACATCGAATCGACGCTTGGCGTCATTCAGTTGCACCGGGACGCCGTGGAAGACATCCATCCGAGCGAGGAATTTGGTTATCTCAAGGACGAGGCCCGCAAGACCTGGGAAAGCGCGCTGGCCAAGGGCCGGCGGCACGGATACCGCAACGCCCAGGTCACCGTGCTGGCGCCGACCGGGACCATTGCATTTCTGATGGATTGCGACACGACGGGCGTGGAACCCGACATTGCGCTCGTCAAATACAAGCTCCTCGCCGGCGGCGGCATGTTAAAGATTGTCAATCGTGGCGTGCCCGACGCGCTGCGCCGGCTTGGCTATGGTGAGGCGGAAAACAAGAACATCATCGCCCACATCGAAAAATTCGACACGATTGAAGATGTTGAAGAGAATGGCAAAACGGTGCGCAGCGGGTTAAAGCCGGAGCACCTGCCGGTTTTCGACTGCGCGTTCAAACCATTCAAGGGCAAACGCAGCATTCATTATCTGGCGCATTTGAAGATGATGGCCGCCGCGCAGTCGTTCATCAGCGGCGCCATTTCCAAGACCGTCAACATGCCGAGGGAATGCACGGTGGAGGAAATTCGCGACACCTACGTGCAGGCGTGGAAGATGGGGCTCAAATGTGTGGCCATTTATCGCGACGGTTCGAAACGTTCGCAGCCACTGAACACCCAAAAGACCAATGACGGCGGCGAAAAAGTCTCCCCCGAAGCCGCGCTGCTGGTATCCCGCATCAAGGAACTTGAAACTGAAATTGCCGGATTGCGCGCCGAATCCGGGAAGCCGCTTCGCCGTCGTCTGCCGGAAACGCGCACGGCGGTGACCCACAAATTCGACATCGCCGGCCATGAAGGTTATCTCACCGTCGGATTGTTCGGGAACAACCAGCCCGGTGAACTGTTCATCACCATGGCCAAGGAAGGTTCAACCATCGGCGGGTTGATGGATGCCATCGGCACATTGACCAGCATGGCGCTGCAATACGGCGTGCCGCTCGAAGCGCTCGTCAAAAAATTCGCCCACCAGCGGTTCGAGCCGAGCGGTTTCACGAAAAATCCCGAAATCCGCAATGCGGCCTCCATCACGGACTATGTATTCCGCTGGATGGCGCTGCAATTCATCCCCAGTTACCGCGAAAACCTCCTGGCGGCGCGCAATCAACCGGAACTGGCCATGCCGGGATTGCTGGAAGAGGAAAAAAAAAAGGTAAACCGCCCGGTGCCTGAGTTGCAGATTGCCGAGGACGCCGACGTCATTGAAGTCAAAACCAGCAATGGCAACGGCAAGGGGAATGGTCACCCGGCGCCTGCCGGGCGGGTCGTCAAAAATTTAAGCGATTCCGTCGCGCACTTCCAACAGGACGCGCCGACGTGTCCGAACTGCGGTCACGTGGCCGTGCGCAATGGCGCGTGTTACAAGTGCCTGAATTGCGGCGAAAGCCTCGGCTGCTCTTGAGGAACCGGGCTGCAGCACCGGCCGGAGAATTTGCCGTTTCTCCGGCCTTTTCATTTCCCGGTGCTTGATTATTCTGCACCCATGAGTGAAACCACCACCTTCATCCGCGAAGACCCCTGGCGCATCTTCCGCATCATGGCCGAGTTTGTGGATTCCTTCCAGACGCTTTCACAGGTGGGCCCCGCGGTCACCATTTTTGGCTCCGCGCGGACGCGCCCGAACGACAAATATTATCGCGCGGCAGTGGCGATTGCCAAAGGTCTGGCCCAGCACAACCTCGCCGTCATCACCGGCGGCGGCCCGGGCATCATGGAAGCCGCAAACAAGGGCGCGGCCCAGGGCGGTGGCAAATCCATCGGCCTCAACATCGATCTGCCCCACGAGCAATCCGGCAATCGTTTTACCAATCTGCCGTTGCATTTTCATTATTTCTTCGCGCGCAAGGTCTGCTTCGCCAAATACAGCCTCGGCTTCGTCTTCATGCCCGGCGGGTTCGGCACGCTCGATGAGTTTTTCGAAATCGTCACGCTCGTGCAGACGGAGCGCATTCCCCAATTCCCTCTCATCCTGTTCGGGCGCAACCATTGGAGCGGCCTGTTGCGCTGGTTAAAGGCGGAATTGCGGGGAAAAAACAAATTCATCGGCCCCAGCGATCTCGATCTCATCGCCGTGACGGACGAGCCGCGGGAGGCCGTAGATATCATCCTGGAATACGAACGCCGCGTCGGCCAGCCCGGCGTTCTCCCCAAGGCGTTTACGTGACCAACCATGCACCCGCTGATCCAGGAGACCGCCACCGAACACACGCCGGAGTCACTCGTGGAAGCATTGTCCGGCCGGCCGGGAATGGTTCTGCTGCGAAGCTCGTCTTTTGACTCACCGCAGGCGCGCTATTCGTTGGTGGCGGCAAATCCGTTTCTCACCTTTCGCTCGTCCGGCTCGCGTTGTGAAATCACCCGGTGCCAGACCCCGGACGCCGCCGGACCCCGGACGCCAGACGCCAGTCCCGAGACGCAATTCGGCAACCCGTGGCAGGTGCTGGACGCCTTGATGTCGCGGTTTGAATTGCTGGACGAAATCGACCTGCCGTTTCCGCTTGGCGGCTGCCTTGGTTATTGGGGTTACGATCTGAAAAATTTCACGGAGCCGAAACTCCCGCGCCGCGCGGTGAACGACCTGGAACTGCCCGACTGCCACGTCGGCTTCTACGACAGCCTGGTGGTGTTTGACCACCATCTCGGGAAAGTTTGTGTTGTTTCCACCGGTCTCGATGCCGACGGCTCGCGGAGCGAAGCCCGGGCGCGGGAGCAAATGGAAACGTGGTGGGCACTCTTGTCTGCCAACAGTCATGGTAGGGCGGGCAGTCCTCCGCCCTCCGCCGGCCGATCGCTTGCCAACCAGCGGCGCGCACGGAGTGACGCGCCCCACCTTCAATCCAATTTATCCCGCGCCGAATTTCTCGACCGCGTCGAGCGCGCCCAGCGTTACATCCGCGCCGGCGACATTTACCAGGTCAACCTTTCGCAGCGGCTGACGGTACAATACCCATTGCCCGGCTCGCCGCGGCGAAGCGTTTTGGCGAAGCCGGGTTGGGACCTGTTCCAACGGTTGAGTTCCGTTTCGCCCGCGCCCTTTTCTGCATTTTTTGATTGTGGCGATTTTCAACTTGCCTCTTCGTCGCCGGAATTGTTTTTACGCCTGAGCGGTTCGCACATTCAAACCAGGCCCATCAAGGGCACGCGCCCGCGGGATGCCGACCCGACCCGCGACGCGCAGCTCGCCTACGAACTACAGACCAGCGCCAAGGAGCTTGCCGAACTGGTGATGATCACCGATTTGTTGCGCAACGATCTTGGCAAGGTCTGCGAGTTCGGTTCGGTGCGGGTTCCGGAACTGGCGAAGCTGGAAAAGTTCGCGCAGGTGCAGCATCTGGTTTCCACGGTCGAGGGGAGATTGCGGACGGACGTGACCCATTTTGCCGCGCTGGGCTCATGTTTTCCCGGCGGCAGCATCACCGGTGCGCCGAAGTTCCGGGCGATGGAAATCATCGATGAACTCGAACCGATCGCACGCGGGCCGTATTGCGGCTGTCATGGCTATCTGGGATTCAACCGCGAAAGCCAGTTGAGCATCACCATCCGTACGGCCATATGCAAGGACGGCCTCGCGCATTTTCACGTCGGCGCGGGCATTGTGGCCGATTCCCATCCCGAGGCGGAATACGAGGAAACGCTGGCAAAAGCCGCGGGATTTCTGGCGGCGCTACAAATGAAAACTCCTGTTCCTTACGCAAATTGCCCCGGGAACGCGAATTGAATCCCTGAAATCGGCGAAATCAGCAGGTAAATCTTTCCACTCGCGGAACGACCCGGTTTCGGATATTGGGAGACGCATTAGGAACGCATGATCACCTTTCTCAACGGCCGGTTTGTGCCCGAAGCGCAGGCGCTCATTCCAGTCAATGACCGTGGTTTCATGTACGGCGACGGGCTTTTCGAGACCGTGCGCGTCGTGAACGGCCGGCCATTTCGCCTCGCACAGCACCTGGAACGCATGACGCGCGGTGCGGATTTCCTGAAGATCAAACCGCCGTTCGCGCCGAGGGAATTGCAGCAGTTCGCGGAACAACTCATCGAACAAAATCAAATGCCGGAGGCGGTTTTGCGCTTGACGCTGACCCGCGGACCGGGAGAGCGCGGGTACACGCCGAACGCGGAAGGCAGACCAACGGTCGTCATGACGTTGCATGCCGCACCCGCCTCGCAAAACCCGATTCATTGGAGTTTGATCACGTCGGCATTCCGGGTGCCGGCCGCCGATCCATTGTCGTCCTTCAAGACCCTGAACAAGCTGACGCACGTCATGGCGCGCGCCGAGGCGGTGGAGAAGGGCGCGGACGAGGCGCTGTTGATCAATACAAACGGTGAAGTGGCGGAGACCGCCAGCGGCAATTTGTTCTGGGTCTATAACGACAAGATTTGCACGACGCCGACGGGCCGCGGCGTGTTGCCGGGCATCACGCGCGCGGTGGTGCTGGAAATTTGTCAGGCCCTGGGCTTGCCGACGAATAAACGGGTCATCAAGCCCGAGGCACTGAGAAATTCCGAAGGCATCTTCGTCACCCAGAGCGCATTGGGGATTGTCCCCGTGGCAACGTTCGACGGCGAGCCGATCGCCCCCTCGCCGCTGGTGGACCAGATTTACTCCGCGTATCGTGAATCGCTGGCCAAACCCTAGACGCCGAACCATCACGCAGGGCGCCCGGCACTCATATTCGTCGAGACGATGATAACCGCAAAGTTCAGGACGCCAATCGGCTTAATCATCCGCATTAGTCACCATCAAATCGCCTGGACGCCCTTGAAATTCATGGCATTGGAGGAGTAATTTGAGTTGGAGAACGGCGAAGTCGAGTTGGAAACGCGTCGCCGGCTTGAAACCGTTGAGGCCGTTTATGGTTGAAACACGAATCCAACGGGTGCCAGAAGCCTTGCGTGAACGGAAAGGCGGCGGCTTCCGCAACCCTCCACGCCAACCCCTCCAGATCAGGAAGTCGTTATGATTGAAACTCGCAGCGTGGATCCCTGTCTGTCGTTCATCAGCAGCCAGTTGCAGTCTGCCGGCGAAGCCGGGGCGCGCGCAGAAAACGGGGTTCGGCGGGCGGTGACCCTTTCCCGGCAGACGGGTTGCGGAGCGCTGGTGGTTGCTGAAAAGCTGGCGCATTATTTGCAACTACATTCCAAGCGCGCCGCTGCCTGGACGGTCTTTGACCGCAATCTCATGGACAAGGTCCTGGAGGACCATAATTTGCCCGCTTATCTGGCCAGGTTCCTGCCCGAGGACCGCATCTCGCAACTCGAGGATTTCCTGGATGAAATGTTTGAGCTGCATCCTCCGGTGCGAACCATCGTCCATCAAACCGCCGAGACGTTGCTCAAGCTGGCTGCGTTGGGCAATGTGATTCTCATCGGCCGCGGGGGCAACGTGGTGACGTCCAGATTGCCGGACGTCCTGCACGTGCGCCTGGTGGCGCCCTTTGAGAAACGCGTCGAGCACGCCCATAAATATTATAACATGACCAGGGCCGAGGCGCACAAATTCTGCCTCAAGGAAGACCAGGGCCGCGCCCGCTATCTGAAGAAACACTTTGACGCCGACATCAACGATCCACTCCTCTATCATATGGTCATCAACACCGGGGAGATGAATTATGATGCCGCAGCCAAAATAATTGGAGAAGCGGTTTTGAATCCGGCCTGATGGAATTGCTCCCGGCCCGTAAAAGGCCGCCTGATCCGGCTTCGAGTTCGGTCTTGGGTTGGCGCAGGGACTATGGCTTAATCCCGGCGTGTCTCACGACACCCGGCATCATTCAAACCCTGTACGGCGCAAAAAACACGGCAGCTGGTTGTGGCTGCCCGTGGTGGGTGGCCTTATCCTGCTGGCCTGGCTCTGGTGGGGGCATGAACACCGGGGGAAAATTGTCCGGCCCGCAACTGCCGCCGCTGTGAAGCGGGCACAGCCGCTGGTCTTGACACGCCAATCGCCGGGTGATTTTCCACGGCCAGTCCACGACGTGCTGGAGGCGCAAATCGCGCTGGCACGCCGGGCGATTTCGCCTGGTTCCATTGATAGCGCGCTCGGTTCCCAGACCCGCGCGGCGATCACGGTCTTTCAACAAATTCAAAACCTGCCCGCGACGGGCCGGCTGGACAGCAATACGTGCGCACAGCTCACGCTCGACGCGCCGCTGTTGACGACTTATACCGTCACGACGAATGATCTGGCGCGGCTCCAGCCCCTTGGAAAAACGTGGCTGGCCAAATCTCAGCAAACGGCGCTGGATTTCGAAACGGAACTCGAGCTGGTGGCCGAAAAGAGCCATACGAACCCCAAATTGATTCAGCGTCTCAACCCGGGGGTCAATTGGACGAATGTCGCGCCGGGCACGGTCCTGAAAATTCCCGATGTGAATTATCCCGCACCGGCGGACAAGGCGGCATTTGTGGTCATCCACCTCGATGGAAACTTTCTGGAGGCGTTCGGGTCCGAAACCAACCTGCTGGCCCACTTTCCGTGCAGCATCGCGGCGCGCGTTGAGAAACGGCCGGTGGGCGAATTGCATGTCGTTGTCATTGCGCCGAATCCGAATTATACCGTGGACCCCGAACTTTTCCCCGAATCGCCCGAATTGGAGGCCATCGGCCACAAGCTGATTTTGCCGCCCGGACCGAACAACCCCGTCGGCGTGGCCTGGATCGGCCTGGATAAAACCGGCTACGGCATTCATGGCACGCCCAACCCCGAACAAATCGGACGCACGGAATCACACGGCTGTTTCCGGCTGGCGAATTGGGACGCTGAATACCTGATGCAACTGGCCTGGACGGGCATGCCGGTGCTGGTGGAACCGTAACCGGGAATTGAACTTGCACCCAACTAATGCATGGTTAAGAATCCGCCATCAGACCTGACGATGGGACGCGCCGGGCCGGAATGGCGTTAATCGAACAACAAGCCAGCATGGACCAAATCTGGAACCGCCACACCCCGGAACGTCATCGCAGGCTGGGATGACGATGCAGAAACCTTCCAAAATGCAGGGGGCCCGGGGAAAAAGTCCGGAGCCACCGCAACTCATCGATGAACGTTTCAAATTGATCGCCCGCGCGACGAATGACGTTTTTTGGGACTGGGACCTGGAAACCAATGCGGTATGGCGCAGCGAAGGCGCGAGCAAAACATTCGGTTACCCGCCGGATGAACTAGTCTCGGACATCAATATCTGGATCCACCGCATTCACCCGGAAGATCGCAGCCGGGTACAGGAAGGCATCCAGGCGGTGATTAACAGCGGCAAGGAATTCTGGCGGGAAGAATATCGTTTCCGGTGCAAGGATGGGTTGTACGCGGAAGTGCTGGACCGCGGTTATGTGGTTCGCGATGCGAAGGGCAGGCCCGTGCGCATGGTGGGCGCTCTTTCGGACATTTCCCAGTCAAAAGCGATGGAAACCAGATTGAAGGAAGATCGCAATCTGCTCCGCACGCTGATTGACAACCTGCCGGACTATATCTACGCCAAGGACATGGCCGCGCGAAAAACGCTGTCCAACGCCGCCGACGTCCGGGCTTTGGGCTGCAAAAGCGAGGCCGAGGTCCTGGGGAAAACCGATTTCGATTTTTTCCCCAAGGACATCGCCGAACAACTTTATAAGGATGACATGGAGGTGTTGAAAGGACATCCCCATATCAATCGCGAGGAAAAAATCGTCAACGCCAAAGGGGACGTCTTTTGGACGATCACCACCAAGGTTCCCCGGCGTGACGCCACCGGCAACATCATCGGCCTCGTCGGCGGCGGACGCGACATCACCCGGCAAAAGGAGGCGGAACTTAGATTGACGGCTGAACGCAACCTGCTGCGAACCGTCATTGACAACCTGCCGGACGCCATCTACGTCAAGGACGCGGAGACGCGCAAGACCCTGACCAACAAGGCCGATTTAAACAATCTGGGATCCGGGAGCGAGGCCGAGGTACTGGGCAAAACCGATTTTGACATCTTTCCCCACAACATCGCCGCGGCATTTTTTGCCGACGATCAGGCGGTTCTCAAAACCGGGCAGCCGGTCGTCAACCGGGAAGAGAAGGTGGTCAGGTCGGACGGTGGCATCCGCTGGCTCCTCACCACGAAGGTCCCGTGGCACAACGCCGCCGGCAAAATCATTGGTCTCGTCGGCATCGGCCGCGACATCACCGATAAAAAGCTTCTGGAGGAACAGTTCCTGCGCGCCCAGCGGCTGGAAAGCATCGGCCGCCTGGCCACCGGCATCGCTCACGACCTTAACAACATCCTCGCGCCCATTTTGATTTCCACCACCTTGCTGCGGCAAAAGATCCAGGACGATCAAGGTTTGGAAATGCTGGCCCGGGTCGAGGCCAGCGCCAAACGCGGCGCCGACATTGTCAGACAGGTGTTGGGTTTCGGCCGTGGTCTGGAAGGCCAGCGGATGCCGGTGAACCCCCGGCTGCTGATTAAAGACGTCATACATATCATCACGGAGACCTTCAGTAAATCCATTCAGGTTGAAACCACTGTTGCCCCGGATGCCGGGTTGGTTTCCGGAGACCTGACGCAATTGCACCAGGTCCTGCTGAACCTTTGCGTCAACGCGCGCGACGCCATGCCCCAGGGCGGCAAATTAACGTTGCGGGTGCGCCATTTCGTCGCCGACGCCCAGTTCACCAGCCGGAACCCGGAAGCCAAGCCGGTGGCGTACGTGCTGTTTGAGGTGACGGACACGGGCCATGGCATTCAGGCGGAGGTTCGTGACCGGATTTTTGAACCCTTCTTTACCACCAAGGAACTCGGCAAAGGCACCGGCCTGGGCCTGTCCACAACGCTGTCCATTGTCAAAAGCCATGGCGGTTTTATCACGGTGGAAAGCGAACCCGGAAAGGGCTCCTCGTTCCAGGTTTACCTGCCGGCGATGCCCCCAGCCGACCCGGATAAGGCCCAGCCAAAAGCCAGCCGCTGATTCCTGCAAGACTCTCATCGCGGCGGCCGGTCCGGTTGAATGACGCCGGCGGCCGATGTTAAAGCCGCGGGCCGATTCCAAAAAGACGGTCAAATTATCATTGCCCGGAGACGGGCTTTGACCTAATGGTTAGACAACTTGAACAAAGGGAAAATATGCCTGTTATATTGATTTCGATCGTCATTGTCCTGGTCGTGGTGCTGGGCCTCATCGGCTTTGTCATCGGCGGTTACAACAAACTGGTCACGCTGCGCAACCGGTTCAAGAACGCCTATGCGCAAATTGACGTGCAGCTCAAGCGCCGCTACGACCTCATCCCCAATCTAGTCGAGACCGCCAAGGGTTACATCAAACATGAACGCGAGACACTCGAAGCCGTCACCCAGGCGCGCAACATCGCCTATGCTGCCGCAAAAGCCGCCGCCGCCAATCCCGGGGATGCCGGCGCCATGAAAAGTCTCGGTTCCGCCGAAACCGGCCTGGCCGGCACCCTCAGCCGGCTGATGATGGTTTCCGAAGCCTATCCCGACCTGAAGGCAAACCAGAACATGATGCAACTCACCGAGGAATTGACCTCCACGGAAAACAAAATCTCCTTCGCCCGGCAGGCCTACAACGACTCGGTCATGACCTACAACACCGATCGCGAGGTTTTCCCCAGCAACCTCATTGCCGGCATGTTCAACTTCGGCCCGGCGGAACTGTTCGTCATCGACAAGCCGGAACAAAAGGACGCACCGAAGGTCTCGTTTTCGTAAATCGCGGGAGGGACGGCGGACCGCCCTCCCCAATTAATTCCCGGGACGGCGAACGGCCACCCCTCCCCAAATGGATTTTTTCGCGCAGCAGGACAAGACTCGCCGCAAAACCAAGCTGCTTGTTTTTTATTTTGCGCTCGCCATCGCGGCCCTCATTGTCGCCGCCTATTTCGCCTCGCTCGTCATTTTTACCGGCGCGCAATCGCACTACCATCGTTACGGCGAGGAACCGCAATTCGCGCTGTGGAACCCGCAACTGTTCCTGGCCGTGGCCGCCGGTGTGCTGGCGGTCATCCTCATCGGCAGCGGCTATAAAACCATGGCGCTGGCCCAGGGCGGCAGCGTGGTATCGGAAATGATGGGCGGCCGGCTCGTCAACCCGAACACGAACGATCCCGACGAGCGCAAACTGCGCAACGTGGTCGAGGAAATGGCCATCGCCTCCGGTGTGCCCGTGCCCCAGGTTTATGTCATGGATGCGGAGGATGGCATCAACGCCTTCGCTGCCGGGCACAAACCCGGGGACGCGACCATCACCGTCACCCGCGGCTGCATGAAGTTGCTGTCGCGCGACGAATTACAGGGCGTTATCGGCCACGAATTCAGCCATATTCTGAATGGGGACATGCGGCTCAACCTCCGGCTCATGGGCATCATCTTCGGCATTCTTTGCCTCGCCATTATCGGCCGGGTTCTCCTGCAAACCGCGCGCGGCGGCGGGCGCGGGCGTGGACAAAATCCCCTGCCACTGCTCGGTTTGTTGCTGCTGGTCATCGGCTACATCGGCGTTTTTTTTGGACGCCTCATCCAGGCCGCCGTCAGCCGGCAGCGCGAATTTCTGGCCGACGCCTCGTCCGTTCAGTTCACGCGCAATCCGGGAGGCATCACCGGCGCGCTGAAAAAAATCGGCGGCCTGGGGGAAACGGGCTCGCGCCTGAGCCACGCCCATGCCGAGGAATTGTCCCACATGTTTTTCGGAAATGGCGTCAGCGAACCGTTCATTGGCCTGCTCGAAACCCATCCGCCGCTCACGGACCGCATCCGGGTTTTCGACCCGAATTTTGATGGAAAATTTGCCTACCTTCGCTACGACGGGCGCGACCGGCCGCCGGAATCAGTTCCATCACCCAAACGCCCGCCCCTGCCCAATCTGTTCGGCACCGTGCTCGGCGGCGCCATTCTTGCCTCCGGTGACACCGAAAAACCGCCGGTCATCCGATCGCATTCCGTCCTGCCGAATCTGGGCAACCCGACGCCGCTGCATCTGCGTTACGCCGAACAATTGCGCGATTCGCTGCCCGACAGCGTCAAAGCGGCTGCGCGCGAGCCCCTAGACGCCGTTGCGCTGATTTACGCCATGTTGCTGAGTCCGGACGAACCGGCGCGCGCAACGCAACTGGCCGGGCTGGCCCAGCGGGTGGACCCGGCGATTCAACAAAAGACCGCCACACTGTTTCCCGATGTCACCTCGGCCGCCGCGCACGCGCATTTGCCGATGATCAACCTCGCCCTGGGCGCGTTGCGGCATTTGACCGCCGACCAGTTCACGCAATTCTCACAGACACTCCAATGGCTCATCGAAAGCGACGGCCGGGTGGAATTGTTTGAGTTCGTTCTCCAAAAAATCGTCCTGCACCACCTCGGCCCGCAATTTGACCAGGGCCGGCGCGCCGTGGTTCAATATTATTCAATCAAGCCGCTGGTGCCGGATTGCGCCGTGCTGCTTTCGGCGCTGGCCTGCGTCGGCAGCAATGATGCCGCGGAAATTCAAAAGGCTTTTGCGACCGGCATGCCCTATTTGCGCGCGCCAGACGAGACCGATCTGGTATTGCTCCCACGCGAACAATGCGACGTAAACCAGATGGACCCCGCGCTCAACCGCCTCGCGCAGGCCGTGCCGACGATCAAGAAAAACCTGATTGAAGCCTGCATTCACACCGTCGGCGCCGACGGCGTCATTCTGGAAGCGGAAGCCGAACTGCTCCGGGCCATCGCCGACACCCTCGATTGCCCGATGCCGCCATTTATCGTGGAGGGCGCGGCGGCGCCGGCGAGTTAAGGGGAAAATCGCAAAATAAAATCATTCCCGGACCGTTGCGCCGAGATTCTGTTCGAACTGCACCACGAGTTTTTCATGCGCCGCGTTCACCTCGGCGTCCGTAAGCGTGCGCTCGGGATTCCGATAAGTGAACGCGTAAGCCAGGCTTTTTTGACCTGCCGGCACGTTCTTGCCGCGGAACACATCGAACAACTCGATTGCCTCCAGATTGGCCGGTTTTGCCTGTTTCACAACTTGCAGCACGGCGTCGTGGGTCGTTGCCTCCGGCACGAGCATGGCCACGTCGCGCCGGATGGTCGGGAACTGCGGCAACGGCTTGAACGATTTGGCCGGGTTCCGCCGCGCCAGCAGCAAATCGAGATTCAGTTCCGCCAGCCACACGGCGTCGCGCAAATCGTATCGCTTCGCAAGGGTCGGGGTGAGCTGGCCGAATTCGCCCAGCATCTGCTTGCCAAGCTGAATCATGGCTGATTCCAGGAACCATTCCGACGGGTCGGAACGCCGGTTGAAGGTCATTCCGCGCAGTCCGAATTGGTCAAAAAACTCCTCCAGCACCCCCTTCAAATCATGGGCGTCAAACTTTGCATCGCGGTCCGCACCACTCCAGAATGGTGGCTGGCGCCGGCCCGTCAACGCGATCGCCACCCGCCGTTCCTCACGTGACTTTCCATTCCCCTGCGCAAATACCCGCCCGACCTCAAACAACGCCACGTCGTAATTCTTCCGGCTGAGGTTGTGCCGCAGCGAATGAATCAATCCGGGCAGCAAACTGGGCCGCAACCCGTCCATGTCCGAACTCAACGGATTCGCCAGCGCGACAATCTCTTCGTCCTTCGCACTTTTCACCTCCAACTTCGAGACGAGCGTTTGTCCCTGCGCCTCATTCAATCCCAGCCCGCTCAGGATCCGCCGCGCTTCGGCAATCTGGTCATGGACCAAATCGAATGCATTCGAGCCAATCGCACCGCGTGGCGGGGTGGCGGGAATTTTTTCGACACCGTGCAACCGGGCAACCTCCTCAATCAGATCCACCTCGCGTTTGAGGTCCACCCGGAAGGTCGGAATTTGAAACGTCATCGGCTCCGGCGAACCGCCCGATCCGACCGGACGCGCCTTGCGATTCACGGCCTTCAAGCCGAGCTGACCGAGATAAAACTCACATTCCTCCGGTTTGAGCTGGATGCCCAGCAGTTGATTCACCTTGTGATGCCGGAGGGTAATTTGCTTTGGCTCAACCGGTTTTGGATAGACGTCCACAACGCCGTCGACCGGCTGGCCGCCCGCCGTTTCCAGAATCAACTGCGCGCAACGCTGGCTGGCCCAGTTGCAGATGCCGATGTCCGCGCCGCGCTCGAACCGGTAGCTGGACTCGCTGCGCAGGCCGAGCGCCTTGCTCGTGCGCCGAATGTTGGTCGGCGAGAAATAGGCGCTCTCGATAAGCACCTCCGTGGTCTGCCCGTTGATTTCCGTATTCTGACCGCCCATGACGCCGGCCAGCGCGATGCCTTTTTGCCCGTCGGTGATCAACAGCATTTCGTTCGTGAGCGTGCGTTCGAGGTTATCGAGCGTCTTGAATTTTTCGCCGGCAGCGGCCCGGCGAACGACAATCGTCGGTTTGCCATCCCTGCCCTTGACGATGAGATGATAATCAAACGCGTGCAACGGCTGGCCGGTTTCGAGCATGACGTAATTGGTCACGTCCACGACGTTGTTGATGCTCCGAAATCCCACTTTCTCCAACGTGGTTCGGAGCCAATCCGGGCTCGGCCCAATCTTCAAGCCTTTGACGACGCGCGCCGTGTAACGCGGGCAAAGTTCGGCGTCTTCGATGCACACGGATACGAGATCTTCACAGCGTAGGTCAGGCGTCGCGCCCGACTCTGATTTGTGTTTTCCAGTTTGAGACAGACGGGACGCCTGTCCTACGGTAACGTCGGGCATCTTCAGTTGGTTGCCCGTGAGCGCTGCGATTTCGCGGGCGATGCCGATGACGCTGTTCCAGTCCGGCCGGTTCGGTGTGATTTCCAAATCATAAACCACGTCGCCGCCGGCGCGGCCGAGATATTCGGCAAACGGTTTTCCGATGGGAGCGTCCTGAGGGAGGATCAGCAGGCCGTCCACGTTATCGGGCAGGCCGAGTTCCTGCGGCGAACACATCATGCCCTGGCTGGTGATCCCGAAAACTTTCCGTTCCTTGATGACGAACGGTTCTTTTTCGCCGGGTTTCAACGGCAGCGCAAAGTTTGGCAGGATGAGGGGGACTTTGTCGCCGACATTGTGGTTCTGCGCGCCACAGATGATCATGCGCTCGCCCTTGCCATCGTTGACCTTGCAGACCGTCAGCTTGTCCGAGCCGGGCACCTTGTCCTTGGTGAGGATTTGGGCGATGACGATGCCTTCAAACTCGCCGCCCATTTTATGGACACCCTCGGCCTCGAGACCGAGCATGGTAAGCCGTTTGGTCAATTCCTCGGGAGACCAGTCGAAATCAACGTATTGTCTGAGCCAGTTGAACGTGACTTTCATCGGGACGGCCACGTTAAACAGGTTGCCCCGGCCAGTCAATGCCCTGAGTTCCGACCAAAACCGGCAACCGGTTCGACACCTGGATTTTGCAATCCAGTCGGATGAACTCGCTGGAATTATCCGGGAAATCTTGCGATATTGGTTGCGCCCTTTTGTCCTGATGTATTTTGAGATGTCGCACCCAGTCGTATGAAGTTGGAAGGAGTCATAAAATTTCACGTCGAGCATGAGCCGGAGGCCGGCTGCGGGGAATCGGAAATCGTGGAATTGACGAAATGGAGAAAAGAACTTCGGACGGCAGGTCTGGTCGGACAGGATTTGGCCCGATACGGAGGTTTGGGGTTCGGCAATTTGTCAAAACGGATGGACGACGGAACTTTTTTGATCACCGCCAGCCAGACCGGCCATTGGGAGACATTAACCCCGGCCGGATACGCCCGAATCACGGACTTCGACCTCGGCCAGAACCTCGTCCGGTCAAAAGGAATGAATCATCCCTCTTCGGAAACAATGACGCATCTCGCCGCCTACGGTTCAAATCCGCGCGTCCAATTTGTGTTTCACGTCCACAGTCCGGAAATCTGGAATGCCAGGGATGACCTGGACCTTCCCGTCACTGACCCGGGCATTGAAGGTGGAACCGTCGAGATGTTTTACGAGGTGCAGCGGCTGCTCAAAAACCGCGACAATTACTGGAAAGGCATACTGGCCATGGGCGGCCACACGGACGGAATCCTGGCCTGGGGAGAATCCGCGAATGCAGCGGGAATCAATCTCTTGTTTCTCCTGTCCCGGGCCACCCGAGCTATTTCACGGTGACCAATTGTGGGTAAGGCACCGCGTGAGCCAACTATTTATCGAAGAAACGAACTTCGCCGGTGGAAAGGTCATACATGCCGCCGACCAGCCCGATCTGACCGCTATCGAGCATGTCGCGCAGGATGGGGCTGCGGTCGCGAATCTGTTGCATGACCAGCCGCACGTTCGCCTCGGCCACCTGGTCCACAAATTCGGGATTTTTGGAAGTGCGCGGCTGGACACCGGCCGGAACCGCGTCCATCGCGGGTTTGATTTTGGCGAGCAGGCCGGTGAGGTTGCCCAGCTGCACGTCGTCCACCGCGCCCTTGATGGCGCCGCAGTTGGTATGGCCGATGACGGCAATCAATTTTGCGCCGGAAACCTTGCAGGCAAACTCCATGCTGCCGAGCACATCGTCGTTCAGCACGTTGCCGGCGACACGCGCGCTGAAAATATCACCGATGCCCTGGTCCAGGACGATTTCGATGGGCTGGCGCGAATCCAGACAGCTCAGGACCACGGCAATGGGATATTGACCGGAAGCGGTGGCCTTGACGTCCGCCGGCAGATTGCGCCTCAGTGGGTGGCCGGCCACAAACCGGGCATTGCCTGCCTTCAATTCCGCCAGTGCCTGCTGCGGCGTCATAGCCGCCTGTGATGCCTTCGTGGGCGGCGATGCCAGAGCTGCCGTCGAGTGACCGGCTGGCTGGCAACAATGACAGCCCGTAGCGAGCAAAACTGATGTAATCAGGCCGGCAAACAGGGAAAGGCGATTCAATGAGGTTTTCATAGGTTTTCTATATCGCTCCTGACGGAGCTTTTCCATTTTTGTTTTTCGGTGCTACAAATATTTTGCTCCTAACGGAGCTGGTTTTGCCCATTCTGTTTTGCCCATTCTTTAAGGTTCCAAATTGGAACCTTAAAACTGTCTCAAGAACCGGACGTCGTTTTCGTAAAAGAGGCGGATGTCATTGATACCGTAGCGAATCATGGCGATGCGCTCGATCCCGAAGCCAAAGGCCCAGCCGGTCCAGATTTCCGGGTCGTAACCGACGTTCTCGAACACCTGCGGATGCACCATGCCGCAGCCGGCAATTTCCAGCCATTCCTTGCCCAGCTTTTTTACGAGCGCATTGCTGAAATCAATCTCGAAGCTCGGCTCGGTGTAGCTGAAGTAATGCGGGCGGAACCGGATTTTGGTCTCCTCGCCGAGCAGTTCCTTGAAGACAAATTCGACCGTGCCCTTGAGATCGCCCACGGTGACGTTTTTGTCCACGTAAAGCCCTTCGATCTGCTGGAAGGTCGGGTTGTGCGTGGCGTCGGCATTATCACGGCGGTAAACGCGACCGGGAACGATGATGCGGATCGGCGGCGGCTGCGATTTCATCACCCGGATCTGGACGGAGCTGGTGTGAGTTCGAAGCAGTAGGGCAGGCGTCGCGCCTGCCTCTGACTTTGTGTCTTCTGAAGTTTGAGACAGGCGCGACGCCTGTCCTACGCCAAGATAAAATGTGTCCTGTGAGTCGCGAGCCGGATGGTCGGCGGGCGTATTGAGCGCGTCGAAGCAATAATACTCGTCCTCGATTTCCGGGCCGTCGGCGACGACAAAACCAATTTTGCGGAAGCTGCGAACGATGTCCTCGGTCACCTGGGTCAGGGGATGGAGTTTGCCGAGCGCGCGGCGGCGTCCGGGCGCGCTGAAATCGGTCGGCTCCTTCGGCAACGCGGCTGCCAGCTCCAGTTCATCGCGACGTTCAGCCAGCGCGGCTTCAAGCCCGGCCTTGGCGGCGTTGATGAGCTTGCCGGCGGCGGGTTTTTCCTCCTTCGATAACGTGCCGAGCTGTTTCATCAGCGCGGTAAATTTGCCATGCGGCCCAATCCAGGCGCCCTTGGTTTGTTCGAGCGCGGCGAGGTCCGGCGCGGCTTTCAATTCGGCGAGCGCGGCCTGCTTGAGGGGTTCTATGTCGTCCAGCAAAGACATGCCTAGATTTAGCCGCAAAAGGGCGCAAAAGTCACAAAAGAAATTCGGGGAACATTTCCGGGCGGTCCGGACAAGCCTGTGGTCATCAAAAAGGGCGGCCATTACCGGCCGCCCGATCGAAACTAAAAAATTGGGAGCCTTTACGCCGTCGCCAAAGTGGCGGCGGGCTTGGCCTTGAGCGCGTTTTTGGCCACGTTCACCAATTCGTTGAAAGCAGCGGCATCCGTCGCGGCGAGGTCGGCGAGCACCTTGCGATCGAGCGCGCATTGGGCGGCCTTGAGCCCTTCCATAAACCGGCTGTAGGTCAGACCGGCGGCGCGAACGGCGGCATTGATGCGGATCTGCCAGAGATATCGGAACGTGCGCTTCTTGACGCGGCGATCGCGATAGGCGTACTGGCGGCCATGGTCCACGGCGTCGGACGCATAGCGGTAAAGTTTCGAGCGGCGCATCCGGAAGCCTTTGGCGGCGCGGATCATCCGGGTGCGGCGTTTGCGGGAAGCGGGGGCGTTGGTAACTCGCATAAAATCTCGGTGCTGGGTTCTGGCGTCCTGGGTCCGGGGTGTTAGTGGCTGAAGGGCAGATTTTGCGTGATCCGATAAGCGTCGGTGGGATCCACACCGGTCAAGCCGCGCAATGAACGGCGGCGCTTGGGATTTTTGGATTGCGCCAGATGGCGCCGGCCCGCGCTGGCGCGCAGGACCTTTCCGCCGGCCGTAATCTTGAAACGTTTGGCCACGGACTTTCTGGTCTTAATGCCTTTGGGTCGTCGCATAAAATCTTAATCGCAAAAGAGCGCAGACTATACGTGCTGCTGGTGGTGGTGGCAAGCGATTTTTGAGAACATATTGAGCCGGGTTGCTTGCCAGAGGGGGGAGCGTCACTTATTTTCGCCGTAATGAAATATCGTCGTTTTGGACGGACGGAACTGGCCATGCCGGTGATTTCCTGCGGCGGCATGCGGTATCAATTCAAATGGGAGGACGTGGAACCCGGGGCCGTCCCGCGTGAAAACCAGGCAAACCTTGAAGCGATCATTCACCGCGCCGTGGAACTCGGCATCAACCATATCGAAACCGCGCGCGGCTACGGCACCTCGGAAATGCAACTCGGCAACGTATTGCCGAAATTGCCGCGGGAGAAAATCATCGTCCAGACGAAGGTCAAACCCTGCGCCACGCAGCAGGAATTCCTCGAGACTTTTGAGACCTCGATGAAATACCTGAAGCTGGACCATGTGGATTTGTTGTCGTTGCACGGCATCAACAACCGCGAGTTGCTGGACTGGTCGCTCAGGAAAAACGGTTCCCTGGCCGCCGCGCGACAATTACAAAAGCAGGGCCGCGCCCGGTTCATCGGTTTTTCCACGCACGCGACCACGGACGTCATCCTGGCGGCCGTCAACAGCAGCGAGTTCGATTACCTGAACGTCCACTGGTATTTTGTGAATGATTTGAACTGGCCGGCGGTGGCGGCGGCACGCCGGCAGGACATGGGGGTGTTCATCATCAGCCCGAACGACAAGGGCGGGAAACTGTACGCGCCGCCCCCAAAACTGGCCGGGCTGTGTGCGCCGCTGACCCCGATGCAATTCAACGACCTTTACTGCCTGGCGCGGACAGAGGTCCACACGCTCAGTTGCGGTGCGGCCAAACCGGCGGATTTCGATGAGCACATCCGGGCGCTCGACTTTTACGACCGGATTCCGGAAACCATTGGACCAATCGAAAAGCGGCTGCGCGCGGAAATGGAACGCGTGCTGGGTGCGGAATGGTGCGCGCGGTGGTTTGAGGGATTGCCCAATTTCGAGGAAGTGCCCGGGGAGATCAACGTCTCGGAAATTTTACGGCTTTGGACGTACGCGAAATCACTGGATCTGGTGGCGTGGGGAAAGATGCGCTACAACCTGCTCGGCCAGGCGGACCACTGGTTTCCCGGCCAGAACGCGGCAAAACTCAGGGAGCTGGACCTGGAAAAGGCGATCCCCCACAGCCCGTTCGCGGGGCGGATTCCTGGGATTCTGGAGGACGCCCACCGGATGTTGTGCGAGAAACCGGTGAAGCGGCTCAGCGCCGGTTGAACCCATCAACTACGGACTATTGGTGCTGATGGTCAGCGGCGGCACAACCGGGGCGGCCGGGGTCAGGTCAATGGGGGCGCCCGCATTGAGCTGGGCCAGGACGGCGGCGGTCAAATCGTTTTGATCGTCATTGTACAACAGGACCGGGGTTTGATTGAGTGATTGTGCCGCGACGTCCATGACCATGGTGTAGCCGGCGGCTTTGGCCTTGGCCGTCACAACCGTGGTGATTTCCTGAATGATATCGGTGCGCATCCGCTGGGTTTGCGCCGCCAGGGTGGCTTGCGCCTGGCGCTCGAATTGCACGACGGCCGTTTGCGAATTTTGAATCTCGGTGTACTTGTCCGCCGCAGCCTGTTTGCGCTTGTCGCGTTCATCGGAGGAAATGGCCTGGTCATTGGCGGAATCCAGTAAATTTTGATAGTCATCCCGGTCCTTCTGCAAATTATCAAGAAAGCCGCGGTCTTCCTTGTCGAGTTCGGCCTTGCGGTCATTGAGCGCGGTCTCGGCCTGCTTGGTCTTCCAGTAACCGTCAAACAGCTTGCGCATGTCCACCGTGGCGATTTTCTGCTGCGCCAGGGCCGAACTGCTCAAAAAAGTCATCAACAAAACCGCCGGAAAAATAATTCGCAAAATGTTTCTCATGGGGACAGGAAAGCAGAATTTCCAACGGACGCCAACTGAAAACTGGCGGGTGCCAACCCCGGTCCGGCCCATCATGGCTAGGGTATTTGCAACAGGTAAAACTGTTGGGAAGTGTTGGTGGACGGCGTGTTGGTGAAAATGAACTGGCCCAGGTTGCCGAACTGATTGGTCGCAACCGGTGTCCACAAAGCCACAGGCGTCGCAAGGTTGGTCGAGGTCAGCACAACATAGTTGCCGCTGTTGGTGCCGCCAACACCGCTCAAGATGAAACCGCCGTTGGTGCCAGCCGTAATGCCCCCGAAAAGAGGAGCCGTAAGCACCGTCAGGACCGCGGGGGGCGCACTGGTGACCGATCCGACGCTGTTGGTGACGATGACCGTATAGCCTCCGTCATCACCCGTCCGCGCATTGGTGATCGTCAGCACCGAATTGGCCACGCCACCGATGCGACCCCCATTCACCAGATTCGCTCCATTTAACTGCCAGCGATAACTCAGCGGCGACACTCCGACAGCGGTAACCACAAAGGTCACCGTTGATCCCAAACCCACCGTCTGGTTTGTTGGCGGCACGGTGATGGTCGGGAAAGAGACCACCGTCAGAACCGCATTGGAACTGGTCACCGAGCCCCCGACATTGTAGACAATGACCGAGTAGTTCCCGTCGTCATTTGTCTGCGCGTTATTGATCTGCAGCGTGGCGTTGGTGGCTCCACTAATACGGCCTCCATTCGTCAGGTTTGTCCCGTTGCTTAGCCATTGGAAAAAGTAAGGAGGCAACGGCGCCGGACCATTGACGGAAAACGTCAGATTCGAACCTATTCCCACTGTCTGGCTGATCGGTTGTGTTGTAATCGTTGGCGGGTTATTTGTCACCGTCAAGATGGCGACAGAACTGGTCACCGACCCCGCATAATTGGTAACGATGACTTGATAGTTTCCGCTGTCATTCGACTCTACGGTGCTGATGGTCAAGGTGGCGTTGGTCGCACCAATGATGTGCGTTCCTCCTATCAGGAAATTTGTGCCTCCATTCACCAGGTTTGTCCAAATCAGATTCGTTCCCTGAAACTGCCACTGGTAACTCAATGGTGGCGTGCCGTTTGTTGTAGTAACAGCGAAGGTTACAGTCGTTCCCGCGCCCACCGTCTGGTTTGTTGGCTGGCCAGTGGTGGGGATATCCGGGAGCACTACTATCCAACCGATTTTGGCCAGGAAGGCGTCACTGGGACCCTGAAGGGAAGACTGATACGGGAAAAAGGTCGGAAAGTTTGCCGAGGTGGTCAGGCCGGTAATGTACACGTTGGTCTGTGAGTCCACCGCGATGCCGTAGCCATAGTCATTGCCGGAGCCGCCCAAATATCCGGAATAAAGAACGGCGGTGGCATTTGGATTGAAGGCAATAACAAAGGCGTCACTCCCGCCGGCATTCGTCGGACCGAGCAGGCCGGGCGTGTTAATGGCCGGGAAATTGGTCGAGGAAGAGGCGCCGACCACATACACGTTGCCGGAGAGGTCCACGGTCACACCATAACCGACATCGCCGCCAAAGTTAGTCCCGCCAAAGACGGCGGAATAGCCAATGGCCGCATTCGAGCCACTCCACGTGATTTGCGTCAGAAAAGCATTGGTGATGAGCGGAGAAGCAAAGGCCGCGTTGTTGGTCAGGCCATTGTACAAATTGGTCATTCCCGTGACCGTATCGGGGAAATTGGTGGAAACCGTCCAGCCGGTCACGTACGCGTTGCCCGAACCGTCCACAGCGATACCGTTGGCAACGTCACTGTTCGTTCCTCCCAGGAATGTGGAATAGACCCAGCCCGTGCCGCCGGGAGCGAGTTTGGTTACAAAGGCGTCGTAAGCAGTGGTCAGATTTGAGGAACCATTGAGCAGATAGCCATTGGAAAAATTGGTGGTGAAGATTAGGTTGGTGGACCCGGCATTGGTAGGCGTCACGTAAACAAACTGCTGTTGCAGGGCATTGGTTGTGGGAAAGTTTGTCGAAGCGGAGAAGCCGGTCACGTAAATGTAATTGGAGCTGTCGACCGCAATGCTGTTACCCCAGTCATAGTTGGTGCCACCCAGATAGCTGGAAAATTTCAAGGCTGTCCCGTTGGACGCAATTTCGGCGACAAACGCATTGTTGTTAAAATAATACGAGTAAGGGCAGGCCAGATGATTCAACAGAGTGTTCGTGGTTCCCGCCAACTGGAAGGGCAGCGCGTTGGTTGTCGGAAAATTGGTTGAACTGGTAAAACCGGTCACGTAGGCGTTGTCAGCCGAATCCACGGCAATGCCGTAAACACCGTCCGCTTGACCACCGCCAAGATAAGTCGAGTAAACCAAGCTGGAGCCACCAGGATTTAATTCCGCAACAAAACCATCCACCGGGTAAAGATGGACATACTTGTCCGGTACTCCCGAGATATTGGTACTGATCGCACCAGGCGTGACTGGAAAATTGGCCGAATCGGTATACCCCCCCACGAAGGCGTTGCCGCCATTGTCCACGAAGATGCAGAGGGCAACGTCATCGACACTTCCGCCGAGATAGGTAAGGTAAATCAGATTGGTACCGGAGTTATCAAACTTGGCCACAAAGGCATCGCCCGTTGTACCCCCACCCGCAAAATTCGTTTGAAACGCACCCGCTGTGGAAAAAGGCGCCGGATTGGTTGCCGACATCTGTTTGGACAAGGTCTGCCCGGCGATATAAATAAAACCGTTTGTGTCCAGGGCAATCGCCCACGCGTTGTCACTGGAATTACCACCAAAGTAGGTCGAGAAACTCAAAACGGGATCAATCACCAACGGCAATTGGTGATCATACTTTCCGATGGCGAAGGCAACGGTGTGTGCGTCGATGACCCGATAGCCGCCATCAACGGCCTGGCGCAGCCCAGCCACCGTCTGATAAATGACCGGCGCCCGCTGGCGAATTTCGTCCTGGCCCAGCGCCAGAATCAATTCCCCCCGCCCACCGATCGAAATCTTGTCCATCCCGGCAAAATGAATTTTGATCACGTCCGGATCGGTGCCCGGCGCGAGGGTAAAATCGTATTCGAGTTGCCGTTGGTTGCCGTAATAAACCAGGTTGACGCCGGGATAAAGCTGCCCGACCCGCACCCGGGCAAACGTCGGCACGCCGGTGCGCCAGACCGCCGGGTCGTTTCCCAGCAGGTAATTGACCTTGCCGGGCAGCCCGGTATCGCCCGACATCTGTGCCCCGGGGCTGGACCCGGCGAAGTCCATCCGCACCTCCGCCGGTTTGACACCGTTTTTGCCCAAGGTGATCTGGACTTCGGCCGGCGAAAGCGAAAATTGGTAATTGCATCCACGGGTGATGAACCGGGCCGGGCCGGCCACCGAAGCAGGACCGGCCTCAAAGCAAAGCGGAAGGTTGCCGAGCGCCACCGGGGATTGCGCCCGGACCGCCGGCGCCAATAAATTGAACATCCCGGCGCAAATCAATCCGACCAGGATGGATTGCCACGACAAAATCTTTTTCATACCACGTTTCATCTTAAAATTCGCGCGAGTAGCCAAAGCCGAATTGGAACTTGCCGGCGGGGCTGTTAAATTGGTCATGTTGAATGGGTATGCCGTAATATAGCTGCAGAGGCCCAAGATGGGGAATATCCAAGAGCAAGCCAATGCCATAATCGTCATCAACACCTCCGGACAAGGAATAAGGCTGCGCGCTGACGGCCCCGATATCGTAGAAGAAGTCCAGGCGCAGGTTGACCCCGTTATCCTTTTGAAGAATCGGAATGTAGTAATCCAGGGAACCGAACCAGTAGCTGTCACCGCCAATCGGCTCACTGGGAATTTGCGGTTCGGTTATACTAAATGGCTGCCGCGGCGCGATATTGCGATACTTGAACCCGCGCAAGTTGTAGAGACCGCCGAGATAATAACGATCATAAAAAGGCACATCCTGGGTTCCCAAACCATCCGCAACCCCGGCCCGTCCGGTCAGCTCAATGACATGGCCTTTGTACAAACCGGGAAAATACCACGCGGATTTGAGTTCCAGTTTGTAATAGGTGCTGTCACCGGTCACGAATTCCGGGTCGAATTCCGTCCGCTGACCGCCGTTGGGCAGTTGGTTGCTGTTCCGCGTGTCGTAGGCGAGCGAGGCCGTGAAATGATGAAACAAATGATCGCCGGTCTGCTCCAAAATGGCATCCGGCACATTCGGCGGCGTAAAGAAAGGCAAAGTAGCTTCCCCCCCATGCCAGCCGCTGTTCAAATCAATGCCCACGTCCTCGAGGGTGTAACCCAGGGTACCAATAAAAAAGTCGCTCCACAGGGCACGGGTCAGGCTCACGCTGACCCCGGTGCGGGTTTCATCAAAAATGTTGTTGGGGCTTTCGAAATCCCATTGATGCCGGTACAGGTCCACGTCCAGCCGGAGTTTGCGATTTAGAAACCACGGTTCGCTGAACAGGAGTTCATAGTCCTGGCGCTCGCTGCCCAGTTGAATGAAAAGCCGCGCCCGCTGGCCACCTCCGGTGAAGGTGGGCGGGTGGAACAGGTCAAAGTTGTCCTGTTCGATTTCGGCGAAACCCACGAGGGAATCCACCGAACTGAATCCGGCGCCGAGCGTGATTTTGCCGGTGTTTTGTTCCTGGACGTTCACCACCAGGTTTTCGCGCCCGGCAATCGGCGGATCGTTCGGCTCCGGTTGCATGCGGACGCTGCTGAAATATTGCAGGCCGTCCAACCGTTCCTTGCTGATATTCACGCGCACCATGTCGAAGACCTCGCCCGGCGAAATGGCCAGCTCGCGACGGATGACCTTGTCCTTGGTCTTGATATTGCCGTGGATGTCAATCCGCTCGACGTAGAACTTGTTGCCTTCGTCGATTTGAAATTCCAGATCCATCGTACCGGTGTCCACGTTCGGGATGCGCACCACCTGGAGGCTGGGCCCCTGCTGCACGTTGATATAGCCCTTGCCGCCGTAAAAATCCTGAACGGCCTGCAAATCCTTGTCGAGGCCGTCGGGAGTGAAAATATCGCCCACGTCCATCGGCAACCCATGTGGGCCGATCTTGCCCCGGGCGCGCTCAAAGCTGTGCACCTGCTGCAGTCCCTGGTAAACCTCCGGGTCACTGAAAATCTTGTTGCCGGTAAATTTGACCGAGCCGACCTTGTACTGCCTTCCCTCAAAAATATAGAAACGGATGTCCATCGTGTTGGGCGTCGGATACACGAGTTTGGCATCCTTGATCTCAAAATCGAGGTAACCGTGGCTGCGGTAATATTCCACAAGCGCGTCCTGGTCATCCTCAAACTGATCCTGCTTGAACACCCCATTGCCGGTCAGCCAGGAAAACATCCAATGCCGCCGGGTCTTGAGTTGCTTGCGCAATTCCCGCTGGGAAAACGCCGCCGCGCCTACAAATTCAATTTTGACAATTTTAACCTTCGGGGCCTCGGTAATTTGAAACGTCGCCGTGCCGCGCCCGGCGTTTTCATCCACGTCCACCACGTATTTGACCTGCGTGCCGGCACAACCGTATTTCTCGTAAAGCTTCTGAATCTCCTGACAGTCGGTGAACAGCTTTTGCTCATCCAGGGGCTGGCCGACCTTGGCGGTGATTTTTTTCCGGATTTTGGAAGTGCTCAGTTTTTTGTTGCCCGTGATGATGATGTCGCTCAGGCGCGGCCGGACCTGGACGATGTACGTCACCACCACACCGCCATCGCCGGCCTGATCCAGGCCCACGCGAATGTTGTAAAACTGGCCCGTGGTGTAGAGATTGCGAATGTCCGACTCGGTGGTACCGGCCGTATAAAAGTCGCCGGCCTTGAGGCGGATGTTGGAGCGGACAAACTGCTCGCTGACGGACTCGGGGCCGACGTATTTGATGTCCACGCGGTCCACTTTGAGCCCGGCGGTTTGCGACCACACGACCGGTGCGCAGCCCAACAAGAGGCAAATTCCGAAAAGGCGGAAAAACAATTTCATCGTCTACCGGTCCACCGGTACATCTTCGTCGCTGACTTTGGCTGCGCTTTCAAATCGCGTGTAAGGCCTCAGGAATGTCAGATTGATATCGCCTGTCGGGCCGTTTCGTTGTTTGGCAATCAGCAAATTGACCGGCACGCCGTCGTCCCGCTCTGCGGGATCGCCAAAGGCGGCTTCGTCGTCCTCGACGGCATTTGGCTTGTACAGCAGACCGACCACGTCGGCGTCCTGTTCAATCGCACCGGATTCCCGCAGGTCCGACAACCGTGGTTTGCGGCTCTTGTCCCGCTCCAGTTCGCGGTTTAACTGGCTGAGCACGAGCACCGGGACCTTCAGTTCCTTCGCCAGCGCCTTCAGGCCGCTGGAAATGTCCGAAATCTCCTGCTGCCGGTTTTCCTGTGCTCGGCGGCCAGTAGAATGCAACAACTGCAAATAATCAACCACAAAAAGCTTGATGCCGTGCTGCTGCCACATGCGCCGCGCCCGCGCCCGCAATTGCAGAATCGAGAGTGCCGCCGTATCGTCAATCAGCAGTTTCGCGTTCGCCAGTTTGCCCGCCGCGCTGGTCAGTTTGGGAAAATCCGATTCGCTCATGAACCCTTCGCGAATGCTCCGCAGATTCACCCGCGCAATCGAGCACATCATGCGCAGGACCAGCGCTTCCGCACTCATTTCCAGGCTGAACACGCCCACCGGCAATTTTTGCTCCAGCACAGCGTGCTCCACCACGTTCATCGCCAGCGACGTCTTGCCCATGCTCGGCCGCGCCGCAATCACAATCATTTCACTGCCATGCAAACCGTCTGTCATCCGGTCCAGATCCGCGAACCCCGTCGCCAGCCCCGTCAGCGTTCCCTTGCGGCTGAAAAAATTCTCGATCGTCCCGATGGCCTTGCTCACCAGTTCCTTGGTGCTCAGCACGCTGCCCTGCACCCGCGATTCACTGATGCGCAAAACGTCGCGTTCCACCTCGTCCAGCAGCGCGTCCACCTCCCCCTCGTAATCATAGACCCGCCCGACGACGTCCGTGCAGGTCTGGATCATTTTCCGCAGCAGGAATTTCTCCCGGACAATCTCCAGATAATAGGAAAGGTTCGCCGCGCTGGGCACGGCATCCTGGAGTTGCGACAAATAGGCGATGCCGCCCACCTGTTCCAGCAGTTGCTTGTCCTTCAACTGCTGCTGCAAGGTGATGACATCAATCGCCTCGCGCGTGTCGTACATGGCCACCAGCGTTTCGAAAATCGTCTGGTGCCGCAGGTCGTAGAACACCTCCCGCCCGTCCTTGAGTTTTTCCATGCACTCGCCCATGCATTCGTTCGGTGAAAGCAGCACGCAACCCAGCACGCCCTGCTCGGCCTCGGGCGAATGCGGCGGCAACCGGTCCACCAGCGCGGAGGACGGGGTGTGGCCTGCGGATTTCTGGCGCCGCGCCTTTTTTAAATCCGCAGTGGCGCCGGCAGTCTCGGAAACGGAATCAATCATGACGTTATACGACTCGATCGCTTTCCTCGAATCAAAGCGTACTTATTGAATCTTAGTGACACGTTCTTCACAAGCCGGGATTCCAACGTTGTTCGCGGAAAATATTCGGCTGGAAAAATTGACTCGTCCGCTAATGATTTTTTAGAATCTCCAGTTGTGGAGCACATGAAACGCAAACCATCGCGCCTGGTCATTTTTCTATCCGTCTTCATTGACCTGATTGGTTTCGGCATCGTGCTGCCGCTGTTGCCGGGCTACGCCGAGGAATTCGGCGCCAAAAGTTTCGTCATCGGCGCCATTATCGCCTCGTTTTCGCTGATGCAATTCCTCTTTGCGCCGGTCTGGGGCCGGTGGTCCGATCACATCGGCCGGCGGCCGGTGATGTTGATTGGCAACCTTGGCGCGGCGGGTTCCTATGTCCTCTTTGCTTATGCGTCCGGTTTGCATGGAGCAACGGCCTTGTGGTGGATTCTGGTCTCGCGCGTGTTTGCCGGGATTTCGGGAGCGAATATTTCCGTGGCCTCGGCCTATATTGCGGACATTTCACCGCCGGAAAAGCGGTCGGCGGGCATGGCCCTGATTGGCATCGCGTTTGGTGTCGGATTCATCGTCGGTCCGGCGGTCGGCGCCTTCACCGCGGACATCTTCGGCAAATCCGGTCCCGGCTGGGTGGCCGCCGGTTTTTGCGCGGCGAATTTCGTCCTCGGCTGGTTCATCCTTGGCGAAAGCCGGCAACCCGGAACCGGGCCGGTGATGGCCCGGCCCAAATTCACGCAATGGGGTCACACGCTCCGCCAGCCCAAGCTCGGCCTCCTCATCGGCATTTTCTTCCTCGCCACATTTTGTTTCACCTGTTTTGAATCCACGTTTCCCTTGTTGCTGCAACCGCAGTCGGCCCAGGGCTTCGGGCTCAAGAGCCGGGATGAGGTGGGATATCTTTTTGCCTATGCGGGAATCATCACAGTGCTGGTCCAAGGCGTGATCCATCGGCTGGTCAAAACCTTTGGTGAACCCCGCCTGATTTTCGGCAGCCTGGTCACCTTTGCCATCGGCCTGGCGGCGTTGCCGTTCCAGACCCATCTGCCCGGATTGCTGATCGTTCTGGCCGTGCTGGCCATCGGTTCCGGGCTGAACCGCCCGCCGGTGTTCGGCATGATTTCACTCAAGTCTTCGCCGGATGAACAGGGTGCGAACCTGGGCGTCGCCCAGAGTTTTGGCAGCCTCGCGCGCATCCTCGGACCCATCTTCGCCACCACCCTGTTTTTTTTGCGGCCCGCCCAGCCATCGCCGGAATTGCCCTATGTCACCTGCGGTGGCATCGCCTTCCTGACCGCGCTGCTCGCGTGGCAATTCCTTTGCCGGGATTCCAAACCTGCGGCCGTGGAAACACCGACGGCGGATTGATCGCGTCACACCGGATTTTGCGCCAATCCGCCGCCGGTCCGTTCACTCAAACGGAATTCATTGCTGGTCCGGCGGCGGACCGGATGGGTTGCCGTTGTCGCCCGGCGGCGGGCCGCCCTGGCCAGAGTTGGCATCTCCTTCACGCGGCGGCCCCATGGGCGGACGCGGTCCGATGAATTCATCCGGCGTCAACTGTCCGTCACCATTTTTGTCCAAGGTTTTGAGTTCAGCCGGTGCGTTGGCAATTTCATTCGCGTCAATCACCCCGTCACCATTGACGTCCAGTGCCTTGACAATCGCCGGCAGCGGCGGACGCGGAGCGTCCTTGGGCGCGTCGGCCGGCAACGGCGGCAGATATTCATCCGGAGTCAGCTTGCCGTCGCCATTCTTGTCCAGCGTCAATAATTCCGCGCTGGCATTGGCAATTTCGTTGGAATCAATCACGCCGTCGTGATTGACGTCCAGTGCCATGATGAGCGGCAATGGTGGTGGACGATGCCGCGGCCCGCCCCCGCCCGGTCCGCCGTCCGGGGGCGGGCCGCCGGCGTCCTGGGCGTTGACGATGAAGGCCGACGCGCCGAGCGCCAGCAAGATCAGCATGGTTTTCATTGTGGTTTTGGTTTTCATGTTATGGTCGCTTTCTATTTACCGGTGTGAACTTTTCTTTGACGCAATTTACGCAAACCTACCTTAAGCGAACATGAAGCCGGAACATTTTTGATTATTTCCGTTCCGCGCCTTCATCTTCCCTTAAGGTGGCGCCTGCGAGAGTGACGGCGGATGGCGGTTGTGTTAAACCAGCCGCGACCACGGCCGACATGAGAATCCTGATTGTTGAAGACGAACCCGATTTGCTCCGCAGCCTGGCCCAGGCGTTGCGCGAGGAGGGTTATGCCGTGGACACCGCCAACCAGGGCGAGGACGGCCTCTTTAAGGCGGAAAATTACGACTACGACGCCGTCGTGCTGGACGTGATGCTGCCCAAACTCGACGGCTGGGAAATTCTCAAACGTCTCCGTAAAACCAAAAAGACTCCGGTGCTGATGCTGACCGCGCGCGACCAGACGCGGGATCGGGTCAAGGGGCTCGACACCGGCGCGGACGATTACATGGTCAAACCGTTTGATTTGCCGGAACTGTTTGCCCGTTTGCGCGCGCTCATCCGCCGCAGCGCAAACCAGACCACCAACGTTATTGAAATCGGCGATGTGAAAATCGACACCGCCGTGCGCAAGGTGTTCCGCGCCGAAAAGCCCGTCGAGCTGACCGCGCGCGAATACGCACTCGTGGAATTTCTCGCGTTGCACCGGGGCGAAGTGGTCACGCGCACGCAGCTTTACGAACATTTGTTCGACGAAAACGACAGTACGCTTTCCAACCTGCTGGACGTTCACGTCTCGAACGTCCGTAAAAAGCTGGGCGCGGAATTCATCGTCACCCGTCGCGGCCACGGCTATTGCATCGAATGAAGATCTTCAAATCCATCAAGTGGCGATTGCAGCTCTGGTACGGCCTGATCCTTGCCCTAGCACTGACGGGGTTGGTGGGAACCTCCTATCAACTGGAGTGGGCCAGGCAATTCCACAACATCGACATGGATTTGAACGGCCGTTTGGAAACGCTGGTAAACTTGATGCAATCGCCGCCGCCGCCGCCGCCGGAGCCAGACGGGCCCTTGCCGGGTGGTCCGCCCCCGGGACGTCCCTTTCCCGGCCGTCCACCCTTCGGACTCCATTTGCCCCCCTTCACCATCAGCTCTTTTATTGATGAGACCGGCACAAACGGTTTTTACTATGTGATCTGGTCTCCCGAGGGCAAAGAACTGATGCGATCACCCGATGCACCGTCCGGTCTCACCCTGCCGCTTCACACCACCATGCAAATCCGCGGCGTGTATTGTGAACTGGTAACGCCGGTACCGGCCATGAAACCGGTTTACCGAATTCTCGTTGGACGCTCCATCGCGCCGGAGCTGGAAGAACTTCACCGGAACACCCTGCATTCGATCTGGGGAGGAGCGGTCCTGTTGTTGGCCGGACTCGTCGGCGGCTGGGGCGTCGCGGGCCGGGTGCTCAGGCCGATCGAAAATATCAGCGCCACCGCCGTGAAAATTGCCGCCGGTGATTTGTCGCAACGCATCAACGTCGCCGAAACGGAAAGCGAACTGGGCAAACTGGCCGCGGTCTTGAATTCCACGTTCACCCGGCTCGAGGCTGCCTTTGCCCAGCAACAACAATTCACCGCCGACGCCGCGCACGAACTGCGCACGCCGGTCTCCGTGATCCTGACGCAAACGCAGACCACGTTGACCCGCGAACGCACCGCCGCGGAATATCGGGAAACGATCGAGGCCTGCCAGCGTTCGGCCCAGCGAATGCGCCGGTTGATTGAATCATTGCTGGAACTGGCGCGGCTGGACGCGGGGCAGGAACCGTTAAAACGCATGCCCTTCGATTTGTCGCAGATGGTCCGCGAGGGTATCGAATCCATTCGTCCATTGGCGGACGAACGCGGCGTGAAGATTCTCCCCGAGCTGGGAACACTGGAAATCACCGGTGATTCCGAACGGCTGGCGCAGGTCATCGCCAACCTGCTGACCAACGCCATCCAGTACAACCCGTCCGGCGGCGAAGTCCGATTGAAATTGGAATCACGACCCGGACTGGCGGTGCTGACCGTTGCCGATACGGGACCGGGAATTTCCAACGAAGATCTGCCCCACGTGTTTGAACGGTTTTACCGCGGAGACAAATCGCGTACCACCTCAAATGGCAATGCCGGGCTGGGACTGGCCATTGCGAAGGCCATTGTCGAAGCTCATGGCGGCACGATTGAAGTTGCGAGCCAAACCGGGACGGGAACGACTTTTACCGTGCGGTTGCCGGCAATATAATCGGGAGGGTTGCCGTGTCGGCGGCCCTGAATTGAGGACGGCGACACGCCGTCCCGCCCGGATTCAACGCAGGAACAGTTCCGCCGCAGCATCGGCGAAGCGCAGTCCCTGCCGCGTGAGATGAAAGCCTTCCGGCGAAATTTCCGCCCAGCCGCGCCCGGCCAGTTGGTTCATGTCTGCTGACCACTCCCCGCGCAAATCAAAATTGGTCGTACGCCGGAATTCCTCAAACGGCCAGCCGGCCACCAGGCGCAAACCGAACGCAGCGGTTTCGCCGGCGCGTTTGAGCGGCGGCAGTTCCTCGCGGGATTCGATGGCGCGTTTTCCCTTTTCCAACTGCTCGCAGTAAAGCTGCGTGTTCGCCCAGTTTTTCGTCCGCACACCGCGCACATAACCGGTCGCGCTCGGCCCCAGCCCGTAAAATGAACCGCCGCGCCAGTAGTTGACGTTGTGCCGGCAGGCGAAATCGGGGAGTTCGGAGTTCGAAGTTCGGAGTTCGGAGCGATGGCGCGCAAAATTGGCAATTTCGTACTGATGAAAACCGGCGGCGTTCGCACGCTCGATCATTTCCTCATACATCGCACAGGCCAGGTCCTCATCCACGTCGAATTCGCCGGCCTGCAGCTGCGCAAACAGCGGAGTGTCGTCCTCGTAAATGACTTCGTAACTGGACAGGTGTTCGCTGCCCAGGGCCAGGGCCTCGTCCAGTGTGGCCCGCCAGATCTCCCGCGTCTGGCCGGGAATTGCGAACATCAGGTCGAGGTTCAGGTTGTCGAAACCGGCCTGGCGGAGAATATCGAACGATTTGAAGACCATGGCGCGCGAATGAATCCGGCCCAACCGGTCGAGCAAGGCCTCGTCGAGCGACTGGACGCCCATGGAAATGCGGTTGACGCCGTAATCCCGGAGCAATGCGGCCTTGTCGGCGGAAACGGTGGCAGGGTTGCATTCGACAGTGAATTCCTCCGCGCCGAGCAGGTTCAGGCGTTCCATGGCCTGGAGAATTTGTTCCCACTGGCGGAGGTTGAGCAGCGAGGGCGTGCCACCGCCGAAGAAAATCGTTTTGGGCCTGAGCTCGTCCGCGACGATTTCCATTTCGCGGATCAAGGCGTCGACGTAACGGTTGATGAGCTCGCCGCTGGACGGTTCGGAGTAGAATGCGCAATACGCGCACTTTTGCGCGCAAAACGGCACATGGAGATAAAGACCCTCAATTCGCGTCACATTTGAATCCACCATGAAGACAATCTACCTCCCTCCAACCACCGGTGGCGAATCAAAATCCTCGGGGCCGCTCAAAATTATATTCCGACAACGGCAGTATCGTAGTTACTGCTGGTGCACGCGCTGAACGTTTTGGGCTTTCAACCCCTTGTCACTGACGACGACATCAAACAAGACATCATCTCCCTCGTTTAGCGTTTTGAATCCCGTGCCCACAATGGACGAATGGTGAACAAACACGTCCTGCCCGGAACTTTGGGCAATAAACCCAAACCCTTTTTTATTATCGAACCACTTGACTTTGCCACTGGCCATAATCTCTCCTGACTTCCGAGGCACTTTGAAGCGAAAAAGACACGACTGAAACCAGCCGTGCCTACAGTCACTAGTCAAATCCACTCATGCCTGTTTGCACGACAATAGAAAGTTATTGCGCCGCCGTCAAGCACTAGTTTTTAACACGACTTTAACATTTGCCAACCCGGCCAACTCACTCCAGTTGCAACGCCTGATCGAGCAGTTGGGGCAGGTAATTGATGATGGCCGCTTCACTGACCGCCAGCGTGGCCCCGGCCTTTTGCGCCGCTGCCTGCCATTCCGCCGCCGGGTCGCCGGCGAAAGCGATGACGGGGATGTGTTGGGTGGCGGCATCCGCCTTTAATGCCGCAATGACGCGGCAAACCTCCTCGCGGCCGGCCAGGTCCGCGATCACCAGCAGCGGGCTGGTGCTGCGCGCGCATTGAAGCAGCGATGCCAGGTCATTGACCGCCTGGACGCGATAGTTCAAGTCCTGCAGCCGGTTTACCAACTGGCTGCCAGGCATCAACTTCTCGTAAAAAACGAGCGCGAGCGGCTGCGTCATGCGGTCAACGTGCGCCATGGCCGGATAAATAGCAAAGTTGTTTTGATGCGACAACCCCGTTACTCACGGCAAATCGGTGTATCCCATCAAATAGCGATCACACTCGCGGGCCGCGCCGCGGCCTTCATTGAACGCCCACACCACCAGGCTTTGGCCACGGCGGCAATCGCCGGCGGCAAACACCCCCTTGATGTTCGTGGTATATTTCTCAAATTCAGCCTTGGCGTTGCTGCGCAGATCACGCTCAATGCCAAGCGCTTCCAATAACGGCTGTTCCGGGCCCAGAAAGCCCATCGCCAGCAGAACCAGTTGCGCCGGCAAAATCTTTTCCGTGCCGGGCACGTTTTTCGGCACAAACTGGCCCTTCTCGTTCCGCTCCCATTGCACTTGCACGGTGTGAACGGCTTTGACGTGGCCGTTGGCATCGCCCTCAAACTTCGTCGCCGTGGTGAGGTAAACACGCGGGTCGCCGCCGAATTTCGCCGCCGCTTCTTCCTGACCATAATCCAGCCGGTAAACCTTCGGCCATTCCGGCCAGGGATTGTCCTTGGCACGGTCCCCCGGCGGTTTGGGCAAGATCTCGATCTGGACCAGGCTGTTGCAACTGTGACGCACCGCCGTGCCCACACAGTCCGTTCCCGTGTCGCCGCCGCCAATGACAATGACGTCCTTGCCCGTCGCCGAAATGAAGCTGCCGTTTTTCCGGCCATCCAGAATGCTCCTGGTGTTCGCGGTGAGAAAATCCATTGCGAAATGAACGCCTTTGAGCTGGCGGCCTTCGACGGGCAAATCGCGCGGTTTGGTCGCGCCAGTCGCCAGAATCACGGCATCAAATTCCTTCATCAACTTTTCCGCCGGATAATTCGCCCCGACCTCGGTATTGCAAACAAATTTGACGCCCTCGGCCTCCAGCTGTTTGATGCGGCGCAGGACGACCTGCTCCTTGTCGAGCTTCATGTTGGGGATGCCGTACATGAGCAACCCCCCGGGACGGTCGGCGCGTTCAAAAATGGTGACGAGATGGCCGGCCTGGTTGAGTTGCGCGGCGGCACACAGCCCCGCCGGGCCGGAACCGATGACCGCGACTTTTTTGCCGGTCCGGACCTTGGGCGGTTCCGCCACGATCCAGCCGTTTTCCCAGCCGTGATCGGCGATGGTGCATTCGATATTTTTAATCGTGACCGGCGGGTTGTTGATGCCCAACACGCAGGAACCTTCGCAGGGCGCCGGACAGACGCGACCGGTGAAGTCGGGGAAGTTGTTGGTCTTGTGCAGGCGTTCGAGCGCTTCCTTCCACAGGCCGCGATAGACCAGATCGTTCCATTCGGGAATCAGATTGTGAATGGGGCAGCCGGTGGTCATGCCGCTGAGCAGCGAACCGCTGTGGCAGAAGGGAATGCCGCAATCCATGCAGCGCGCGCCCTGTTCGCGCAGCTTCTTCTCCTCCATGTGGAAGTGAAATTCCTTCCAATCCGCGACCCGTTCGACCGGCGGACGGTCCGCCGGAAGTTCGCGCAGATACTCGATGAATCCTGTAGGTTTGCCCAAGTTATGCTCCTATCAAATTAATTTCGTTCAGGTTGTCCGCAGATTGCGCCGATTCACGCAGATTAAACACAAGCCGTTTATATTCCAAGCTCGGGGCGCCAAAGTTGAACAGCAATCCGCGATGCAGGTGGACGGCCTTCAATTCGTTGATCAACTGGGCCTCGTCAGCGCCCGTCAAGTGATTGATGGCCTTTAGTTCAATCACGATTTCCTCGAAACAAACGAAATCTGCCCGGTAGCCGCACTGTAGTCGTTGACCTTTATATTCAACTGGCACAGCGACTTCCCGTTCAAACGGGATGTTACGCTTCGTCATTTCAATTGCCAGCGCCTCTTGATAAACGGCTTCAAGGAATCCATGGCCCAAGTGACGATGTACTTCCATCGCCGCACCAATAATCTCGTAGGTTTGCGGGTCTTTGTTCACTTCAGATAAATCTGCGTCTTCTGCGCAATCTGCGGATTCACTAGCCGCCGCCGACGCGCGCGACGTCGCGAATGTTTTCCTCGAACGCGGCCATGATGGCCTGGTCGCCGCTCAACCCCTGGTCCTTGACCTTCTTCAGGGCCTGCAGCACGCGCTTGTAATCCTTCGGCATCACTTTCACAAATTTCGGCACGAGGCTTTTCCAGTCCTTCAGCACCCGGGCCGCCCGTTCGCTGTTCGTGTAGGTCCGGTGGCGCTGGATCAGTTTCCAGACCTCCTCGATTTCGTCAACGTCCTCGAGTTTTTCCAGCCCCACCAATTCCGGGTTGCACCGGGTCGCAAAATCACCCACCTCATCCAGCACATAGGCGACCCCACCGGACATGCCCGCCGCGAAATTGCGTCCGGTCCGGCCCAGCACCACCACGCGCCCGCCGGTCATGTATTCGCAACCGTGGTCGCCAATGGCTTCCACCACCGCGCTGACACCGGAGTTGCGCACGCCGAAACGTTCGCCCGCCATGCCCCGCACGAACACTTCACCGTTCGTCGCGCCGTAAAGCGCCACGTTGCCGATGATGATGTTCTCCTCGGCGACAAAGGTCGAGCCCTTGGGCGGATAAACGATGATTTTACCGCCGCTCAAACCCTTGCCAAAATAGTCATTGGCGTCGCCCTCGAGTTCGATCGTCATCCCGCGCGGCATGAACGCGCCCAGACTCTGGCCGGCGCTGCCGGTGAACTTCAGATGAATCGTGTCATCCGGCAGGCCGTTCGGACCGTGCTTCCTGGTGACATCGCTGCCCACGATCGTGCCGACGACGCGGTTGACGTTCCGGATGGGCAAATCAGCATGGACGCGCTCGCCGCGTTCGATGGCCGGCTCGCAAATTTTAAGCAGCTTTGACACGTCCAGCGATTTCTCCAGACCGTGGTCCTGGTCAATCTGCCGGTAACGACCGACTTCCGGCCCGACTTCCGGCTGGTGCAAAATCGGCGTCAGGTCGAGCCCTTTCGCCTTCCAATGCTCGATGGCCTTCCAGGGAATCAACTTGTCCGTGCGGCCGATCATTTCGTTGAGCGTGCGGAAACCCAGCTGGGCCATGATTTCGCGCAACTCCTCGGCCACGAACCGCATGAAATTCTCGACGTGATCGGGGTCGCCGGTAAACCGCGCCCGCAGGCGGGGGTCCTGTGTGGCCACGCCGACCGGGCAGGTGTTCAAATGGCAGACGCGCATCATGATGCAGCCCAGCACCACCAGCGGCGCGGTGGCAAAGCCGAATTCCTCCGCGCCGAGCAAGGCGGCCACGGCCACGTCGCGGCCGGTCTTCAACTGGCCGTCCGTCTCGACGTAAATGCGGCTGCGCAAATTGTTCAGCACGAGCGTCTGGTGCGTCTCGGCGAGACCGAGTTCCCACGGCGCCCCGGCGTGTTTGATGGACGACAACGGCGACGCGCCCGTGCCACCGTCATGACCGGAAATCAAAACCACGTCCGCGTGCGCCTTGGCCACGCCGGCGGCAATGGTGCCCACGCCGACCTCCGCGACCAGCTTGACACTCACCCGCGCACCGCGGTTGGAATTCTTCAAATCGTGAATCAACTCCGCCAGGTCTTCAATGGAGTAAATGTCGTGGTGCGGTGGCGGCGAAATGAGACCGACGCCCGGTGTGGTAAACCGCGTCTTGGCGACCCACGGATAAACCTTCTTGCCGGGCAATTCGCCGCCTTCGCCCGGCTTGGCGCCCTGGGCCATCTTGATTTGCAACTCGCGTGCATTGACGAGGTAATGGCTTGTCACGCCGAACCGGCCCGACGCGACCTGTTTGATGGCGGAATTTTTCGAATCGCCATTGGGCAGCGGAACGTAGCGGTCGGGATCCTCGCCGCCTTCGCCGGTGTTCGATTTTCCGCCGAGCCGGTTCATGGCGACGGCGAGCGCCTCGTGGGCTTCCTTCGAAATCGAGCCGTAACTCATCGCGCCGGTCTTGAACCGCTTCACGATTTCCCCGACCGGTTCGACCTGCTCGATCGGAATCGGATTGGCCGCGAATTTGAAATCGAGCAGGCCGCGCAGCGTGCATAGGTGCGCCGCCTGCTGGTTGATCAGTTCGGCGTATTCCTTGAAAATCTTGTAACTGCCGAGCCGGCAGGCGATTTGCAATTTGTGGATCGTCTCGGGATTGAACAGATGATATTCGCCGCCGTCGCGCCATTGGTACTGGCCGCCGGGATCGAGCACGCCGTTGACCGGGCGGTCCGGATACGCGTGACGGTGCCGGGCCAGAACCTCCTCCGCCAGCACGTCCATGCCCACGCCCTGGATGCGCGATGGCGTCCAGGTGAAATACTTGTCCACCACGTCGCTGTTGAGGCCAACCGCCTCGAAAATCTGCGCGCCGCGATAACTTTGCACCGTCGAGATGCCCATCTTGGCCATGGTCTTGACCACGCCTTTGACGGCGGCCTTGATGTATTTCTTGACGGCGGTTTTGTGGTCGAGCTTGAGGAGCAAGCCCTCCTGGATCAGGCCATCGATCGCCTCAAAGGCCAGGTACGGATTGATGGCGCTGCAGCCATAACCGATGAGCAGCGCAAAATGATGGACCTCGCGCGGCTCGCCGGATTCAAGCACCAAACCCACCCGGCCCCGCGTCCCCGCCCGGATCAAATGATGATGCAGGCCGGCCACCGCAAGCAACGCGGGAATCGGCGCCTGTAGCGCGTTGAGGCCGCGATCCGAAAGAACGATGATGTTGGTGCCGCCGGCAATGGCCTGGTCCGCCGCGGCAAACAGCTTGTCGAGCGCGACCGCCAGTCCTTTCGCCCCTTCAGCCACGGGAAACAAAATCGGCAGCGTGGCGCACTGGAAGGCTTTGCCGTCCACGTGGCGCAGCTTTTCCAATTCCTCATTGGTGATGACTGGATATTTCAGCTTGATCAGCCGGCAGCTCTCTGGCTTGGGCTGGAGCAGACTGCCCCGGGGACCGATCATCGTTTCCGTCGAGGTGATGATTTCCTCGCGGATCGGATCAATGGGCGGGTTCGTGACCTGCGCAAACAGCTGCTTGAAATAGTTGTAAAGCAACTGCGGTTTGTTCGACAGCACCGCCAGCGGCGTGTCCGTGCCCATGGAACCCAGCGGCTGCACGCCGTCGTTCGCCATCGGCCCGATGATGAAACGCAAATCTTCAAAGGTGTAACCAAACGCCTGCTGACGCTGCAAAATCGTCGCGTAATCCGCTTCGTGCACGTGCGCCGGCTCCGGCAGCTTTTCGAGCGGCACATGATGTTCCGCCAGCCACTGTTGATACGGCTGCGCCCGCGCAAATTTGTTCTTCAGTTCCTCATCGGCGACGATGCGGCCCTGTTCGAGGTCCACCAGGAACATCCGGCCCGGCTGCAGGCGGCCTTTGATGGCCACCCGCTCCGGCGGAATCTCCAACACGCCCGCCTCCGACGCCATGATGACGAGGTCGTCCTTGGTGACGTAATAACGTGACGGGCGCAGGCCGTTGCGGTCGAGGCACGCGCCAATCACCTTGCCGTCCGTGAACGCGATGGAAGCCGGGCCGTCCCACGGTTCCATAAGACACGAATGATATTCATAGAACGCGCGTTTCTCCGCGCTCATGCTCTCGTGGTTCTCCCATGGCTCGGGAATCATCATCATCATCGCGTGCGGCAGTTCGCGGCCCGTCATGACCAGCAACTCCAGGCAATTGTCGAACATGGCCGAGTCGCTGCCGTCGGTGTTGATGATCGGGATGATTTTTTTGATGTCATCGCCGAACAGTTCGGAGGCAAAATTCGACTGGGCCGCGTGCATCCAGTTGATGTTGCCCCGCAGCGTGTTGATTTCGCCGTTGTGCGCAATGTAACGGTACGGATGGCTGCGGTCCCAGCTCGGGAAGGTGTTGGTTGAGAAACGCGAATGGACCAGCGCCAGCGCCGTGACCATGCCGGGGTCGCGCAGGTCGGGATAATATTTGGCCACCTGCTCGGGCATGAGCATGCCCTTGTAAATCACCGTCCGGCCGGACAGGCTGGAAACATAAAACCACCTGCCACCGGCGACCTGGCCGGCATAACGGATGCGCTGTTCCGCGACCTTGCGGATGACGTAAAGCTTGCGTTCGAACGCGAGGTCGTCCGCAAGCGCCGGGTTGCGGCCGATGAACACCTGCGCCATGTGCGGCTCGGCGGCCACGGCGGTTTTGCCCAGTGAGGAATTGTCCGTGGGCACGTCGCGCCAGCCGAGCAAGGTCTGGCCTTCCCCGGCGACGATTCCGGCAAACGCCGCCTTGACGGCCTCGCGTTCGGCCGGAGCTTTCGGCAGGAACAACATGCCCACACCGTATTGTCCGGCGGCGGGAAGCTTGAAGCCGGCCTGGTCCGCGGCTTTGAGCAGGAACTCGTGCGGCGTCTGCATGAGAATGCCGGCGCCATCGCCGGTGTTGGCCTCGCACCCGCACGCGCCGCGATGGTCGAGGTTCACCAGGATCTGAAGGGCGTCGGTCACCAACTGGTGCGACTTGCGCCCCTTCATGTTGACCACAAAGCCCACCCCGCAGGAATCATGTTCAAATTGCGGGTCGTAAAGTCCCTGTTTCGGCGGTGCAGTGAGCTGCGCCGGCCGGCTGACATTAGCGCTTGCTGTTAAGCCTGGGGTCATCGCTTGGCGAATTAGCCTTCGTTCACTCATTTTTTACTCAAATTTCGTCATTACGCAATAAATGTTTTCACAATCCACGCAACCGACTCAGCTTACACCAAGCCGGGGAATTGTACATGGCGTGTTGTTGAAGCCGAAGGCGGAGCCGCATTCTGTTGGTGACACGACCCGCAGGGCTTGGAATGACGATTCCGGAACCCGGGAGCGCCGGCATCCTGACGGCGAGCTTCACAGATCGCAACCGCCCGCTCCTTACTGCGCCACGACCCGCCAGAACTTCGGCGTTCCGGCCGGCAACGGCAGCGAAACCACCTGTGGATTGTTGGTCTGCAGGAAAGATTGCGTCATTTGCCAGTTGGTCGAGGTCAGGGAGCCGATGGTTTGGATTTGGTTGGTGTGGCCGACGCTGCCCTGATCGTGAGCAGCAGATTGGTTTAGCCAAGCGCGAGGGAAAGATGCGGCGCGCGCGGCGGGGTCACGCTCGCAGGATCGTCGCTGAAATCGGGAATGCCGTTGGCATTGGCGTCGTTGGTGTCGTCAATGGAAAGCACCCATAGTCGGTAATCGGGCGCCGCCGTGCTGGGGTCGCCGTCGGCAAAGTAAACATAGCCGGCGTAGTTGGTGGGCCGGGTGGGAATGCCCCGCGAAAAAACTTCGCTGTCAAAGGTGAGTGGCTGTGACGCGGCGTTGGTCCAAACACCCGGCTGGTTGGTTAGCGTATTGAAACGGTCGGTGGTGGATTTGACGAAAAGAATCGGACCTTGCACCATGCTGGCGGAATTGCCGGTCTGAGTCAGGCTGATGGCTGCCGAAACCGTGTTGGAGCCGGGCGTATAGGTCAGCGGGCCGGTATATTCGATCAATGTGAATGGACAGGTAAAACTGCCCAAGTTCCCCCACAAATCGTCATACAAGTTAAGCGTGCAAGTGCCGTTTGTCGAACCGGCGGCCCGGCTCCAGGTGGCGGTGATGCTGCCCGAAAAATAAGTGCTGGTGGAATAGGAACCCGAAGTGACCGTACCGGCCACCCCTTGCGAAACTTCAAAAAAATCGTCGAAGCCGTTGCCATTGGCGTCAACAACTGGTGGTAAATTCACATAAATCGTCCCGCTGTCGCCCATGCCGCTCCAGACGAGTACCAGACCACTGGCCCAGGTCCGGCCGGAATAGGGCATCAACTCGCCGTTGTACGATGATCCGCCAATGGTGCTTATATCCAGGGTGCCGCCATACGTGGTGCCTTCCTGAAAGCGAAGGGACATGCAATATATCCGCGCGTGCGCCGTTTCCGCGCCATGGCTCGATGCCGAAAGAAGAAACCAACCTGCCATCAAGAAAATGAGAAATCGTTTCATAGCCGCTCCTGGTTAAACGGCATTGAAACACTTACTTAATGATGCGTCAAGATAAGATGTGCTGCTTAATGCCCGGACACGCCCCGCAAGGAGATCGCCGGTGGCCGCCTTGTGAATCCGGAAAAGCGCCGCCGGACAAACTACGGTTTGTCGGCTTTTTCCGGCCCCCAGGTCCAGTAAAGTCCGAAATACCAGAGCAGGTGGCTGTCGCCCGCCACACTGTGCCCGGCGCTGAACAACAGGCTGAAATGTTCGCTGAAATTGTACGAACCGCCGAAATTGAGCGCGGCAAAACCGCGGTCGGTGTCCGTGTCCTGCCCTTGCGCAAAAAGTTCGCCGCCGAGCGTCAGGTGCGGTCCGAAATCGCGCTGTAGCAGCCAGCCGCCGAAGGGATAATCGCGCTGGCCGGGTGCGGAATTCAGGGCCGCGCCGCCACCACCATAAGTCGTCCAGGGTCCCCAGCTCTTTTGCAGCCACAACGGCAGGCGAAACCAAGTCCGGCCGTTGCCCAGACCGCGGCTGGCTTCGCCCGTGGGCAGTTCCGCCATCGGGAAAATACCGATCTGCGGCCAGGCGTCCGTTTCATGCAGGAATCGGTATTTTATGCCGAATTCCATGTCGCCCAAACCGACCTCGGTCGGCGCGCCGTCAACGCCCACGGTGGTCATCGGCACAATCAAATGAAGCTGCGTGTCGGGCAGCACGCCGTAATTCAACTCCACCGCCGGGCCGTTGATGGCATAATTGTCCACGCTGCTGTGGTCGCCGTTGCCGAACACATAAAATTCCCAGTGCTGATAAACCACCGGTTCCGGATCATCCGTCAAAAACGGCGGACCGGCGAACGTTTGTACCGCCCAGGCGAAGTTCAGGCCGGCGGCCAGCGAAATGATTTTAACGGCGTTTTCCATCGCCCGCCAAAGTAATTGATGTGCCCGGATTTGTAAAAATACGATTCAATTGGTTGAACACTCGCCCTCACCTTTGTCCTCTCCCCCGGGGAGAGGAAATGGCAACTGGTCGGTTTTGGTTTCACGAATGAGCGTCTGGCAAATTTCGTCACGTGAATTTTCAAAGCAGCGGCCGACCCTTCTCCCTCTCCTCGGTGGAGAGGGCCGGGGTGAGGCCGGACGTAATTATCATTTTACAAAAATAACCTGTTACCTTTCGGCTTTGGCGTAAATATGTCTGTGAAATCATGAACGACGACCTGACCCTGCTGCGGGAATATGCCCGGCGCCAATCCGAGGAAGCGTTCGCGGCGCTCGTCTCGCGTTACGTCAATCTGGTTTATTCCACGGCGTTGCGGCAGGTACGCGATACGCATCTGGCCGAGGAAATCACGCAGGCGGTGTTCATCATTCTGGCGCGCAAAGCCGGCTCGCTCGGCGACAAAACCGTTTTGCCCGGCTGGCTTTGCCGCACGGCGCGATACGCGAGCGCCAATGTGTTGACCATTCAACGCCGCCGTCAACGCCGCGAACAGGAGGCGTATATGCAATCGCAACTCGATCAATCGGACTTGTCGCGCCGAAGCGAAGCGGAGGCGGAAACCTGGATCCAAATCGCGCCGCTGCTCGATAGCGCGATGGAAAAGCTCGGCCGGAAAGATCACGACGCATTGGTGCTGCGATTTTTTGAAAACCGGAATTTCAAGGAAGTCGGCTCGGCGCTGGGCGCGAGCGAAGGTGCGGCGAAAATGCGCGTGAGCCGCGCGCTGGAAAAGCTGCGGAAATGTTTCACCAAACGCGGTGTGAGTTCGACCACAGTCATCATTGCCGGAGCAATTTCTGCCAATTCCGTCCAAGCCGCACCGGTAGCGCTGGCAAAATCGGTGACCGCCGTGGCGATTGCCAAAGGCGCGGCGGCTTCCGCTTCAACTTTAACCCTCATCAAAGGAGCATTGAAACTTATGGCATGGACAAAAGCAAAAACAGCAATCGTCACCAGTGCGGTAATCCTTCTAACAGCTGGAACCACTGCGGTGATTTATAACAACCATCAGAAATCATCCGCACCGCCATCGAACATTCCCAACCGAGGCGGTTCCGGCCAAACAGATTTTCCAAAGACGGAGTGGCGGTTCGCAGGATACGTCGATCCGGAGTCGGCCTTGGAATCCACATTTTGGGCGATGAATCAAGGCGATGTTAAAACGTATTTGTCATCTCTCGCGCCGGACGGAAGCCTGGCGAAAGAGGCCCAAGGCAAAACGGAAAATGAAATCGCCAGCATGACCCGGCAAATCGTTGGCGGAATAACAGGTTACAAAATTATCAACAAGCAATCCGCTTCTCCCGACCGCATCATCGTGACATTCTTGCCGGAAACCGGAACCGGCCAGACGCCAAACCGGCCTGGACGACTCGTCATTGTCCGGGTTGGCAACGATTGGAAAGTTGCCGGATGATTCAAAGGTTATGAAAATAAAATGGTTCAAACGCATCGGCTGGTTCCATGTTCCGGTTTCGATTCCCGGCACTATTGCGTGTTTGCTCGCCGTCCTTTTTTGTCTGACCGTGTTTTGGACAGTTGACAGGCATTCCCACTCGGTGAGTGACACGTTTTATGGAGTGTTTCCATATTTCATTTGCGTTTTTCTGCTGCTCGATTGGCTGGGCAGCCGAACTAGCGAAAAGTGACCCGCTGATTTGGTTTTTAAGCCGCGCAAACCATTTTACACGCCGCCTGTGCGTTGTATAATGTCCCACTGTGAATTCGCAAAAGCGTCAGCGCGTCGTCTGCGGCATGAGCGGAGGAGTTGATTCCTCGGCGACGGCGGCGTTGTTGCTCGAACAGGGTTACGAGGTCATCGGCATCACGCTCAAACTCTGGCCGCAGGATTGCGTGAACCGTGCGGAGGACAAGTGCTGCGGCCCTCAGGCCGTCACCGACGCCCGCGCCGTCTGCCACAAGCTCGACATCCCGTATTACCTGATCGATGAGGCGGCGGAATTCCAGAAGTACGTCATCCAATACTTTGCAGACGAATACAAGGCCGGCCGCACGCCGAATCCGTGCGTGATGTGCAATCAGAACCTCAAGTTCGGCCGGCTCATTGACCGCGCCCGCCAGCTCGGCGCGGATTACATTGCGACCGGGCATTTCGCGCGGGTGGAACGTGTCTCTCCTGGGAGCGCCGACGTCTCGTCGGCGAGTTCGCAAGGGAACGGTGGCCGGCGAGACGCCAGCGCTCCCAGGTTTGTCGGCCGTTATCTCCTCAAGCGCGGACGGGATTTGAAGAAGGACCAGAGCTATTTTCTTTTCTCGCTGCGGCAGGACCAGCTCGCGCGCGCGCTGTTTCCGCTCGGGGAAAAGACCAAGAGCGATACGCGCGCAGTGGCGCGGCATTGCCGGCTCAAGACCGCCGACAAGGAGGAGAGCATGGAAATCTGCTTCGTGCCGGACAACAATTACGGCGGCTTTCTACAGTCGGCGAATCTCGTCCAAAAGCATCGCGGTGAAATCACGGATGTTCATGGCCACGTGCTCGGCTATCACGATGGCATCGAATTTTACACCATCGGCCAGCGGAAGGGCCTGGGCATCACCACGCCCAAGCCGGTCTATGTCGTCGAACTGGACACTGAAAACAACCGTGTCATCGTCGGCGATGAATCCGCGCTGGATCGCGACGAATTTACCGCCGGCAATTGCAATTGGATTCCGTTCGACCAACTCACGGAGCCGGTCGAAGTCATGACCAAGATCCGTTACAACCATCCCGGCACGCCGGCCACCGTAACACCGACCGGTAATGGCTCGGTGAAGGTGAAACTGCATTCCGCGCAGCGCGCCATTACGCCCGGCCAGGCGGCGGTGTTTTATCAGGATGACCTGGTTCTCGGCGGCGGGTGGATAGCAAAGTAGGACGGGCTTCCAGCCTGTCTCTCATATTGAAAAGTCAGAGACAGGCAAGATGCCTGTCCTGCAACCGGTCAGTCATCGCTGTCTTCATCAAAGTCAAACGGCGGGGTCAGGCCGGTGTAATCGCCAATGATTTTTGCATCATATGGTGAATACAGTCCGTTTTGCGTGGTGTGAAGGTCGTAGCCAACGTTGCCGCCAATCACGCCGCCGGTGCCCGGGAGGGTCAAACCGGTCAACGGCAGGCCGTAGTCGGCCACAATCCTGCCGGCCGGACTGACCCGGATGACGCGGTTGTTGAACTGGTCGCTGATCAACGTGTCGCCGTTGCGTAAACGGATGGCGCGGGTGGGCGCCGGCGCCGGAACACTCAGCGGATCGGTGTCCGTGAAATATTGCCAGACCACGTTGTCATTGGCATCCACCTCGACGGCGCGGGAATTCCCGGCATCGGTCAGCAACGTGTCACCATTATCGAGGCGGCTGGCAAACGCCACCGCGCCCACCGTGCCGCCGGCGGTGAAGGTTTTGACAATGTGATCGCCGCGTGTGACCTCGATGGCCCGGTTGTTGCCTTCATCGGAAATGAGGATGTGGCCGTTTTCCAGCAGCTCGGCGGAGTTGGGGCTGTTGAGTTGATCCGACGCATTGGTGTTCGAACCCGGATACTGCCAGACGATCTTCTTCGCCAGGTTCACTTCGATGATCCGGTTGTTGGCCTGATCGGTGATGAGGACGTGAGCATCGGGAAGCCAGGTGCATTGCACCGGCGTGCTCAACTGATTGGGACCGGAACCGGTCACTCCAAACTGGCCGTATTGCCAGACAATGTGACCGAAGGGATCCACCAGGATGACGCGGTTGTCCACCGCGCCGCCGGGAGCCTGCGGAATCACTCCGGGGGGCGTGCCGGTGCCGGCCATCAGCGTAAAAGGCCCGACGCGCTGGGCGTCATTGCAGCCGATGATGGACCTGGACGAAAAATCATCCGGCCCCAGCCCAAACTGCCAGACGATTTTGCCCGCCGGGGTGGCCTCGATGACGCGATTGTTGAATTGGTCGGCGATCAGGATGTCGCCCGGCTGGTTGAAGTGACTGCTCAGGATCGCGGCGTCCGCCGAAACCGCGCCGGTGAGAACCGAGACACCTGCGGCGGCGAGCAGACGGTGCCAACTCCTGGCCCTGCTTAAGATGTGCCTGCGTTGCTTGATCATAAAACTCTCCTCTTTTGCTGGTTTCAAACAATTGGTTTGTCGCCCGGGTAAGAGACGCGAGCCGTTGAAAAGTTCCCCAAAAAGAATTTTCCGCGGGTGGCCTGCCCCAGGTTGACAACCCATCAGACCCGGGGCATCGTTTCAGCCATGAAAGCAATTACTCTACTGGTCGCGATTACATTCTTTCAAATCCTGGCCGCCGGCGCGGCGGAATCCATTTACGACATTCCGCTCAAGGACATTGACGGCAACAGCACCATGTTGAAGCCGTATCAGGGCAAGGTGCTGCTCATTGTCAATGTCGCATCCAAATGCGGATTCACCCCGCAATACACCGCGTTGGAGGCGCTCTATCAGAAATACAAGGATCAGGGTCTGGTCGTGCTCGGATTTCCCTGCAACCAGTTTCACCAGCAGGAACCCGGCACGGACCTGGAGATCAAACAATTCTGCACCTCGAAATACGATGTGACCTTTCCGATGTTCGACAAGCTGGAAGTGAACGGCGACAACCGTCATCCGCTGTACGTGTTGCTGGCAGGCCCGAACTCGCCGTTTCCCGGCGACATCGGCTGGAACTTCACCAAGTTCCTGATCAGCCGCGACGGCAAAATCGTGAATCGTTTCGCCTCGCCGGTGAAACCCGATTCGGCGGAGGTCACTCAAGCCATCGAAGCCGCACTGGCGGCGAAATAAAACCAAACCTGCCAAGGTAACGTTATTCTATCAGGCCGATCTGATTGTCTATGGCGCGGGAACGGCACGGCGAGCAGTTCAAAATGAAGTAGCAGCCGACGTGACGAGGCTCATTCTAATTGGGCACGAAAATTCAGAGCCTCCTCACGTCGGCTCCTGCAAAATCAGGCGACCAGTTCCGCCGCGCCGGCGTTGGCGCGGACCTGTTCCGGATTTTTGCAGCCGGGAATGAGTGCGGCCACCACCGGATTTTTCAGGCACCACGCCATTGCCCATGGGGCCATTGGCACGCCGGTGGGCACTTCCTCTCGTTGCAGACGTTCGACTTCGACCAGGTCGCGCTTCAATTTTTCCGCGTCGAACGTGGCGCGCACGTCATTGGCAGCGAACGTCGCGCCGGGTTTGTATTTGCCGCTCAACAAACCGCTGGCGAGCGGCACGCGGGCGAGGATGCCCAGGTTCTCTTTATTCGCATGCGGAAAATATAGGGCCTCCGCCCGGCGATCGAGCCGGTTGTAGAAAACCTGCAGCGCCTCGACGCCAAACCGCGCCGCTTCGCGCGCCTGCAATTCGCTGCCCTTCTGTAAAATGGAAACTCCCAGATGCCGGATTTTGCCGGCACGCTTCTGTTCGGCCAGCATCGTCCACAGTTCCTGGTTTTGAAACAGCACGTCCGAACCGGAATGAAACTGGTAGAGGTCAATCGTCTCGACCCTTAACGCCGAAAGCGAGGCCTCGAGTTGTTGCCGCACGCCAGCAACGGAAAAATCGTCGTCGCGGTCCATGAAACGGTTGAAGTGATGGCCGAACTTGGTCGCCACCAACCAGCGCGACCGGTCGCGGCGCGACAGATAATCGCCGATCAGCCGTTCGGACAGGTGGTCACCGTAACATTCGGCGGTGTCGATGAAATTGATACCGCATTCCGCCGCCGCATCGAGGATGGCGTCAGCCTCGGCCTGCGAGAAATCGCGCCCCCACTCGCCGCCAAACTGCCACGTGCCGACGCCAATGACCGACACGCGCAACCCCGTTTTACCCAGCATCCGATAACGCATGGCCCATGCTAACGCGCAATTTCGTCTTGCGCCAAGTTTGTTCGTTGTTAAAGTCATCCCGCATTTTCATCCGTCCCGCATTGCGGGACGGTTTTTTCCGCCTTCGCGGCGCGGCCCGGCGCCGCTTCAGCGCGACGGCCCGTTTTTAACCAGAAACACAACTAACTCGTGAAAGTTTTCAGCGGCACCGCCAATGAGCCTTTGGCTCGCGCAATTTGCAAATCCATCAACATCGAACTGGGCAAGTGTTCCATCCAACCCTTCCCCGACGGCGAGACGTTCATCAAAATCGAGGAGAATGTGCGCGGCGAGGACGTGTTCGTGGTCCAGCCGACGTCGCCGCCGACCAACCACAATTTGATGGAGCTGTTCATCATGATTGACGCGTTGCGGCGGGCGAGTGCGATGCGCATCACGGCCGTGCTGCCGTTTTACGGTTACGCCCGGCAGGACCGCAAGGACCAGCCGCGCGTGCCCATCACGGCCAAGCTCATCGCCAACCTGCTGGTGGCGGCGGGGGTCAACCGCATCCTGGCGATGGATTTGCACGCGCAGCAGATCCAGGGGTTCTTCGACATTCCGGTGGACCACCTCTACGCCGCGCCGGTCATGTACGATTATTTGAGAAAGAAAAGCCTGCCCGACCTGGTGGTGGTCAGCCCGGATGTGGGGGGGTTGAAGATGGCGCACGCGTATTCCCAGGTGCTGGAATCCGGACTGGCCATAGTGGCGAAACGGCGCAAGAACGCCACGGAAGTGGAATCCATGGCGGTCATCGGCGAGATTCGCGGCAAAAACATCCTGTTGGTGGATGATTTGACGGAGACGGCGGGTACGCTGACATCGGCGGCAGCGTTGTTGAAGAAAAAAGGCGCCAAGAAGATTCTGGCCTGTGTTTCCCATGCGATTCTCAACAACGTAGGCATCGAAAGATTGCGAAAATCAGCGATTGACGAATTGATTACAACTGATACAGTCCAACGCCCCGCAATTGACGGTGTGAAAATAACCACCCTGACGGTGGCGGGGCTTTTGGGCGAAGCCATCAAGCGAATCAACAGCAATTCGTCGGTGAACTCGCTCTTTGAATTCAAAGGCGGGCGCACCAGCTAGCCCGCAAGAAAGTATTTTTTAGCATGAAATCGGTGCCATTGAAAGCGTATCCCCGGACGCAGACGCGTCGGGGCGGAGTCAAGAAACTGCGCGACACGGGTCGCGTGCCGGCGGTCATTTACGGCCGCCAGGCGAAGCCGCAAAACCTCGAAATCAGCGCGAAGGAAATCGGCGACCTGATCCACCATTCCGCCTCGGAGAACCTGCTGGTGGATTTGTCCGTGGAAAACGACGCACGCGCCAAGCGCCTTGCCCTCGTCCAGGAAATCCAGCATCACCCGCTCGACGGCAAGGTGTTGCACGTGGATTTTCATGAAGTGGCCGAGAACGAAAAGGTCATCGTCCAGGTGCCGGTGGAAACCGTCGGTGAAGCCGCCGGCGTGAAGACCGGCGGGGGCGTGCTCGAACACGTTCTGTTCAAGCTCAAAGTCCGCTGCCTGCCCAAGGATTTGCCGGAGCAGATTGTAATTGATGTCAGCCATCTCGAACTTGGCAAGGCCATCCATCTGGGTGAAGTCAAAGTGCCCGCCGGCGTCGAACTCATCGGCGACAAAAACATCCCGGTGGTGGCCGTGGCCCTGCCGCGGGCGGAGGAAGAAGTCGTTCCGGCCGAAGGCGCGGCGGCGGCCGCCGGCGACGTCGAAATGATCAAGGAAAAGAAGGAAGAGGGCGAAGAAGGCGAAGCGCCAGCCAAGGGCGAGAAGGGCGCCGCCAAGCCCGGCGAGAAAGCCCCGGCCAAAGGCGCCGAGAAAGGCGCGGCCGCGGGGGAAAAAGGCGCCGAGAAAGCCGGCGAGAAAAAGCCGGCGGAGAAAAAGAAATAATTTTGCGGGCGGTCCGCGAGGATCGCCGCGCCCGCGCCGCACATGGAGTCATCGTATCTCATCGTGGGCCTGGGCAATCCGGGCGCGGACTATGCAAAAACGCGCCACAACGCCGGTTTTTTGCTGGTCGAACAACTGGCGGCCCGCTGGCAGGTGGATTGGAAGCGCGAACGCAGGTTCAACGCGCAGATGGCCCGCGCGGAACGCCGCGGCCACCGCGTTTTGCTGTGCCAGCCGCAAACGTTCATGAATGCGAGCGGCGAAGCGGTCGGGGCGGTGGTGAGTTTTTACCGGTTGCCGCGGACGCGGATTTTGGTGGTGGTGGACGACGCGGATTTGCCGCTGGGCGAGGTCCGATTGCGGGCGGGTGGCAGCAGCGGCGGCCATCACGGGCTGGAATCCATCGAGCAACATCTGGGTTCGCGCGAATTTGCGCGACTGCGGCTCGGCATCGGACGCCAGGCCGGCGCGCGGGAAATCACGGATTACGTGCTCGGCCGGCTGGACCGGGCGGAAGCGGCGCTGATGGAAAAAGTTTTGGACCGGGCGGCCAGCCAGGTGGAATGCTGGCTGGATGACGGCATACAAAAAGCAATGAACCAGTTTAATGGAGTCGTGGACTCCGCGAACGAAAAACAAAAAAAGTGAAACGATACGAAGGTTTGTTCATCCTGAACACAGCGGGACGGGAAGAAGGCGTCAAGGACGCCCTCGACAAGATTTCCTCCGAGATCACGGCGGCGGGCGGCAAGGTTGAAACGGTGCAAAAAATGGACCGGAAAAGCTTTGCGCGCGTGGCGGACAAAAAACACAACGCCGGCTTTTACGCGAATGTCATTTTCACCGGCACGCCGACGATTGTCACACAACTGCGGACGAAACTGGCGTTGAACGACGAGGTTTTCCGTGTTTTCTTCACGCAGGCGCCCGAGCCCAAACCCGTTAAATAATCCGTCAACCCCCAACCTTGAACCTTTAACTTCCCATGGCCAGTTTCAATAAAGTGATTCTCGCCGGAAATTTGACCCGCGACCCTGAATTGCGCTACACCCCCAAGGGCACGGCGGTGGCCCGCCTCGGCATCGCCTGCAACCGCAAGTGGAAGAGCGAAACCGGTGAAATGAAGGAAGAGGTGACTTTTGTGGACGTGGACGCCTTCGGTAAAACCGCCGAGACCATCGGCCAATATCTGAAAAAGGGCCGTCCGATTCTCATCGAAGGCCGCCTGCGTTACGATACCTGGGAGGACAAACAAAGCGGCCAGAAGAAAAGCAAACTCAGCGTCGTCCTGGAAAACTTTCAATTTCTGGACTCCGGCGGCGGCCGCGGCGAAGGCGCTGCCGAAGCTCCCCGCCCGCGTCCGGCTTCCAGTTCCGCGCCCGCCGCCGCCGAACCCGCCGAGGGCGACGGGCCGCCGGAAGGCGATGACGTTCCTTTTTAAATGAATTTTGGGAGCCCTGGCTCCCAATCCTTAACTCTCAACCAGTAATTTTTGTATGCCAAAGACTGAAGTCATTCTCACCCATAACATTGTCGGCCTGGGTGCCGAGTCCGACCAGGTGAAGGTTGCCGCCGGTTACGCCCGCAATTTTCTTTTTCCGCAGCGGCTGGCCATCCCGGTCACGCAGGCCAACCGGCGCCACCTGGAAGCCCTGCGCCAGCGCCGCGCCGAACGCGAAGCGCACGAGTTCAACACCATGACCGAACTTTCCAAGGCGCTGTCAAAACTCATCTGCGTCATCAAGGTGAAGGCGGGCGAGGACGGCAAAATGTTCGGGTCGGTGACCGCCGGCATGATTGCCGACGAATTGAAGCACCAGTTCGACATCTCGCTCGACAAAAAGAAAATTCACCTCGAGCACCCGGTTCGCATGCTGGGTGAGTATGAGGTCGAATTGCATTTGCATGCCGAAGTCAAAGGCACGCTGAAAGTCCGGGTGGAAAGCACCACGCCGGCGGCCGCGCCGGCACCGGAAGCAACCGCTGCGGCGGCGCCCGGCGAAGCCAAGGCTGAGGAAGGCAAAAAGCCCAGGACTGAAAAGCGCGGGTTCATCAGGCATGACGCCAAAGGCGAAAAGACGTCAAAACCGGAAAAGGCTGAAAAACCGGAAGGCGAAGCCAAAGCCAGGGACGGAAAGCACGGCGAGAAACATGCCGAGGCGGAAAAAGTTGAAAAACCGGAAAAGGCCGCCAAGGCACACAAGACCGCGCACAAAGCCGATAAGAAGGAAAAGGCGGAATAGGCTGTCAACGACGTATCGATTTCGACCAGCCGCGGAATACTTCCGCGGCTTTTTCATCGCACAAATTCACTGTTCCCGCCCCGCCACTCCCCCGGTTTCTGCAAATGAGGGCAAAAAAGGGGCTGAAATTGGCCAAAAACAGGGCTTGACCCGGCCGATAACTCCTGTAAACTGAAGGCATAATGTTGAAAAACGTTCTACAAGTTGTCAGTCTGGTCGTCGTCGGCGGCGGCGACGCCGTTGGCGCTTGTTGAGCATAACCAAACTTTAACAAGAACCCACGGCTGGAAACGGTCGTGGGTTTTTTGTTTAATCCGCGCCACCGGCCACAACCAAAAATGATTAAGATCAAGAAAAAGATTAGGATTAAGAGGATGCTGCCACGGCACCCCTGAATCTTGATCGTAATCTTACTCTTAATCGCAAAACCTATGAGCAAGACAACTGAAACCACCGCATCGGCCGCCGCCAAAGCGGCCCCGGCGCGACCGGAAAAAAAACCCGCCTCCAGCGCGCGCGCCGAGGTCGGCGCCGCCATGTTCGGCCGCGACATCCTCGTCGAAGCCCTTGAACGCGAAGGCGTCGAGGTCATTTTTGCCTATCCCGGCGGCGCGAGCATGGAAATCCACCAGTCGCTCACGAAATCCAAAATCCGCACCATTTTGCCGCGCCACGAACAGGGCGGCAGTTTCGCGGCGGAAGGCTATGGCCGCGCCACCGGCAAGGCCGGCGTGTGCATGGGCACCAGCGGGCCCGGGGCGACCAACCTCGTGACGGCCGTTGCCGACGCCTACCTGGATTCCTGTCCGCTCATCGCCATCACCGGCCAGGTCAACCAGAATATGATCGGCCGCGGCGCCTTTCAGGAGACCGACATCATCGGCGTGACGCTGCCCATCGTGAAGCACAGCTACCTCATCACGGATGTGAATGACATACCGCGCATCGTGAAGGAGGCGTTTTACATTGCGCAAACCGGCCGGCCCGGCCCGGTGGTGATTGACGTGCCCAAAAACATCCAGCAGGCCAAAACCCAGCCGGTCTGGCCGACCCTGGCGCAGATCAAGAAAGGCCTGCGCGGCTACCATCAACCCGACCTGCGCGCCGACGATCTTGCGTTGAACGAAATCATGGGCCTGATTGAAAAGGCCGAACGCCCGGTGATTTATTGCGGCGGCGGCATCATCAGCAGCGGCGCCGCGGCGGAATTGAAAAAGTTTGCCGAGGCCACGAACATTCCCGTGACCACCACGCTCATGGGCATCGGCGGTTTCCCGGAAACGCACCCGCTCTCGCTGCGCTGGCTGGGCATGCATGGTGCGGCCTTTGCCAACTGGGCCGTCAACGGCGAATATGAGCTCCGCAAGTCCTTCAACGACCCCATGGTGAAGATCAAGGACGGCGCGGATTTGCTGCTCGCCTTCGGCGTCCGGTTCGACGACCGCGTAACCGGCAAGTTCGAGGAATTTTGCAAGAGCGGCACGATTGTCCATGTGGACATTGACGCCTCCGAGTTGAACAAAAACCGGAAGGCACACCTTCCCGTGGTGGGCGACATCAAGGACGCGCTCACGCGGCTCAATGCCATGCTGGCCCAGCGCCCGCTCAACAAAAAGCACACGGCCTGGCTCGCGCAGATTGACGAGTGGAAGAAGAAGGGGCCGTTTGCCTATCGCATTACCAGTGAAATTGCCGGCAGCGACCACATGAAGGACCACATGCAGGGACAGGAAAACCAGGTCATCCTCCAGCAAATGGTGGTCGAGGCGCTCTACGAATTGACCAAGGGCGACGCCATCATCACCACCGGCGTGGGCCAGCACCAGATGTGGGCCGGACAATGGTTCAAATACGAACATCCGCGCCAGTTCATCACCAGCGGCGGGCTCGGTTCGATGGGTTTTGGTTTTCCGGCGGCGCTCGGCATCAAGATCGCCCACCCGGACAAGGAGGTGATCGACATTGACGGTGACGGCTCGTTCCTCATGAACATCCAGGAACTGGCCACGGCGCACGTCGAAAAAATCGCCGCCAAGGCCATCATTCTGAACAATCAGCACCTCGGCATGGTGGTGCAATGGGAGGACAACTTCTACGCCGGCAACCGTGGCCACACCTACCTCGGCGACCCGGAACATCGTCCCGAGATTTATCCCGACTACGTCCGCGTCTGCAATTCATTTGGTGTCAAATGCGAGCGCGTGATGTTCAAAAAGGATTTGCGCGCCGCCATCCAGCGGATGCTCGACGCCAAAGAGCCTTACATTCTCGACGTGATCACGCCTTACAGCACGCACGTCATCCCGTTCATCCCGGCGGGCCGCACCGTGGCCGACATGATCTGGAAGGCGTAGTCAATTGCGAGCAGGCGGCGGTCACAGACTGCCGCGACGACACCGGCCGGGCGCAAAAACTTGTCGTCCGGCCGGTTTTTGTTACGCTGTCGGCAATGCGTAAATTGTTTTTCGGCCTCGCGCTCGCGTCGACCCTGCCTGTTTACGGCGCGGAAATAAATATTAACTTCGGCAATTACCCAACGAATGAAACGCCGGCGGGTTTTCACAATACGCTGGCAGGCGACGGCCAGCCGGGTGATTGGAAAATCATCATGGATGAAGTGCCGGCGGCGTTTGCACCGTTGACGCCTCAGGCGGGCCGGACCCCAGCCATGAACCGTCACGCCGTGCTCGCCCAACTCAGCCCGGACCCCACCGATGAACGGTTTCCGATGCTGGTCTACGACAAGGAGACCTTTAACGACTTCAAACTGACGACGCAATTTAAGATCGTCAGCGGCGTGACGGAACAAATGGCGGGTATCGTGTTCCGATATCAGAACGCGTCGAATTTTTACGTAATCCGCGCCAGCGTGCTGGGACACAACATTCGTTTCTATAAAGTGGTCAACGGCCTGCGCGGCAATCTCCTGGGGCCGGACATGGACATCACCGCCAACGTCTGGCATACGCTGGGTATCCAATGCCAGGGCAATCAAATCATCTGCCTGCTTGACGATCACCCGATAATGCCGCCGCTGGTCGACAACACCTTCACCACCGGTCACATCGGCTTCTGGACAAAATCGGACGCCATCAGTTATTTCGGTGACACCACCATCACCTACACTCCGCGCGTGCCGATGGCCCAAACGCTCGTGCAGGGCATGATGCAGAAATATCCGCGCATTCTGGAACTCCGGATTTACACGCTCGATGACCGGGGCGAACCGCAAATCATTGCCAGCAACAACGAAAAGGAAATCGGCCAGCCCGGTACGGATGCCGAGAAGGGTGCCATCGTCGCCGGCACGGTTTATTTCGGGCGCGGCAAGGGCACCGTGGCGGTGGTCATGGCCTTGACCGACCGCAATGGTGATCCGATGGCGGCAATGCGCGTCGAGTTGAAATCGTTCATGGGGGAAACACAGGACACGGCCGTGGAACGCGCACGAATGATCGTCCAACAATTGCAGGGGCAGGTCCTGTCAGGACCGGACCTGACGCAATAACGCTGCGTTCACGGTTTGGCGGGTGGACTTAATTCATCCGGCGACTTTACCGATGGCGCGTCCTGCGGCTTCACCCGGCGGACTCCGCCGAAGACGGTGACGGCGCCGTCATCGCCGACTCGAAGCCGGGGACGTACATCGAGGTAATCGTAAATCTCCTGCCGGACAATGTCGCCGCTGGGATTGATGACCGAATAAATGAAACTGGAAGCACCGCTCTGGTAAAGGACGTGCAGATTACTGAACCGGTCCAATTGCTCCTCCGGCTGGCTGAAGGAAACCATCGGGCCGATGGATCGCACCTGAAAAATCGTGGCCCCGGATTCGTCGCTTACCTGGACATACATCCGCAATTGCGAATGCAGGTAATTGGCTTCTTCCAGGGTGTATTTCCGGACTTCCGGCGGGCGATTGGTCACGCCATCGGGCAGCGGCACCCCGAACACTTGCGACCATAATTTCGCGCCATCAATCACATCGAACCCCCGCGGCAGGCTGGTAACGTCGGTGTTCCAATCCTTGAGGTGCACCGTGGCGATGATCTGATAATGTCCCGATTGTTTCAGATCAAAACAGGGAGCCAGATCCACACGCTTGGTGGCGACCTGCGAGGAATCCAACTCAAATTCGCCCTGCACCGGCGGATCGGAATTTTTGACGACGATGAAATCGTCCGCCGCTTCCACACTGAACGTCAGCCAGTCCGGGTCGGCTCCCAGGTGCAACGGCTGGCCGGATTGATTCGTGATATGCACCGCCACCGGCAAGGATTCACTCGGCAGGAACTGGTCCTGATCCAGTGTCAGGCTGACGGTGACTTGCGCTGAAACGCTGAAAACTGGCGGCATCGCCAAACCGAGTATGAGCCGGAAAAGTTTCATTTGAACGTTGAATACTCTAAGCGGCCAGTGGCGCATGGCAATCATAAACGGCAGGGTGAGACCGGCGGGGGCTGATTACTTTTCAGGCCGGTGAATTTTCATCCACCGGCCTGCGCAGCCCCCAATGGTTTGGACGACCAAGGGGGAAAGGTGTCGTGACCGTTTATTGCAATTCCAGCCGGAAGAAGCACTGCGGTGTGGCGGTCATGCTGTTGGTCACGGCCATCATGGCACCGGTCCCGGGCAGGGAACCGCCTGCTGGCGCCCAAGTGGGGGCTGCGAGATTGGTTGTCCATTCCAGTTGATAAGTCTGGTTTGTAATGGTCGACCAACTGACGACAAATTGATTGGTTCCGCTCACGTTGATGCAAGCGTAGCTCAACTGCGGCGCCTGAACCACGGTCAGCGTCCCATTGTCATAACTGACCGTATAGTTGGCGGCAGCCGCACCGCTGGCGGTGATGGGATACGTGCCGGCGGTACTGTTAATCGTCGCCGTTGTGATCAATACGGCCGGGGAAGTCAGCACATTGGTATCCTCGCCACCGATAAAACCCGAGTAACTGGCCGTCAGCGCCGGATTGGGTTGTCCGCACATCTTGCTCTTGTCGTTCGCCGTCACCGTCAGCGTCGCTGGATCGATTTCACCCGCGGAGCTGGAAACCGTGCTGACGGTGTAGTTGGCACCGGCATTGCCATCATTAACGGTATAGGTGCTGACGGTGAGCGTCTTGCCGGTACCGACATTCTTGGTGTCATAAGTTTCGGTCAGACCCGTCACAGTATCGAAACCTTGCAGACCGGTGACGGTTGGAACCGTGGCGGCGTTAGTGGTACCGTCGTAAGATTTGGTGTTGGCCGCGGCCGTGATGGTCAGGGGGGCCGGGGCAATCACCAAGGTACCCGTTGCGCTGCCTTGATAATTGGGGTCATTGATCGTTCCCACCACGGTGTAACTGCCGGCGCTCGTCGGAACAGTGGTCGAACCGTTGTAAGTGAACGTCACCGCCAGCCCGCTCGGGGTCGTGGTCGCCGTTGCCGCTTCGGCCGAACCGTTGTAGGTCTGGTTCAAACTTCCCAGCACGATGCCGCCTGAAGCCTGGGCAATGACCAGCGTACCG
>Ga0187871_10000045_pt1 | contig 97096 bp, 71 predicted proteins | sample June2016WEW_16_1_FD_132988 | JGI IMG/M metagenome (GOLD analysis project Ga0187871, IMG submission 132988) | Peatland microbial communities from SPRUCE experiment site at the Marcell Experimental Forest, Minnesota, USA - June2016WEW_16_10 | ecosystem: Environmental > Terrestrial > Soil >...
CAAAATAGGAGCGCGAGCACCGTCTCGGCACAAAGCAGGGCAACTTTCCACGGAGCCGAGACGGTGCTTGGCGCTCCGAAAGCCGGCCGGCTTGGTTGACCGGGGCCAGAGACCCTGATTTAGAGCAAGGGGCAACACGGGATGTTTGTCAAGGTGCGCCTTTAACCTGTTGCGGCTCAGGCATAAACTGTTTTAAGCCAAAACCCGATTCTGGCATTCCAAATGCGCCGGGAACCGCATGGAACAGGTGCATCGTTTGCTGGAACGCCAGCTCAGACAGTATTTTGGCGAAAACTTTGTCATTCCCAAGGAATGGCACGGATTCGTCGAAGCGGTCAACGATACCTATTCGGCGCGGCTTAAACTGGAGGAACAACTTTCCAAGCTGGGTGCCACCATACCGGGGGTGATCCACGCCTTTCGCCGCCGTCCGGATGGGACCACCTGTTTTCCTTACGCCAATCCGGGCATTGAAAATATTTACGGGTGCAAACCTGAAGATCTCGTTGAGGATGCCACCCCGGCCTTGAATCGCACCCACCCGGACGATCTTCCCCGCGTCAATACCTCGGTCGAAAAATCCGCAGCCAACCTGTCGTTGTGGCGCGAGGAATTTCGGGTCAACCATCCGCAGAAGGGCTTGATTTGGGTTGAAGGCTGTTCCTCGCCGGTGCGCGAGCCGGATGGCAGCATCCTTTGGCATGGATTTCTGATCGATATCACCGAGCGCAAACAGACCGAGGAGGAATTGCGCTGGAAGACCACTTTTCTGGAAGCCAAGGTGGACTCCGCACCCGACGGGGTGCTGGTGGTGGACAACCAGGGAAAGATCATTCTGCAAAACCGGCGGCTCAACGAACTGTGGAAGTTCCCCAAACAAATTACCGAGGACAAGGATGACGCCGGGCGGCTCCAGTTTGCCATCAACCGCGCGAAGAACCCCAAGCAATTTGCCGAAAAGGTTGCCCATCTCTATTCCCATCCGGATGAGGTGTCCCGGGACGAAATCGAATTGGTTGACGGAACGGTCCTGGAACGTTACTCGTCGCCGGTTAAGGACCGAAATGGTAACTTTTACGGCCGGATCTGGTATTTTCGCGACATCACCGACCGCAAACAGGGAGAGCAGGAATTGCGGCGCGCCGTCTCGCTGCTTGAGTCCACCTTTAACTCAACCGCCGACGGCATTCTGGTCGTGGATAATGGCGGCCGGGTCGGTTCATTCAATGAACGTTTCTCATCACTGTGGCAGGTCCCGCAAGACGTCATGGATTCACGCGACGACGACGCCGTGCTCGCTCACATTGTAAATCAGCTCAAGGAGCCCGAAGAATTCCTGCAACGCGTGCAGGAACTGTACGCGAACCCGGAGAAGGAGAGTTTCGATGTGCTCGAATTCAAGGACGGGCGCGTGTTTGAACGCTATTCCTGTCCCCAACGACTCGACGGCGCACCGGTCGGCCGGGTTTGGAGTTTTCGTGACGTTACCGACCACAAGCGCGCGGAGGAAGAATTGCGCGGGAAAACCGCGCTCCTCGAGGCCCAGCTCAATTCATCCATCGAAGGCATCCTGGTCGTGGACAACCAGGGAAAGAAGATTCTCCAAAACCAGCGGACGGTTGACCTGTGGAAGATTCCCCGAAACGTCGCCGAAGGGAAGGACGACGAGCAGCAGGTCCAATTCGTCATGAACCAGGTCAAAAATCCGAAAGCATTCGTCGAAAAGATAGTTTATCTCTACTCGCATCCCGACGAAATCAGCCGGGACGAGGTCGAACTGAAGGATGGAACTGTTTTGGACAGATACTCCTCCCCCGTCATCGGCCCGGACGGAAAAAACTATGGAAGAATCTGGAGTTTTCGGGACGTCACCGAGCGCAAACGGGCGGAGGAGGCATTACGGGAGAGCGAGCGGCGGTTGCGGACCCTGGCCGAGGCTTCATTCGAAGGCATTTGCATCAGCGAAAACGGCCGCATCCTGGACGTGAATGATCAATTCGCAGTCATGTTTGGTTATGGGCGGGATGAATTGATTGGACGCGAGATTTCCGTATTGATCGCGCCGGAATGGCGGCAGGTCTTTGTTGAACGAATCAACTCCGGCGATGGCAAACCAATCGAACATCAATGCCTGCGCAAGGACGGCAGCGTTATCGAATGCGAAGCGCAGGCCCGAACCGTTTCCTGGGGCGACCGCGAAGTGCGTATATCCGTCGTGCGGGATCTGACGCAACGCCGGCAACTGGAAACCCAACTCCGTCAATCGCAAAAAATGCAGGCCTTCGGCCAACTGGCCGCCGGCGTCGCCCACGACTTCAACAATGTGCTTACGGTCATTCAGGGAAACGTCTCACTCCTGCTGACGGGCCAGCTCAACCCGGCGGAACAAGCCTCCGCCAGCACGGAAACGTTCCGGGCCGTCGAACGGGCCGCCAACCTGACCCGTCAATTGCTCACGTTCAGCCGCCGCCAGCCCATGAAACCCAAAGACCTCGATTTGAACGAGGTGGTCACCAACATCACGAAAATGCTGCGGCGTCTCATAGGCGAGGACATCGCCCTGGAGACCCACTACGCCCCCGGCGGCGCGCCCATTCACGCGGACCCGGGCATGATGGAACAGGTGCTGATGAATCTGGCCATCAATTCGCGCGATGCCATGCCCAAGGGCGGACGGCTCATCATTGAAACCGCTCCCCTCACCCTGGCGGACACCACGCACTTCACCAAACACACTGCCCGACCGGGGGAGTTTGTCCGCCTGTCCATCACCGACAACGGTTGCGGCATCGCGCGGGAGTACCTGCCCCATCTCTTCGAACCCTTTTTTACCACCAAGGAAGTGGGCAAAGGAACCGGCTTGGGGCTGGCCACGGTTTTCGGCATCGTCGAACAGCATCAAGGCTGGATCGAAGTGGAAAGTCAGCCGAACCGGGGGACCACCTTCCACATCTATTTCCCGCGTCTGACGAAAAAGTCTGCCGATCTGGCACAACCGTTGTCCTCACCCAAAATATCCGGCGGAACCGAGACGATTCTGCTGGTGGAAGACGAAGCCTCCCTGCGACGATTGATGCAGCGCGTGCTGGAAAGTCATGGCTACCACATCCACGCCGCCGTTTCGAGCGTTCAAGCCCTGGAAGTGTGGCGCGGGCGCCGGGAGGAAATTGACATCCTGGTCACCGACATGGTCATGCCCGACGGCATGAACGGTCGTGAATTGGCCGACCAATTGCGGGCGGAAAAGCCCCGGCTCAAGATCGTTTACTGCAGCGGTTACACCACCATCACGCCCGGCAGGGATTTTCCACTGCGCTCCGACGAAAGATTTTTGGAAAAGCCGTTCGAACCGGTCACCTTGCTGCAAAAGGTCCGGGACTGCGCCGACGCGAAAAACTGACCGGCCGGCACAGGGATGTTCGCGGTGCCGGCACCCGCGTGCCCATCAATGGACCTTGTGGCCCCGGTGTCCGTTCCGGCGTTCGAGGCTTTTCGGATGCTCGTCCAGATTCCGCGACAGATACACGTGCCGGGTTTCCTGGCCGAAGCCCGTTTGGCGCAGGAACGCCAGGGCATCGTCATTGCCCTCATCCGTGTCCACCAGCATGATGCGCGCTTCCCGATCAATGAAGAGTTGCGTCAACTGGTTCAGCAATCGCCGGGCGATGCCGCAGCGTTTGTAACGCGGCGCCACGCCCAGCCATTCCAGCCAGCCATAACGCCACGCGCTGCGCGGTTTGTCCATCATGCAGCCCAGGGCAAATCCGACGATCGTTCCATCGTCCTCGGCCACCAGACAGGTTTCTTCGTCGGAACGGAACAATTCCAAAATCTCGTGGTCGTCCCAGCTGCGATACAGCGTCGGCAGATCTTCCGCCGTGAAAAGCCGTTGTCCGAGTCGAAACACTGCGGGCAGGTCATTCAACTGCATCTGTCTTAATTCAATATTACCATTTGGGGCCTTGCTTGGCCCCCGATTGCGTTTCATACCGGCTGAATTTTAAAAGGCGGAATTATCCGGTAACAGGTAAAAAAAGAAAACGTGCCATAACCTGTTGATAATTAGGAAAATAATATCGCCATCACAGTTAAAGGCCGTTAATTGCCAAAAACGGGGGACTCACCTCGGAAAAGCTGCGAAAAGACGGTCAAAAACCGACTTGGGCGTTCACCCCAGCAAGGTCTTTACCATGGCCAATGCCTCGTCCAACTTGCTGGCATCCTTGCCGCCGCCGCGCGCATTGTCGGGTTTGCCGCCGCCTTTGCCGCCGACAACCGGCGCAATCTGCTGGATGATCTTGCCGGCTTGAAACTTCCAGATGAAATCAGGCGTGACGGCGGCCACCAGGGCCACACTCCCGGCCTCCGAACCGCCGCCGAGAACGATGACTCCCTTGAAACTTTGCTTCAAGGCATCGGCAACGGACTGGAGAAAATCGCCGTCCACCGCGCCCAGGTTGTGGATGATGGCGGGGATACCGTTTACGGTGATGATCTCCTCCAGCAAACGGCTGGCGGCATTCGAGGCCTCACGTTGCTGCGCGGCTTGGAACTGTTTTTCCAGTTCCTTCTGATGCGCCAGCAGGGCTTCAATCTTCTTTCCCACCTCGTGTACCGGTGAGTTTACCTTGCCCGCCAGATTTTTGATGAGCGCCACTTCGTCGGTGGCTTTGCGATACGCTTCCAGTCCGGCCACCGCCTCAATGCGCCGGATGCCGGCGGCAATCGCCGATTCCCCGACAATTTGAAACAATCCAATCTCGCCCGTCGCGCGGGTGTGCGTGCCGCCGCACAGTTCCATGGAATAACCGTCGAGCTTTTTCGCGTGGCCGCCAATCTGGACAATCCGGACGGTATCGCCGTATTTGTCGCCGAAAAATTGCATCACGTCCTTGCGCGATTTCACGTCAGCGTAGGACACTTCGGTCCAGCTCACGCCGGCATTTTCCAGGATGCGTTCGTTGACCAGCTTTTCAATGTCGGCGACCTGTTGCGGCGTGAGCGCCGCACTGTTGAAATCGAAGGTCAATTTGTCCGGGCCAACGAACGAACCTTTTTGCGAAGCATCGCGGCTGACCACCTCATGCAGCGCCCAGTGCAGTAGGTGGGTCACAGTGTGGTGGCGTTGGATGGCGTTGCGGCGTACACGGTCAACAGAAAGCGTTACGATATTCCCGGGAATCGGGAGCGCGGGCGTCTCGCCCGCTTCGGTCGGCGTCACGCCGGCCGAATGTTCGGTGCGAGACGCACCGAACTGCGACCGGGACGGTCGCGCTCCCGTTTCTTCAATGAAATGCAACCATGTATTTCCAGATTTCTGCGTGTTCGTGACGCGCCAGAACTGGCTGCCCTGTTCGAGCTTGCCGGTGTCGCCCAGCTGACCGCCCATCTCAGCGTAACAGGCGCTGGTGTCGAGAATGACGGCGGTCTTGTCTTTCAGAGAAACCACTTCCAGAACCTTGGCCGGTGTTTCCAACTTGTCGTAACCGACGAATTTCGTAGGCGCGGTGGTTTCGATTTGCGAAACAGAAATGATTTCCTTCTTCTGCGCCGCCCGGGCGCGGGCACGCTGCTCTTCCATTAATGTTTCAAAACCGGCGGTGTCCACGGTCAACCCACGTTCGCGCGCCATCAATTCGGTAAGATCGAGCGGGAAGCCGTAGGTGTCGTAAAGTTCGAAGGCCACCTCGCCTGAAATTTGCCGAGGCATCGCGTCAAACTGTTTTATAATGTGAATTATTGGTTCGATGACTTGAAACCAATAGTTGGTAACAACGATGTTGTTGAATGCCTCGATTGTTTTGGCTTCTTGAATAGTTCTTGGTTGTAGCCTCACGAGCGCTTCGACCTGCTCGTTGGTAACATAGTGGGTATCTTCGAGGCCATCACGCCGTGCTAGCTCCGTTCGTTTCCGAATAATCGCTTCTCGGAGCTTGTTGTCAGGCATCTGGGCGTCAAATTCCGCAATTCCCCTATCGAGCGTCTTATTAAACGCCTCTTCCTCAGCGCGGATGACTTCCTGCACGTTTTTTTTCCTGGAGCGGATTTCAGGGAAAACGTCACCCATCGTGTCGGCGAGCACGTCCACGAGCTTGTAGAAAAACGGCTCCTTGAAGTCGAGCGTGCGGCCATAGCGCACGGCGCGGCGCAGGATGCGGCGCAAAACGTAACCGCGCCCTTCATTCGACGGTTGAATGCCATCGGCAATCGCAAAACCCAGGGTGCGGATGTGGTCGGCAATGACGCGAAAGGCGATGTCGAGTTGGATTTGTTCCGGTGAACCGGGGACGCTGTTTTGGGGAGCGCGACCGTCCCGGTCGCCCTGCTGCGCGTCCCGCGCAGCAGCATCCGGCGTCCAGACCCAGCGATAATTCTCCGTACCTGGAACAACGCCGGAATCCCACGGATTGCGGCAGATGTAATGAAATTTTTCTTCAAGGTCTGTATCACCACGAATCATCCGGTCAAAGGATTCGTTTTCCCAAACCTGACCTTGGGTTCCTTCGACTTTGTTGATTTCGTGAGCCGTAAAGGATTTGATGGCTTGTAAAATCTCGGTGAGCGGCCAAAACACCGGCTTGCCGTCCTTGTCCTGTTTGTTGATTTGCGGTTCAAACAAGAAATGAACGTGCTCCGGCATGACGCAGGCGGCATAAAGCTGATAACGCCGCTGTTCATGTCCAAATAAAAGGCTTTTCAAGACGATATCCCGCGCCGCCGGGGAAAGTTGCCGCCGTTCACGCGTGGAAAAACTGACCATGTATTTTGCCCAAGGCCGTTCAAAATGCGGCAAACGACGTTTGTAATATGCAGCACCCCGCGCGGAAGATTCCGTTGGTGAGACACCAACGGATGCGACCGGGACGGTCGCGCTCCCCGAAACCTGCGGCAGCGTACTGCCATATTTCTTACCGGAGAGTTTTTCCAGCGCATCAAAAATCGGGCGGAAGATGTCGGTCTCGTAATTCGAGATTTTGGCATGGGCGAAATCCTTGAAGCCTTTTGTGCCTTGAATAATGGAGGCAACGCGTTCGAACCCCATCCCGGTGTCCACGTGCCGGGCGGGCAACGGGCTGAAACTGCCGTCGGCATTGGCGTTGAACTGGATGAAGACCAGGTTCCAGATTTCGATGCAACGGGCGTCGCCTTTGTTCACCAGCCTGCCCTGGGTGTCGCCGGCGGGCGTGAGGTCCACGTGCAATTCGGAGCACGGACCGCACGGGCCGGTTTCGCCCATCATCCAGAAATTGTCCTTTTTGCCGCCATGGACTATGTGAACGGCGGGGTCGAGTCCGGCGGCGCGGAATTTTTCCGCCCAACAATTCCAAGCTTCATCGTCGCGTTCGGAAGGGTCGTTCCGGGATTTATCGGGGTTGTAAATCGTCGCGTAAAGGCGTTCTTTGGGAAACTTCCATTTCTCCACGACGAGTTCCCAAGCCCAGTCGATGGCTTCCTTTTTAAAATAATCGCCGAAGCTCCAGTTGCCGAGCATCTCGAAAAACGTGTGATGATAGGTGTCGAGCCCGACGTCTTCGAGGTCGTTGTGTTTGCCGCCGGCGCGGATGCATTTCTGGGTATCGGCGGCGCGACCGGGCTGGTAGGGGCATTTGACCTGGCCGAGGAAGATGGGCACGAACTGGTTCATGCCGGCGTTCGTAAACAGCAGGTTCGGTGAATCGGGCAGGAGCGACGAAGACGGCACGATGGAGTGCTGCTTCGACTTGAAAAAGTCGAGGAACGACTGCCGGATTTGTGACGAGGTCATCATGACAATTTCAACCCGGTAGGGCGCAATGTCCCATCGCGCCGCGGCGGGCTGAGACAGCCCGCCCTACCTTTTCCGCGGTCACCGACCGCCATTATAAAAGAGTCAGCGCGAAGTCTAAATCAACCTGCCGGTCTTAGGCGAGTTGGAAGTTTGGCCGGCATTTTTGCCCGGCCCACGAACGGGACCGGCGGGTGCGCTTCCCAGGAAAAAGCAAAAATTGGTTTCGAAATGGCAAAATGCGTTTAACAGCTCTTCGAAGGTTCACGTTAGCGTTTGGAAATCCTGTTCCAGATGAAAAACAAATTTGATGGCGTGGCTTTGCGCACCAGTTTGATTTACGCGGCGATCGGCGGCGCCTGGATTCTGCTTTCCGGCCAGATCTTGTTTGCCCTCGTTCCCGACCCGGAAGTCCGCGTCAGATTGGAAATCTACAAGGGTTGGATGTTCGTCGCCGTCACCGCGCTGCTGTTGTTCGTCACGTTGCGCAGCCAGTTGCACCGCCTGGGCAAGGAAGCTGCCGAACACAAGAAGGCGGAGGATGAATTGCGCTGGAAAACGGCCTTCCTGGAAGCCCAGGTGAATTCGACCCTGGACGGCATATTGGTGGTGGACCAGCGGGGGGAAAAAATCCTGCAAAATCAGCGAATGAACGAGCAGTTGAAAATTCCCCGGGAGATTGTCGAAAACCGGGATGATACCGCACAGATTCAATTTGTCATGAACCGGGTCAAAAACCCGGAACAATTCGCTGAAAGAATCACCCACCTCTACTCGCATCCCGACGAAGTCAGCCGGGATGAGGTTGAATTCAAGGACGGAACCATTTTGGACCGATACTCCTCCCCGGTGATTGGCAAGGATGGAATCCATTACGGAAGGATCTGGGTTTTCCACGATATTTCCGAACGCAAACGGGCGGACGAGAAGTTGCGGGAGAGCGAGGCCAAGTTCCGTTCCTATATCGAAAATGCGCCCCTGGCCATCTTCGTCGCCAGTGGGGATGGTCACTTTGTGGATTTCAACGCCGCCGCGCTCAAAATGCTCGACTACGACGCAACGAGTTTGAAGAACCTGCGCACGGTTGACATTCATCCGGACGAGGATCGCGAGTTGATCCTCCAAACCCATGCCACCCTGGCCACGCAAAAACAAGTTCAGGACGAATTACGGATTAAAACCGGGAAAGGAGACCTGATTTGGGTTTTGTTGCACGCCGTGGTGATTGAAGGCGGCATGACCATGGGTTTTTGCCAGGACATCACCGAACGCAAGCGGATGGAAGAAACGCTGGTTCGCGAACGCCAGTTGCTGCGCACGCTCATTGATCTGCTGCCCGAAACGTTTTATGTCAAAGACCTGAACAGCCGTTTTCTGGTGGCCAACCAGGCCCTCGCCAGACACTTCGGGGTGGAATCCCCTTCCCAAATCATCGGTCGATCGGACGCGGATTTTTATTCCGCCGAACTGGCTGCCGAGTACCGCGCGGCGGAATTAAAAGTTCTGGACGGAGAGCCGCTGATTGACCATGAAGGCGAAGGCGTCAGCCCCGATGGCCAGGCATGCACCCACCTGACGACCAAGGTGCCGTTCCGGGACAGCGAGGGACGGGTTCAGGGTTTGGTGGGAATCGGGCGGGACATCACCGAACGCAAGCGGACCGAGGACTCGCGTCTGCGGCTGGCAACCGCGGTGGAGCAAGCCGCCGAAGCCGTTATCATCACCGACACCACCGGGAAAATCCTCTACGCCAACCCGGCCTTTGAAGCCACCACCGGTTATTCGCAACGGGAGGTTATTGGCCGGAATCCCAGCATTTTAAAGAGCGGCAAACATGACCAGGCCTTTTACCAAAGGATGTGGACGGTGCTCGCCAATGGTGAAGTATGGTCTGGCCGGTTGATCAACAAAAAGAAAGACGGCACCCTCTTCGAGGAAGAAGCCACCATTTCCCCGGTCCGGGATGCGAATGGCCGGATCACCAACTTCGTCGCCGTGAAACGCGACGTGACCCGTGAAGTCACGCTGGAAAACCAGTTCCGCCAATCCCAGAAAATGGAGGCTTTCGGACAACTGGCGGGCGGCGTGGCGCATGATTTCAACAATCTGCTCACGGTCATTCAAGGCAACGCCTCCCTGCTGCTGAATCCGCAACTCAAACCGGAGGACCGGTCGGGTTGCTCGCGCCAGATTGTCCAGGCCGCCGAACGCGCCGCCGGCCTGACCCGCCAGTTGCTCATGTTCAGCCGCAAACATGCCCTGCAGGTCGCCAGCCTGGATCTGAACGAGGTCGTCGGAAACATGACGAAGATGCTGCAACGTATTCTGGGTGAAGACATCGCGCTGCGGGCCGAGTACAATCCGAGACTGCCGGTGGTTTCCGCCGACGCGGGCATGATTGAACAGGTCCTGTTGAACCTGGCCGTGAATTCGCGCGATGCGATGCCCCGGGGCGGCCAGTTATTAATCTCCACCTCCCTGGAAAATACCGCAGCGGACAGCCCGCAACTGCCCCCGGGCATGTCTCCCGGCCAATATGTCTGTCTGAAAGTCACGGACACCGGGTGCGGCATTCGACCGGAGGTTCTGCCCCACATTTTCGAGCCATTTTTCACCACCAAGGAAGTCGGCAAAGGGACCGGACTCGGACTCGCCACGGTTTACGGTATTGTGCAACAACATCATGGCTGGGTGGCCGTGACCAGTGAAGTTGGCCGGGGAACCACGTTCCAGGTTTATCTGCCGGCAGCGAAGGGCGCGCCCCTCAAGTCCGAGGCCCTCACCGCACCCAAATTGCCCCGTGGCAACGAAACCATTCTGGTGGCGGAGGACGAACCGGCGGTGCGGTCACTCGTCGACAACCTCCTCCGCCGTTGCGGCTACACCGTCCTCACGGCGGAATCCGGCGTGGCGGCACTGGAGGTATGGAAGGGGCACCGGGACAAAATTCAATTGCTGTTGACGGACATGGTCATGCCCGACGGAATGACCGGTTTCGATCTGGCCCAACGGTTGAGGTCCGAACAACCGGAGCTGAAGGTGATTTATACGAGCGGTTACAGCGCTGATATCTTCGGCAAGGACTCCACCTTGATTCGCGACGGCCTCTTTCTGCAAAAGCCTTATCATCCGCACCAACTCGCGCAGACCGTCCGGGACTGTCTGGACCAGCAGCCAGACGACGGTTGAGCGGAAACCCCGGGCCGGGCAAATGGCTGAAAATCAACGGGCGCCATGCGCCCCGGATGAAAAATTCCAGAACCATCATGCCGGATAATTTGAAACGGGGCGGGTGGTTCATGGACGGACCCGGGTGTGCAATCGGGTTGCGGCCGCAACAAAAAATTTACAAAATATTTCTTGAGAAAACAGCCGGGCGGGGCGATGTTGGCAGCGTCAGAATGCAAATTTGATCTTTGATTGAAAACCCGATTTACCCTGCCCTGTTCGTGATTGCAGCAAATCCTTGAACCGTAATTAAACGATCAATGGGGCCCGCTTGTGACTGCGGCCGACACGCCTTCACTGGAAGTCGAAAGCAGCCCGGCGGCTCCGCATGTTGTAAAACATGTTCAAAGGATCATGTCGCGCACGGCAATGGCGGGGTTTTTTATTTCCGATCCACCATCGGTGATTACTGATTTTCAGCCCCGGTTTTCGTCCTCGTCCCGACAATTGCGGTCATCCGCCAAACGGTTTATCCTTTTTCCATGCCGCGCGACGATCTGTTTTCTGCTCCGGTTGAAAACCAGCCGGAACCAAAATCCCCGCCGGCGTCCCTGACCACTTCCCGGAACCAGCCGCTCGCCGCGCGGATGCGCCCGCGCCATCTTGACGAATTCGCCGGACAAACCCACATCCTCGCCCCCGGCCAGTTGCTGCGCCGGGCCATCGAGGCCGACCGGATTCAATCGCTGATTTTTTTCGGGCCGCCCGGCACCGGCAAGACTTCGCTCGCCCAGATCATCGCCCGCCAGACCAGGAGCAAATTCGAACGCCTGAGCGGCGTGGAATCCAACGTGGCCGACATGCGCCGGGTTCTGGCCGCCGCGGCCAACCGCCTGGAAAACACCGGCCAGCCGACCATCCTGTTCATTGACGAAATCCACCGCTTCAACAAGGCGCAACAGGACGTGCTGCTGCCGGATGTGGAAAGCGGCGTGGTGCGGCTCATCGGCGCGACGACGCACAACCCGTTCTTCTTCGTCAACTCACCGCTGGTCTCGCGTTCGCAAATTTTCGAACTGCGCCCGTTGACTGAGGAGGAATTGTTTTCCCTGTTGCAACGCGCCCTGGCCGACCCGGAACGCGGCCTCGGTTACCTGAAAATCCAGGCCGACGAAAATGCGCTGCGGCATCTGGCCAAGATCGCCGATGGCGACGCGCGCAAGGCGTTGAACGCGCTGGAAATCGCCGCGCTCACCACCGCGCCGGATGAAACGGGCGTGGTTCATATCAACCTCGCCGCGGCCGAGCAAAGCATCCAGAAAAAGGCCGTCGTGTATGATGACGAGGACGCACATTACGACACGATTTCCGCGTTCATCAAATCCATGCGCGGCAGCGACCCGGACGCCGCGCTGTACTGGCTGGCCAAGATGATTCACGCCGGCGAGGACCCGCGCTTCATTGCGCGCCGGATTGTGATTTGCGCCGCGGAAGACGTCGGACTGGCCGATCCGATGGCGTTGGTGCTGGCCAACGCAGCGTTGTCGGCGTCGGAATTTGTCGGCTGGCCGGAGGCGCGCATCCCGCTGGCGGAGGCGACGGTCTATATTGCCACCGCCAACAAGAGCAACAGCGCTTATCTGGCCATTGACGCCGCGTTGAAGGACGTAAAATCGGGGCGCACGTTGCCGGTGCCGGAGCATTTGCGTGACACGCATTATAAAGGCGCGGAACGGCTGGGCCACGGCCAGGGCTACGAATATGCGCACGACCATCCGGAACATTTTGTCGCCCAGGATTATCTCGGGTCGGACAAGATTTATTACGAGCCCACCGAACAGGGCGTGGAAAAGAAAATAAAGGAACGCGTCGACAAATGGCGTGCGGCGCTGGCCGAAGCGCGAAAATCGAAAAAGACAAATTCTTAACCACGGACGCAAATGAATTTACGATTTACGATTTACGATTTACGAGCCTGACCTGCATTTCGAACGGGACCAAAACTGCAAATCAGCAATGGAAAGCGAGATTCAAAACGCCAAAAAGCAGCTCCGCAAAAAAATTCTCGCGGCGTTGAGAGTTCTGCCGCCGGAAAAACAGGTGGCGGATTCGTCAACAATCCGCGCTTTATTGTCGCAGCAGACGTTTTGGAAAGACGCCCGGGCGGTCCTGTTTTTCGCGCCGCTGCCGGGTGAAGTGGATGTGTGGCCGTTGTTGGCAGCGGCGCTGGCTTCCGGAAAAATTGCCGCCCTGCCCCGTTTTGATCCCGCGAGCAACGATTACCTTGCCTGCCACGTGCAGAATCCGCAAAACGAAGTCGGGCCCGGGCAATTCGGCATTCGCGAGCCAAAGACCGGTTGCCCTGAAATCCCACTGGAACGCCTGGGGTTGATCCTCGTACCCGGCGTTGCGTTTGACCTGCTCGGAGGTCGGCTGGGACGGGGCCGTGGGTTTTACGATCGCTTGCTGGCCAAGTTTCATGGGATCAAATGCGGTGTCGCCTTGGATGAACAAATTGTGGAGGAAGTGCCGGCCGGAACACTCGATGTCCGCATGGATTTTGTTCTAACACCGACCCGATGTGTCGTCGTGTGAGCGGTGACCTGATTTCCCGTCACCGGCCACCCGTCACATTATTGGTGCTGCTCATTGAGCATCGGCGAGTTGCCTTCCCAGCTTTGCGGCGAGTTCCACGGACGGACCGACGCATTGTCGGGTTCATTCGTTTCGCAACCGGCAACACCAAAGAGCAGAAGACCCAACAGGAGCAGTAGAAGCCATTTCATGGCTGGACCTCCCATTTCAAGAGGCGGGATGCGCCGGGGTGACCTCATCGCCCTCGATAACATCTCCCAGTTGCCAACCCGGAACGATGTTGGCGATGGAGCGGTCTTTTTGAACACTGCGAACAATGACCTTGGCGACAAGCTTGCCGTCGCGGCTCACGAGCATTTCCCCATCATTCAACACCCCCTGGTCGCCACCAATGTTCAGCACCACAAAATTCCACTTGGGATCCACGGCGACGATTCTGCCCTTCAAGTCGGCGCGCAACGTAACGACATAATTGGTGCCAATCAACTCAGCCAGTTGCGTGCTCAGGCGGTTGACCGTGCGCTGCAAAACACCGTTTTCCTCCTGGACTGCCTCCAGTTCGTTTTTGGTGAAATTAAGCGTCTTGTTCAAGCTGACCACCTGGGCCGGAGTCAGGCCGGTCGTCTGATACGCCGCCAATTGATTCTGCGCGTCATCGCGTTCCTGGCTGGTCTTGGCCAGTTTATCCGACAGATCATCAGCGCGCTTTTGCTGGGTCGTGGCAGTGACCAAAGCGTTGGTGAGCTGGGTTTGGGTGTCGGCCAATTGCCCCTGGGTCTGCGTCAAATCATCCTTGGTCTTGGACAGTTCCTGCTTCGTGCTGGCCAGGTCGGCTTGGGTCTGGTTCAGTTGGGTATGGAAGTCGTCGCGCTCGGAAATCAGAGTGTCAATCTTGTCCCGGATTTCGAAAACGTTCAGTGCGCCCGCGGCCAGCGCCGCGACAATCGCTACAATCAAACTGATGCGAATCAACATGGATGGGTCACTTCAATTTTGTCCAAATTATCCGTTTGCGCCAAACATGTCAACGCCGGTTTACATCTTGCCAAACCTTGATTTCGGACCATCTTTAAGCATGGACTCGAAGCAACCCCGGCGGTTGCCCGTCCATCCGGAAGCCGCACACCCCGGTGGTTTCTCCCGGCCAGGCAATGGGTTGAGAGAACCGGAACCGAAGCAAAACCGAACACCTGAAAACGCCCGGTTATGCGATTAAATCACGGCCTGCATCTCGCCTACTGCACGAATATTCACCGCGGCGAGACGTGGCGCGAGACGTTTGAGTCGTTGGAAACCCACGCGCTCGCGGTGCGGGAACGGGTTTGCCCGAAAAAGCCGTACGCCATCGGCCTGCGCCTGAGCCACCGGGCCGCGCGCGAATTGAGCGAGCCAGGCACGTTGCTGGCGTTTCAACGCTGGCTCGCGCAAAAGGATTGTTATGTTTTCACGATCAATGGTTTTCCGTACGGCCAGTTTCACGGCACGCGCGTGAAGGAACAGGTTTACCTGCCGGACTGGACCTCGCCGGAACGGCTGGCCTATACCAACCTGCTGTTCGAACTGCTGGCAAAATTGCTGCCGGCCGGCGTCGAAGGCAGCGTCAGCACCCTGCCCGGTTCCTTCAAGGGATTTCAGCTCAATGCCGACGCGGTGAAGGCCATCCGCCAGAACCTTTGGTATTGCGTCGAGCACATCGCGCACCTGGCCGAACAGACGGGCCGGCGATTACACCTCGGCCTTGAACCCGAGCCACTGTGCCTGCTGGAAAGCAGCAGTGAAACCATCCATTTTTTTGACCGGCTGCGCGCCGAACACCCGCGCGACCCCCGCCTGGCCGAACATCTCGGCGTGAATTATGACACCTGCCACTTCGCCGTGAATTTCGAGGAACCCCGGAATGCCCTGCCGTGCCTGCATCATCACGGCATTAAAATCAGCAAAATTCACCTGAGTTCCGCGCTCAAAGTGCGGCCCACAGCGGCAGCCCGCCAGGCGCTTGCCGCCTTTGCCGAGGACGTTTACTTCCATCAAGTCGTCGTCCGCGACCCGGCGGGGAACCGGAAAATCTATTTCGACCTGCCCGACGCGCTGGCCGACCCGGAAGCCGGAGGCCAGACCCCAGACCCCGAACCCCAAATCCCAGAACCCGGACCCGAGGCGCCAGACGCCAATCTGCCCGAATGGCGGATTCATTTTCATGTGCCGCTGCACGCGCCCGCCGCGCCGCCGCTCGGCAATACCACTGATCATCTGCTCGGCGTGTTGGATTTGCTCGCCGAAAACCCCGGGCTCTGTTCGCATCTGGAAATGGAAACCTACACCTGGGAAGTCCTGCCGCCGGAACTGAAAAGCCGCAACGTCGTTGAACAACTCGCGGCGGAATACGCCTGGATGCTCCCGCAACTGGCGGAACGCGGACTGGCTTAGGATGGTGATCTAAGGCACAGAGCGAACACGCCAGAAATTGTTGATGGTTGCGTCAGGCAGGTTGGTAAATACCAGTATCCCGCCCGCACCGGCGGCATTGGTCACTTGCGGCACCCAGTTGGCCGGTGACAGGCTGGCCGACCAGTCCAGTTCGTAATTCGTTCCGGCCATGCCCACATAGGATAACCCCACATTGCCCCCACTCAAAAGCTGGACGACAATTTGATTGTAGCCCGGCGGACCGTTGGTTACACCGTTGATCAACGTGAGCAACCCCGGTTGCCAGGGGATCTGGTTGTAGGAAAGACCTGACGAGGGGACGTCCCCCTGGTAGAGAAATTGCATGTTGCACGGGTTGATGGTCTGCGTCTGGTCGGGATTGTTGCGAACCATATCACCGCTGCTGAAGTCGGCCGTCCAAGCGTCGCCGTTGCTAAAGGTGACGTTGGCCGCGCCGGCGAAGGGGTCGCTCTGGGTCGCTGCCAGCGGAGTCCACGAACCCGCGAGATTGGTCGCGGTAAAGGATCGGAAATACCTGTTTCCTGTGCTGCCGATCGCCTCGACGATCATCAGGTACTGGGGGGTCGCCCCCTGCACCGTGTAGACCTGCACCGCCTCGAACAGGTTGAACTCGTTGGTGTCGGTCATGATGTTTGTCGCGTTGGTGAAGGTGCCCGGGAAGTTGCCGATCGGCATCGTTGCCCGGTAGATGCTTCCGTTGTCATCCGCGAAGAAGAGATAGGCGTTTGTACTGTCGCAGATTACCGTTTCGTCAATTGAGCTTCCCTCGTAGAGATCGTATGGGCCCGACCAGCCATTCGGGTTGGCGGGATTGGTCGAGGTCAGGTAACTGAAACTCCACGGGCCCCACTCGTACATGAGAACCCAGATGTTCTTCGGGGCGAAATAGATCAGGGTCGGCGCAACGGTCGCCAAAGGCATCGCGTATTGTGCGGCGGTGGCCATCTGAGACCAATTGGTGAAGGTCATCATGGCCCCGCCGTAGCTCCCTGAGCTGTTGACCGTTGACATGTAGACAATGAACTTGCCGTTGTAGTTGACGCAGCTGAAGTCCTTGAGCGCGACCCATCCGTTCTGTGGCTGGGCGAGCGGGCCCGACGACGTCCATTCGAAGGTCGTGGGCAAAGCACAATCCTGCGCGAAACAGACGGGTAATGAGCAGCAGATTGCTGAAAACCATAGGACTGCAGCGACCGTAAAAACGCCTTTTCCCCACATTTTTGCAATCGACTTCTTTTGCTGCAATTGAAAGGCCAACCATTTCAGGGTCTGTATCACAATTAGTAGATCATTTTAACATGATTTTGGGTTTGATCAATCTTTCCTGATGATTTTGCGCTACCTACGATGATGCGAAACCATCCGCGCTGTCGAACCCGTGTGGTAAAAACCATTGATTGGTTATCTCACCTGGGTAAACGTACCAACCCCTTTTGGCCAATCCGTATAAGCGCGTTGAACTTCCAAATCTTGTAGTTTCAGGAGATTAGGCCCCATATCTGACAAGCGCTGAACAGCACTAACGATCCTCTCCGAGCGCGGGGGAAAACGTGTTTCCATTTGTCGGCAGCGCGCTTGTAAACAGGTCACCCATCAGGGCGTACGGTCAAAAGTGTAATGGGAACGCGGACTGGCCAATCGCTGAGTTTTCTGATTTGCTCCGGCCATGAACCGGGATTTTTTCCGCCAACTCCGCACGCTGGTGGTTTTGGGCCGCGTGTCCAACCTGCCGACGGTCTGGTCGAATTGTCTGGCGGGCTGGTGGCTCGGTGGCGGCGAAAATTTTGCCAACCTGCCCTGGTTATTTTTCGGCGTCAGCGCGCTTTACGTCGGTGGCATGTATTTGAACGATGCGTTTGACGCAGACTTCGACCGTCAACACCGCCCGGAACGGCCGATTCCCTCCGGCGCGATTTCGTTGCCCGCAGTCTGGGGCTGGGGACTGGCATGGTTGGGACTGGGTGCGTTAAGCCTGATTTTTATCGGCAAGACCACGGGCGCGCTGGCGTTGGTGCTGATCCTGTGCATCATCATTTACGACGCCACGCACAAGGTCATCACCGCCTCGCCGTGGCTGATGGGCGCGTGCCGGTTCTGGATTTATGTCATCGCCGGTTCCACCGCCAGTTGGGGCGTCAACGGCTGGCCAATCTGGTGCGGCGTGGCGTTGGCGCTCTACGTCGCCGGCCTGAGCCACATGGCACGGTTGGAAAGTTCGCGCGCGCGGGTCCCCCGCTGGCCACTCGTGCTGCTCGCCGTGCCGGTTTTTCTGGCCCTGCTAATGGACACCGGGGAAAATCGTGTTCCGGCCCTCTTGCTATCGCTCATCCTGGTGCTCTGGATTGCGCGGTGTGTACGGCCCATGTTTCAGGGAGGCCAGGTGAACGTCGGGCGCATCGTCTCCGGTCTGCTGGCGGGAATCATTTTTGTGGACTGGCTGGCAGTCGCCCCGGGATGTCCGCCGGCGTTGAACGCAGTGTTTTTAATCCTGTTCGGCGCGACCCTGGGTCTGCAACGGTTCGTGCCGGCGACGTAAAAAAAGGCTAATGGTCGAAGGCTAATTGCTGAAATTTACTTTGGCGTTTAACATTTATTCTTTAATTGTTCCCAACATGAAACCTCAGGATTTAAAACTGAGAACCAAGGCATTCGCGCTTCGAATCATCCGTATGTATTCCAAACTGCCGAAGGGTGATACCGTGGCGCAAGTGCTCGGCAAGCAGGTCTTGCGTTCAGGAACGTCGGTTGGCGCGAATTACCGCGAGGCCTCACGCGCCCGTTCCAAAGCTGAATTCGTTTCCAAGATTGGCGACTGCCTCAAGGAAATCGATGAAACCGAATACTGGCTGGAACTGATCGTGGACAGCGGCTGCGTTCCCGCTAATCGCATGACTGAACTGCTTGATGAATCCCGACAACTCATCGCCATATTCACGACCATAGATTAGAACGCCAAAGGCTAAAGTTTGCCGTTTCAGCATTTAGCCATCAGCTTTTTGCCTTTCCAAAAGCTCCACAAGCCGCGCTTGAACCGGCAATCACCTTCGGTTATTCTAGTGGTTCGTATATGAGTACAGAGGTTCCACGCGAGTTGACGCACAATGAAGAGATCAAGGAAGCGATTCCGACGCTCGCCGGCACCATCGCGTCCCGGCTGGCCGATCCGACCGCCGACTCGTTTTCCGGCGATGACAATCAATTCCTGAAATTTCACGGATGCTACCAGCAGGACGACCGCGACTTGCGGTCAGGCGGCAGGAAATACATCATGATGATTCGCGGGCGGATTCCCGGCGGCGTGATGACCGCCAATCAGTGGCGCGTGTTCGACGAACTCGCCTGGCTGTACGGCAACAACACGCTGCGCATCACGACCCGTCAGAGCATCCAGTTTCACGGCGTGGTGAAGGCGAACCTGCGACTCGTGATCAAAAAAATCAACGAGTCACTGCTGTCCACGTTGTCCGCGTGCGGCGACGTAAACCGCAACGTCCTTGCCCCGCCCACGCCCGCTCACACCAGGGCACGCGATGAGGTCTATCGGGATTGCCTGCGCGTGGCGGATGCGCTCAAGCCACAGACCCGGGCTTATTACGCCATCTGGATTGACGGCTACCAACTCAAGATTGACGACCCGTTTAACCAGGCGTTCGTGGATCCGCTCTACGGGAAAACGTATTTGCCGCGAAAGTTTAAAATCGCTTTTGCCATTCCACCGGTGAATGACCTGGACGTTTTCACCAACTGCCTCGGGTTCATTGCCATTGTGGAAAATGACCGGCTCGTCGGCTATAATGTCACGGTCGGTGGCGGCATGGGTCGCACGCACGGAAACCAGGAAACTTATCCGCGTCTGGCGAGCGAACTTGGATTTTTTACGCCGGACAAATTGATTGATGTCGCCAAAGCCGTGCTGACGATCCACCGCGATTTCGGCGACCGCACCGACCGCAAGCACGCGCGTTTCAAATATGTTGTCGAGGAGCGCGGCGTGGACTGGACGCGCGCGGAAGTCGAGAAACGGGCCGGGATCAAATTCGCGCCGATCAAACCTTATCAATTCACCACCACCGCCGATTTGCTCGGCTGGCACAAGGCCGTGGACGGGAAAAACTTTTTCACCCTGTTTGTCGAAACCGGCCGCGTGAAAGCAGAGAAGAAAACCGCCTTGCGTGAAATTGCGGAGAAATTTCCGCTGATCGAATTCCGCCTGACCACGAATCAAAATGTGATTCTGGCCAATGTTGGGGAAAACGAGAAGGCGCGAATCAATGCCATTTTGGCGGCGCACGGAATTCCCACGGAAAACCAGGCGAGCGTGCTGCATGCCGCCGCCATGGCGTGCCCCGCGCTGCCGACCTGCGGCCTGGCACTCGCCGAGAGCGAACGCATGTTGCCCGGGCTCGTTGACCGCATCGAAAAACTTTGCGGTGATCTCGGACTGGGCAACGAGGAAATCATCATCCGCTCGACCGGTTGCCCGAACGGATGCGCGCGTCCGTACATGGCGGAGATCGCGTTCGTCGGCAAGGCGCCCGGGCGTTATCAGCTCTGGCTCGGCGGCAACGTTTCCGGCACACGGCTCAACCGCGTGTGGAAGGAAACGGTCAAGGATCCGGATATTGAAAATGAATTGCGTCCGGTGCTCGCGCGTTACGCGAAGGAACGCAACCCCGACGAACGCTTCGGCGACTGGTGCGACCGCGTCTTTCTGAACGAGAAGATGAATTAACCACCCGGAAACACGGCAGCCGGGTTTACGCCTCGGTTGCCTTGTCGTGTTAAAAATGACCTCCGATCAAATCATCAAAGCCAATGCCGGGTTGCGTGACCAATCGCCGTTCGAAATCGTCCGCTGGGCCGTGCAGCAGGCGAACGGGCATGCGCTGGTTTCGACGAATTTTCGTCCCTACGAAGCAGTGATTCTGCATTTGTGCGTGCAGGTCCAGCCGGACATGCCGGTGTTGTGGGTGGACCATGGCTACAACCGCCCGGCCACATACCAGCACGCGGAGGAGTTGAAGCAACGGCTCAAGCTGAATTTAAAGCCGTATTTGCCGAAAATTTCCGCGGCCCATCGCGACGCGATTTACGGCGAGATTCCGTCCACCGCCGACGAGGAGGCCCTGAAACAATTCAGCGCGGTGATGAAACTGGAGCCGTTTCAGCGCGGCATGAAGGAGCTGGCGCCGACCGTCTGGATCACCGCCCTGCGCCAAGTGCAGAACCCGAACCGGGCCGGACTCGACATCGTTTCCGAGGACAAAAATTTTGGCGCCTTGAAGGTCAACCCGGTCTTTTATTGGAGCGACGCGGACATGGAAAATTATTTAAAGCAGCACCAGTTGCCGAACGAATGGGATTATTTCGATCCAGCAAAGGCCGACGATAAACGCGAGTGCGGCTTGCACGTGAGTTGGGGTTCGCAGGCTCTCGGATCCGGCATTTAAGAACAAAGGCTAGGACACGGATTACACGGATTTTCACAAATTTATCCATGAGTGAACTGCTCTACCGCGAAGAAACTCACCGTCTGATTGGGTTTTGCATGGAGATTCACCGTGAACTGGGCAAGGGACACGACGAAGTCATCTATAAGCACGCGTTGGTCGTGGAATTGAGCCGGGAGAAAATTCCTTTCGCCCGCGAGAACAAATACGAAGTAAAATACAAAGGTGTGATTCTTCCACATGCTTACCGCGCTGACTTTGTCGTATGGGACAAGATTTTGTTCGAGGCAAAGGCAGTCGAGCAACTCATCGATGCGCACGTCAAACAGGTCTTGAATTATCTGGCCGCCGCAAAGCTTCGTTTGGGATTGCTTGTTAATTTTGGTGCGGATTCGCTAGAATGGAAGCGCGTCATTTTATGAATCTGTGTCAATTCGTGAAATCCGTGTCAAAATGAACAGCTATCACCTGGACCATTTGCAGTATCTCGAGACCGAGGCGATCCACATCATGCGTGAGGTGGCGGCGGAATTTGAGCGCCCGGCCCTGCTGTTCTCCGGCGGCAAGGATTCCATCTGCCTGTTGCGCCTGGCCGAAAAGGCGTTCCGTCCCTCCGACATCCCGCTGCCGTTGCTCAATGTGGACACCGGCCATCACTTTCCCGAACTGAACGAGTTCCGCGACCGGCGGGCCAAGGAACTGGGCGCCAAACTCATCATCCGCAAGGTCGAGGACGCCATCGCCAAAGGCATCGCCATTCCGGCACCGGGTGAAGTCAGCCGCAACCGCCTGCAAATTCCCACGCTGCTCGCAGCCATCGAGGAATTCCAGTTTGATTGCGCCATTGGCGGCGCCCGGCGCGATGAGGAAAAGGCGCGGGCCAAGGAACGTTTTTTCAGTTTTCGCGATAACTTCGGCCAATGGGACCCCAAAAACCAGCGGCCGGAAATCTGGAACCTCTATAACGCCCGCGTCAATCCGGGCGAACACATGCGCGTTTTCCCGCTCTCGAACTGGACGGAAATGGATGTGTGGGAATACATCAAGCGCGAGAAACTGGAGGTGCCGACAATTTATTTCAGTCACACGCGGAAATGCGTCCGCCGCCACGGCCAATGGCTGCCGGTCAGCGACCTGTTGCCGTTGAAACCGAAGGATGAAGTCAAGGACCTCGTCGTCCGCGTCCGCACCATCGGCGACATCATCAGCACCGGCATGGTCGAGTCGCCGGCGGATTCCGTGGACGACATCCTTGCCGAAATCGCCGCGGCGCGCGTCACGGAACGCGGCTCCCGCGCTGACGACAAGTCCGGCGAAGCGGCGATGGAAGACCGCAAAAAGGCGGGATATTTTTGACTGGAGATGGGAATTCGAAGATGGAAGATTGGAAAAACATGGCAACCCCCAAGATATTTGAAGATTTGGACGCTTGGAAAGCCGCTCGTGAATTAACGAACGAAGTTTATCGGCTTTCACTCCATGAACCGCTATCACGTGATTTCGGGCTTCGTGATCAACTTCGCCGTCCCGGGCTCTCCGTAATGAATAATATTGCCGAGGGTTGGGAGAGTCTTCACCTGGCGGAGAAAAAACAATTTTACAATTGGTCGCGCCGCTCCTGCGGAGAAGTCCGGTCCATGAGTTACGTTTTACTCGACAACAAATTCATTTCTTCCGGGGAGCAACAAGCTTTGTTGAAATTTTGCATCCGCGCCGGCAAACTTGTGAGCGGTTTGATTCGCTCGCTGGACAACCGCGGCTAAACCCGATCTCCCATCTTCCATCTCCTATCTCCCAAAAAAATGCCACACACGCAACACCCGATCGAAATTTTGCGGCTCAACACCTGCGGCAGTGTTGATGACGGCAAGTCCACACTCATCGGCCGACTGCTTTATGACTCCAAAAATTTGATGGAGGACCAACTGGAGGCGCTGGAACGTTCCGCCGACATCACCGGCGGCGGGCAAATCAACCTGGCGAACCTCACTGACGGCCTGCGCGCCGAGCGCGAACAGGGCATCACGATCGACGTGGCCTACCGTTACTTCGCCACGCCCAAACGGAAGTTCATCGTCGCCGACACGCCGGGACACGTGCAATACACCCGCAACATGGTCACCGGCGCCTCCACCGCCAACCTTTCCATCGTGCTGGTGGACGCGCGCCAGGGCGTCATCGAACAGAGCCGGCGCCATACCTACCTGGCCGCGTTGCTGGGCATTCCGCATCTGGTCATCGCGGTGAACAAGATGGACCTGGTGGATTGGGACCGGGAGCGATTCCTGGAAATCCGCGATGAATTCGAGGGTTTCATTCCGAAACTGGACGTTTTCCGCGACGTGAAATTCATTCCGCTCAGCGCCCTCAACGGTGACAACGTCGTCGAGCCATCCACACACACGCCGTGGTTTGAAGGCCCGCCCCTGCTCGCGCACCTGGAAACGGTCCACATCGCCAGCGACTGGAACCTCAACGCGTTGCGGTTCCCGGTGCAATGGGTCAACCGCCCCAACGAGCCCACGGATCCCAGGCTGCACGATTTTCGCGGCCTGAGCGGCCAGATCGCCAGCGGCATCGTCCGCAAAGGCCAGCAAGTCATCGTGCTGCCTGCCGGCATCAAAACCACGGTCAAGGACATCTGGACTTACAACGGTCCGCTGGCCGAGGCCTTCTGCCCGCAGTCGGTCACCCTCTGCCTTGAACATGACATCGACATCAGCCGGGGCGACATGATTGTCGGGCTGGAAAATCTGCCGGGCCGCAGCGCGGAATTGCAGGCGCACATCTGCTGGATGCACCAGCGCAAGTTGCAGGCTGGGAAAAAATATTTTCTCAAGCACACCACCCAGACCGTGCAGGCAGTGGTGACGCAACTGGAAAGTTGCATCAACATGACCACGTTTGAACCGGAAGCCGCGCCGGTCGCCCTGGCCGTTAATGATGTCGGCATCATCCGTCTGAAAACCTCCAAACCGATCGTCTATGACGGCTATAACACGAACCGGCTGACCGGCTCGTTTATTTTGATCGAACAGGGCACCAACGCCACGGTGGCCGCCGGCATGTTGTCTCCGCCGACGGAACCTGTGAAACCGGAATACACCGACTTTGTGATTTGAATTCCGCCCCGCCGTAAATCAGCCCATGGGCGGACCACCTGCCCGGGCCAAACCCGCCGGAACCATGTCCCTGGCAGGAATTGCCCTTCTTCCAAAAAACCGGATTAAAAAATATATTGGATTCAAGATTGGAGCTGATAGTTTCCAAAGCCATTCACCTTTTATGATAAACAAATCCACTTCGTTCATGCCGTCGCAGATCCTGGTAATAATGGTCGCCATGGCCGGTGCCGGTCTTCTGCCCGGACTCTCGGCGGCAGCGGAAGAATCGAATGACAACGGTTCAGGCGCGCCTGAACGAATCATCGCCGTGGATGTAAACCAAGTCCAGGGGCCGCTGGACACTTCCTTCAAGGCATGCATCGGGGCCGGTCGCGCCAATGAAGGGCTGCGGGCAGACTGGCAGGATCAGTTGCGCGTGGCGCGGCGCGAGTGCGGCTTCCAATACATCCGCATGCACGGATTGCTCACCGATGACATGGGCGTTTACAAGGAGGACGCGCAAGGCAATCCCATCTACAACTGGCAATACATTGACCGGCTGTACGACTTTCTGTTGAGCATCAACGTCAAACCCTTCGTCGAGCTTTCCTTCATGCCCGGCGCCCTGGCCAGCGGCAGCAGAACCATTTTCTGGTGGAGGGGCAACGTCACTCCGCCAAAATCGTATGACAAGTGGGCCGATTTGATCCGCCATCTGGTCACCCACTTTCAGGAGCGTTATGGCCATGACGAGGTCAAAACCTGGTATTTCGAGGTTTGGAATGAACCCGATTTGCATGACGGCTTCTGGACCGGCACGAAGGACGATTATTTCAAGCTGTATGCCGTCACCGCCGGGGCCATCAAGGGCGTTTCACCGGATTATCGCGTGGGTGGTCCGGCCACGGCGATAGGCCAGTGGGACAAATCATTCATTGATTTTTGTCACAGCAACAACGTGCCGCTCGACTTCGTGTCCAGCCATTCTTATGGCGTCAAGGAGGGGTATTTGGATGAAACCGGCCAGCACGGAACGGTGATTGATGCCGATCCCAATTCGGTCATTGGCCGGATGGTCGGCGAGCGGCAGATGATTGATCATTCACCGATGCCCGGCCTCCCGTTGCATTTCACGGAATGGAGTTCGGCCTACACGCCCACCGATTTCATGCACGACACCTACCAGCAGGCGGCCTTCATCCTGAGCAAGGTCAAAGGCGCCTACCAGTCCGTGGACTCGATGTCTTACTGGGTGTTCACCGATATATTTGAAGAAGGCGGTCCGCGGATGACTCCGTTCCACGGCGGTTTCGGGCTGATCAATTACCAGGATTTGAAAAAGCCCGCGTTCTACGCGTTCAAGTTCCTGAACGAACTGGGTCAATCTGAACTGGTCAATCCTGACCCGGCCTCCTGGGTATGTCAGAACCCGGACCATTCCGTCCAGGCACTTTTCTGGAATTACACACCCATTGTGCCACCGTCGGGAATGAACGATCAGCAGTTCTATCAACACGAGATACCTGCCAGGGAAAACGGCCGGGTTCAGCTCTGCATCACCAATCTTACGGCCGGAAGCTATACGCTGGAGATTTACCAGACCGGTTACCGCGTTAATGATGTCTTCACGGGTTATCTTGATCTCGGGTCACCGTCGCAATTGACGCCGGCCCAGGTCGCGATTCTGCGCGAACAGAGCAGCGGGTCGCCCCAAACGGTGGAGACCATCCAGATTGAAGCGGGCAAACCCTTTGTCCGAACCTTCCCCATGCGGCAGAACGACGTGTATTTCGTCAAACTTCTGCCGGACGAGCCGTGAAACCGGATCAGCCCGGCTTTGTGATTTGAACGGACAACGCAACCCCGCCGAAAGAGTTGACGGCCCGCCCGCTTCCGCGGATGCTTTCGCACCGGAATGGCTGCAATGATTAAGACCGACCTTGGAAGTCCGGTTTCGCCGCGACGGCGTAAAGTCGTGCGCTGGATTCTCGGCCTGCTGTTGTTCTACGCCATTCTCGGCTTCTTCATCCTGCCGCCGATCCTCCGCGCCGTTGCCGTCAAACAGTTGTCCCGGCAGCTCGACCGCGAGGTCACGATTGAAAAGGTCAAAATCAATCCGTTCGTGCTTTCGACGACCGTGCGCGGGCTGCTCATCAAGGACAAGGACGGCCAGCCGTTCATCTCGTGGGACGAGGTTTATGTGAACTTCCAGTTGTCATCCTTCCTTGGCCATGCCTGGGTTTTCAAGGAAATCCGCGTGACCAAGCCCTATGCCCGAATGCAGATCAACAAGGATTACACACTGAATTTTTCCGACCTGGTCGCCAAATTCTCGACGAATGCGCCCACCACCGCGCCGGCTGTGCCGGCCAAGCCGCTGGCACTGCGCGTCGGCCGGCTGCAAATCACCGGCGCCTCGGCCTCGTTCAGTGACTACACCACGCGCGAACCGTTCAAACGGGTCATCGGCCCGCTCAATGTAACGCTGCAAAATTTCCGCACCGCCCCGGACAATAAAAATCCCTATTCGTTCGCCGGCACCACCGATGCGGGTGAACGGTTCGCGTGGAGCGGCTTTTTTTACCTGGACCCGTTGCGTTCCCAGGGCGAGCTGACGCTCGACGACCTCACCCTTAACAAATATGCGCCGTTGTACCAGGACTTCGTGCACTTTGAAATCCGCAGCGGCGTGGTTGGCGTGAAGTCGGATTACCGCTTTGAACTCAGCGTGAGCAACCGCGTCGCCGCGGTCACGAACACCGATTTTTCTCTGCGCGATTTCCGGCTCGCCCAAACGGGTGCCAGCAACGACATCGTCGACTTGACGCACTTCGCCGTGACCGGCGCAAGCGTGGATCTGGAGGCGCGGCAGGCGGAGGTGGATTCGTTGTCCGCCGGCGGCGCGCAGTTGTTTTTGCAACGCGACAAGGACGCTTCCATCAACGCCCTGGAAGCCGCCAAATCGGTTGAGACCGCGACGAACGCCCCGGGCGGCATTTTGTTGCTGTTGCGCTCGGTCACCAACGCCGTCGCCATGCTGCTCAACAGCACGAACCAGTGGAGCGGGACCATCCACGACGTGGATTTCACAAATTGCGCGTTGCATCTCGAAGACCTGGTGAATTCGCGCCCGGCCCGGCTGGATTTGGATGACATCACGTTCACGGCCAAAAACATTTCCAATCTTCCGCACACGAACCTGACCGCCGACCTGTCCCTGCGCTGGAACACCAACGGCGCCATCCATACGGAAATCGCCGCCACCTTTTCGCCAACGACCGCCGACTTCCAACTGTCGCTCTCCAATCTGGACCTCGGCACGCTCGATCCCTATCTCGAACCCAAGGTAAACCTGTTCATCCTCGGCAGCCGGCTCGGGCTGGACGGAAAAATCAGTCTGCGCACGCCGGAAAACGAACTGCCGCGAGTCACGTTCAACGGCGACGCGCGGCTCGACGATTTCCGCACCGTGGACGGCGTGATGGGCCAGGACTTGTTGAAATGGGATTCCCTGCGGTTTAGCGGCATCGCAGCGAACCTGAATCCCCAGTCCGTCGCCATAAAGGAAATTGCCCTGGACAACGCCTATGCGCGCGTCGTGATCGAAACCAATCACACCATCAATTTGCTGACGGCGTTGCACCCGGCCGAAGCCAACGCACCCGCCGCCACTAATGCCGTCGTGGCCGCCCAAAAGTCCACCACCACAACTTCCGCATCGCCGGCCTTGTCGCTGCCGAAAATCTCCGTGGATAACATTGTCATTTCCAATGCCACGCTCAGTTTCACCGACCGCTCGCTCACGCCCAACGTGCACCTGACCGTTTTGCAGGCCAGCGGGACGATTGCGGGTATTTCCTCCGAGGAACTTCAGCACGCCGACGTGAACCTGCACGCGGCCGTGGACGGGGTCGGCCCGGTGGACGTCACCGGCCAGATCAATCCGTTCAGCGGCACCGAAACGAATCATTTACAGGTTTCGGTGAAAAACGTGGATTTGACACCCGCGAGTCCCTACGCGGCGAAGTTCGCCGGCTACCGCATTGCCATGGGCAAACTGAACCTGGACCTCGCGTACGATCTGGTGGGGCAAAAATTGAAGTCAAAGAATGTCATTACGTTGGACCAGTTCACCTTCGGCGAACGGGTAAACAGTCCCGACGCGACGCATTTGCCCGTGCGCCTCGCCATCGCGATTCTCAAGGACCGTAATGGAAAGATTGTCCTGGACGTGCCGGTGGAAGGCAGCCTCGATGACCCTAAATTCCGCATCAGCAAGGTTGTCACCCGCGCCATTGTAAACATTCTCACCAAGGTCGCCACCTCGCCCTTCTCGCTGATTGGCGCCGCCTTCGGCGGTGGCGAGGAATTGAGCTACGAAGATTTCGCCACCGGCAACGCGGAGCTGACACCCGCCGACAAACAAAAACTGGATACCCTGGTCAAGGGACTCTACGTGCACCCGGCAGTTAACCTGGAAATTTCCGGCAGTGACGATTTGGTCGCCGACAAGGACGGATTGCAGCGCGTCTTCCTGGAAAAACAACTCCACGTCAAGAAATGGCTGTCACTCCGCAAATCCGAGCAGGCCACCCTGACGCCCGAGCAGGTCACGCTGACACCGGAAGAGCACGCGAGTTTGGTGAAAAAGCTGTATGCCAAAGCGTGGGCCGATGGCCAAATCACACCGGCCGTGCTGGCCGCAAATACGAATCTCGTGGCCGCGATGGCCCAGATCCAATCTCGATCACCAAAAGTTCAAAAAGACGTGACGATTATGATGAACAGCTTGCACCCCTCCGCGTCATCCACTTCCGGCAACATGACTGCTGCACCGGGACAGCCGAAACTCGCGCCACCCGCCGACCCGTTGGAGGTTTTATTGCTGGCGTCAATTCCCGTCACCGACAACGACTTCGAAGCCCTGGCGACCGAACGCGCCAAGGCCGTGCGCGCCTACATTCTGTCGACGGGCAAGGTGGAGGCTTCGCGGCTGTTTCTGACGGAGAATCAGACCGGCGGCGTGCGCAGCGACGGCAGTCGGGCTTATTTGCAGTTCCGGTGACACCAACAGCCGTTGCGGTGGTGGAACCCGCAATTCAGGGCCCTTCGGTGGTCTTATAAAATTACCTGATACAATGGAAAAGGATCTCTGGAAATTTCACTTCAAATTTTACCATTTCCAAGCCAGTATGTTTTCAACCCTATGCCTTTGCCGGTGATTATCCGCGCATTGAATTTGAGCAAATGCCATCGTTGATGAGCCCGCAACCGAACACCCCTTCGCCGGAACCTCGCGTGCGCCGCCCATTGGCCATGTTGCTGTTGCTGACGGGAGTGTTTCTGGCATTGGGCTTTATTTCTCGCGGACGAACCAATCCGCATCTGGCATGGACATTCTGCGGGGTTGCGGGGTTTCTGGCGGGCTGGCAGTTGGTTCTGTTTCTGGTGACCGGGCGCAATAAGCCCGGCTTGCGATGGGAGTTTGTACCGGTACCATCGCACTATGTCCAAGCAACGGTACAGTTCGCCATCTATGTCTACTGGGGCTGGTATTGGCGGGAGGTTTACACGGAAGCACCGCTGATCCTTTCGCAGGTGGTCTTCTTTTACATCTTCGACGCATTGTTGACCTGGTCCCGGGGGCAACCCTGGCGGCTGGGTTTCGGGCCGTGGCCGATTATTTTCAGCACCAACCTGTTCCTGTGGTTTCGGGATGACTGGTATGTGTTTCAATTCCTGATGGTCGCCACGGGGGTGCTGGCCAAGCATTTTATCCGCTGGCGGCGGGATGGGAAGATAACCCATATTTTCAATCCCTCCGCCTTTGCCCTGACGCTCTTTTCACTGGTTCTGATTTGCACGAAAAACACCGGCTGCACCTGGGGCGAACCGATTGCCCTGACCCAGGGTCTTCCCCCTTACCTTTACACGGAAATCTTTTTATGCGGGCTGGTGGTCCAGTATTTCTTTCTCGTCACGTTGATGACTTTTTCGGCGGCCGCCGCGCTCGGCCTGCTCAGCCTGCTTTACCTCAGGGTAACCGGCGTTTATCTCTTCATCGACTCGAACATCCCCATCGCGGTCTTTCTGGGGTTGCATCTGTTGATGACGGATCCGGCGACCACACCGCGCAGCAGCCTGGGAAAAATCCTGTTCGGCAGCCTCTACGGCGCGGGCGTGTTTGGCGCCTACATCGTTCTCGATGTCCTCGGGGCGCCGACATTTTATGACAAGTTGTTGCTGGTGCCGTTGCTAAACCTGTTGACGCCGCTGCTGGATCGTTTGGCCGGGCTCGGCGTCATGGGAAGATTCGGGCGCTGGGAAATGCTGATTGGCCAGCGCAAGATGAACCTGGCCTACATGGGCGGCTGGGTGGCGCTTTTTCTGGTCATGCTGGCCACCGGTTTTGTGCAGGCACCACACCCCGGCTCGACGTTGGGATTCTGGTGGAAGGCAGCCGAGGAAAAACGGCCCCGTGCGGTGGCCAACCTGCGGCTCATCCTGGACCGCCTGACCCGGGAGGATTTGGATGACCCCTCCAAGCCGGTCGGCAACACCAGCGCCACGGGACCACTCAACCGTGAGCAGGCCATCGGCATTTTGGACGACCAAATAGGTTCAATTTACGCGGAGGGAAAATTCGTCCCCACCAATTCGGCAGAAGCCATTCACTATTTCCTTCGAGGTTGTGAGCATGGCAACCCGGATGCCTGCACCCACCTCGCCATTGAATATCTCTTTTCCGAGAGGCTCGAAACCCAGGCCGGCATGGAGCAGGCGTTGGCCACTCTCGAGCAAACCTGTCTGCAATCCACCAACGGATTGCCATCTTTCCTGGTGGGCTATGCTTACGACGTCGGCCGCGGTCATCCGGTGGACAAAGCCAAGGCCCGCAAATTCTACGGGCAAGCGGCTGCACTCGGGGATTTGAACGCATACAAAAATCTGGCTCGAATGCAGCTCAATGGCGAAGGCGGTCCGCCCGACCACGCCGCCGCCGCGCTCTGGCTGCAAAAAGCCGCCGACCTTCAGGACGGCCAGAGCTGCCTGTATCTGGCCCGGCTGTATCACAATGGCGACGGTGTGCCTCGAGACGAGCAACGGGCGAAGGCGCTGCTGGAGCAGGCCTGCAACCTGGGCGTGCAACCGGCTTGTATCCTGTTGCAACAGGCACGACCATAACCTTGTGGTGACCGGCCCGTCACTGGCAGCGGTCAGTCAACCGCGCCCGGAATCGCCCGAAAACGCCAAGGCCGTGCGCGCCTACATTCTGTCGACGGGCAAGGTGGAGGCTTCGCGGCTGTTTCTGACGGAGAATCAGACCGGCGGCGTGCGCAGCGACGGCAGCCGGGTTTATTTGCAGTTCCGGTAGCCGGCGTTTACATGGCGAAAATGGCGTGGACGATTTGCTTTCCGCCAAAAATCCAGATCGCCGCCGCGAGCGCGATGTAAGGGCCATACGGCATCCGCGATGACCATTCGCGCCGCCGCATCACGATGAGCGCCATGCCAATCACCGCACCGATCATCGAGCTGACCATCAACGAGAACACCACGCCCTGCCAGCCGACAAACGCACCGATGGCGCCCATGAATTTCACGTCGCCCAGGCCCATCGCCTCGCGCGGCAACACAATTTCCGCGCTGACCGCCTCCAGGAACGGCACGGACTCGGGATTCAGCCGTTCCCCGCCGATTTCCAGCCAGCCCGACCGGAGCGCCAGCCGCACCCGCACGTCCGAGTAACCGCGATCCACCAGTTCCACCGTCCGCGCCCGCAGCGTAATCACGTCCGACTGGCGGTAAAACAATTCGTCGTAGGGAATCTCCCGGTCGGGCAGATGCACGGATGTTTCGGTGAAGACAATTTTCGTGTCCACCGGCAGTTTCAATCGCTGCCGCCCAAACAACAATTTCCCCAGCCGCAGAATCGCGTAAATGATTCCCGCCCCGGCGCCCATACCGAGCACACCCTGCCACATTCCCGCGGTCAGCGTATGCGCATCGTGCAGTACTGGAAATAGAAACGACCCGATGAGACCGGCGGCCATGCCGCCGTACGTGATTTCGTCGGGGATGATGAAATGTTCGAAGTCAATGAAGGTGGCCACAATCAATCCGGCGAGCAGGATGTCGTAAATAATGGCAATGACCGGCGACACCTTTCCAAAGGCCAGCCAGCAGCTTAAAAAGGTCGCGCCGGTCAGCAGTTCGACAATGAAATAACGCGGTGAAATCGGCGCGCCGCAGTTTTTGCAGCGGCCGCGCAGCACCAGCCAGGTCACCAGCGGTACGTTAAGGTACCAAGGAATGGAGTACTGGCAGTGCGGGCAATGCGACGGCGGCGTGACAATGCTCATGCCCAGCGGCAGCCGGTAAATGCACACGTTCAGGAAACTGCCGACGATGCAGCCGAACACAAAGAAGACCAGCGACCAAAAATGGAACGGCACCAGCTCCCAGGTGTGCGCGTCGAAAATCGGTTCAATGCCCATAGACGTTTTGTTCCAGCGCGCGGCGCATCACGGCGAGCGGCGCGGGTTTGCCCGTCCAGATTTCAAATGCCTTCGCGCCCTGATGCAACAACATACCGAGGCCGTTGGCGGTTTGGCACCCGGCCTTCCGGGCGGCCTTCAACAACGGAGTTTCCGCCGGACGATAAATCAGGTCGTAAACCGCTCCCGCCTGCTTCAGTGAAAATTGCCTTCCATCACACGGCAACGGGTCACCCGGCTTCAAGCCCAACGACGTGGCGTTAACCACAAGATCGACTTCGGTTTTGGGATAACCGAGATTGACGCATACAGAAGGAAATTGTTTTGTGATCTCTATCCGGATTTTTTGAGCTTTGCCAAATGTGCGATTGACTAAAAATAACTCCGAGACTCCTTCCGCAGCAAAACGCAATGCCGCCGTCCGCCCCGCCCCGCCCGCGCCAAGCAACAAAACCTTTTTTCCGCGCAACTCGATTTCTAAATCCGTTCGTACCGCGACGACAATCGCATCAGCGTCCGTGTTAAATCCGCGCGTGCGAATCTCGACGGGCGAGTCTTGTTTAAATTCCCGTAACGGCTGCCAGCCACCACGAGCATGTCGGCCTTCAAAAAGAATTGTATTAACTGCGCCCCAAACTTTTGCTGACACATCCAAGGCATCCACCAGCTTCAGTGCCAGCAGTTTGTGCGGCACGGTCAGGTTTAGGCCGGCAAACCCCATAACACGGGCGCCCTCGATGGCGGCGGGCAGATCATCGGGGCGCACTTCAAAGGCGAGATAACGCCCGTTCAGACCGAGGGCGGCGAAGGCGGCGTTGTGCATGGCCGGCGACGCGGAATGGCCGATGGGAAAACCCAAAACCGCGCAACAGCGCGTGGCGGCATTGATGGCGGGCTGGCCGGGTTGTGACACGCGAGATTTATATGCGGCCAACCCGCGAGTTCAAAGCGCAAAGTCCGCCGGGCGCGGAAGTATTTTGGTTTAAACCCATAATATCCTCAGTTGGAGCTAGTCAAACCACCAGTGGACGATTGAGGAAATGCTGGCGCAATCGAATTAGTAGCTTTATACCTACGGCGACACGTTCCACGTCAAATACAGATGCAATGCCATTAAAATGACCAGCCCGCACAACACACCAGAGAGCAAAGGTTTTTCATGGTCAAATGGCATACGCAATGAAACGGTAGAGAGTAGGTTTATCAGGTTGTTGACCATTCTTTCCAATGCCGATGGCCCGGTTTCTACGGATGAGAATACATCACTAGATGATTTAAGAGCATTAACAGAATTGTATTTAGGCCGTTTCATTTCAACAACCGATTTGGGGCGAGATGCGGTCGGGCAAGTTTGTTATCTCATTAATATGGAGATCAAACCAGCCGGTAGGGCACACCTTGAAGAATTGAATAAAAAGGCGGAAGCACAGACCTCCATTGGATTGATAAAGCAAAATCGGTTTCACTTTTACTGGTGGTTTTTCGGCATTGTCGGAACAATCATTGCCGGATATTTCATTTGGCGTCTTACGCATTAAGAATCGGTTGATCTCACATGAAAATCCTTGGGTCAACCACCCTTGTGTTTTTACTTCTGTTCCGGATTGACTGGCTGAATTTGTGGATGAAATCAAATCCAGCCAAGTTTACCACGCAAACAGGCATTTAAAATGGACTTTCAAGCAGGAAGGACATACAACGGTTGGGACGCTAGAGGCTCCCCGTCCACCTGCAAAACGACGCTGTATTCGCCGAAAGATTCAAAAGTGATTTCCTTAATGTTAAGCAGAATTTCATCCACGCAACCGGCTTCTGAAAACTGGATAGTATTTTCCCGCATTGCTGGGGGGATCACATAATTCCCGTCCTGATTCACAATTGAGATTTTAATGGGGTGGATGCCTGCCTCTGATGGTTCATACCGGACTCTGGCTACAATGTAAAATTGCAACTTGGCTGGGGATTGATCGGCCCGGAACACACATGAAGCGCCTTTTATGTCCAACTAACCGTCATGATTCGCTGCAAAATCGCAAACGGTTAAAATCTCAACGTTCATTCAATGAAAATCCCAGAACAGAACAAATTTTACAAACGCGACAATTACCATAATAACATTCACCACGACAACGATTGTTAGAATCCATGTGAAAACTGGAATATCCTGATTTTGCTCAGGCTGGGGTGGCCATGATTCACCTTTTTCCCAAGCCGCATCGCGCTTTTTTCTCATTTCCTGCACTCTCTTTTCCAAAAGAGCCTTTTTGTCGTCTTCAGTCATTATCAGGATAGTTCGGGGTTAAGCGTCTTTGCGATATAAAATGCCTTCCCCATGCTCCTAGCAAGCCTGATTCAGCCATTCCACCCTCAATCAACACCCTTACGCACCACTACCGTTTTCCCTTAGGTGGCTAGTGCTTTTTCCTTGTACGCAATCAGGCTGGGCACCAATTGTCGGAATTGGCTCCTTCACTTAATTTGTCGTCATGCAAACAACATTTGTTAGGCAGGATTCAGGCAGTCACCCGGCTCCCGCTGGTTTTCAAGGACATTCCCCCGCCGCGCCCCAGTTGCCGGCGCGGGACACGGGGGTGACGGTGAGCAAAGCCGGCACGGCGGCACCGACCGGCAATGGCAACGGCAACGGGAATGGCAACGCCAACCGCTCCCTGATCGAGGCGCTCATCGGCTCCAAGGTTTATCAGGAATACGAGCGCGCCTTTGGCGACATGACCGGTTTGCCGATGGTGTTGCAGCCGATTGAAACCTGGCAGTTGCCGTATCATGGCCGGCGTAATGAGAACCCGTTTTGCGCGTTGATGTCGCAGAAAAGCCGCGCCTGCGCGGCCTGTTTGCAGACGCGGGAGCGCCTGTGTGAAAAGGCGACGCTCGAACCGCAGTCAATCTCCTGTCACTCCGGCCTTTGCGAAACCGCCGTCCCGGTGCGGTTGAGCGACCGGTTGATCGGTTATTTGCAAACCGGGCAACTATTCCGCAAGAAACCGACCGAGGCCCAGTTTGGGCGGGTGGCCAAACAGGTGTCGGAATGGGGCCTGGAGATAAATCGCGATACCCTGAAGAAGGCTTATTTTGCCGGCAAAGTGGTGTCCGTCAAGGAGCATGATTCGGTTGTCAAATTGCTCACGATTTTCGCCCAACACCTGGCCATGATCAGCAACCAGGTTTTTATCCAGCAGGAAAATTCGGAATCGCCCGTCATCAAGCGGGCGAAGGATTACATTTGCGAACACCAGGCCGAGAAACTTTCACTCGGCCACGTCTCCAAGGCGGTCAACATGAGCGCGTTCTATTTTTGCAAGATGTTCAAGCGGGTCACGGGCATCAACTTCACCGATTACCTCTCGCGGGTGCGCATCGAAAAAGCCAAAAATCTCCTGCTCAACCCGAACCTGCGCGTGAGCGAAATCGCGTTTGAGGTCGGTTTCCAATCACTGACGCATTTCAACCGGGTGTTCAAAAAACTTCTGGGCCAGTCCCCCACCGAGTACCGGGCACAGTTGCTGACGCACTAACTTTGACCAGTACGGGTAACCAGTGACGTGACCAGGAAAGCCACACCGTACGGTTCTCGTCACCGGCCACCGGCCACCGGTCACGCGTTTGAGGTTGGCATCAGCGCCGGTTTTCCCGATAGTTTCTTCGCTCTCGAAATGAAGGACTATCGGAAAATGTCCAAGGCCGAATTGCTGGCGTGGATCCGCCAGCTTCGCTCCCGGCATGTCATGCGCACCCGCACCCAGCGCCGGCGGGCGGCGACTGCGTTGGGCGACAGCGCCGAGCGACTCCGCGCCATTCTGGAAACGGCGGTGGAAGGCATCATCACCATTGACGAGCGCGGCATCATCGAGTCCTTCAATCCGGCGGCGGAACGGATTTTTGGTTACCGGGCGAAAGAGGTCATTGGCAAGAACGTCAGCGTCCTCATGCCGTCGCCGCATCGGGAACAACATGATACTTACCTGGGCAATTACCTTCACACCGGCCACGCCAAAATCATCGGCATCGGCCGCGAGATTGTCGCCCGCCGGAAGAACGGCACGGTGTTTCCCATGGACCTTTCCGTGAGCGAAGTGCGGCTGGCCGACCGGCGTTTGTTCACCGGATTCATCCGCGACATCACCGAACGCAAACGGCTCGAGAAGGAGATCCTGGAAATCAGCGAGCGCGAACAACGGCGCATTGGACACGATCTGCACGACGGCCTGTGCCAGCATCTGGCCGGGATTGAGCTCATGAGCCAGGTGCTGGAACAAAAACTGGCCCGGCGCTCGAAAGCCGCCGCCGCCCGCGCAAGCGACATCGCCAAAAACGTCCGCGAAGCCATCGGCCACACGCGCCTGCTGGCGCGCGGCCTTTCGCCTGTCACCCTGGAATCGGAGGGACTCATGTCCGCGTTGCAGGAACTGGCCCTGAGCACGGAAAAAATCTTCCGCGTCACCTGCCGGTTCGACTGCGACCCGCCAGTGCTGGTCTCGGATTTTCCCGCCGCCACCCATCTGTTCCGGCTGGCGCAGGAGGCGGTTTCCAATGCCCTCAAGCACGGCCAGGCGAAGCGGATTTTAATTCGATTGAAAGAGGAACGGGGACAGATGATTCTGAGTGTGATTGACAATGGCTCGGGGTTCTCCCCGCAACGTCCGAAGTCGAAAGGCATGGGTTTGCGCATCATGCAATCCCGGGCCGGGATGATCGGCGGCACACTGGCCATCGAACGGAACGCCGCCGGCGGCACGAGCGTGACCGTCAGAACCCCGAACGTGGCCGTCCGGCAAAAAACGAGCAACCCACATGCCCGCAAAAACTAAACCCTCCGTAAAACGGTTGCTCATCGTGGACGACCATCCGATGATGCGCACCGGGCTGGCGCAATTGATCGATAACGAGAGGGATCTGAAAGTCTGCGCCGAGGCCGACAACGCCGGCCAAGCGCTCGACATCGCCGTCGGCCAGACGCTCGATTTGATCCTGCTCGACATTTCCCTGCCCGACAAAAGCGGCCTGGAACTCATCAAGGACCTCCGGGCACTCAAGCCCGGCCTGCCCATCCTCGTGGTGTCCATGCACGACGAATCGCTGTACACCGAACGCGTCCTCCGAGCCGGCGGGCGCGGCTATATCATGAAACAGGAAGGCGGTAAAAAACTGCTCCAGGCCATCCGCCAGGTGTTGAACGGGCAGATTTACGTGAGCGAAAAAATGTCCGCGGGGATCCTGGAAACCTTTTCCGGGCGGCAAGCCGAGGCGGCCGTTTCCCCGGTCCAACAGCTATCCGACCGGGAGTTTGAAGTGTTTCAACTGATCGGCCAGGGCAAGAGCACGCGCGAAATCGCCGCGCACCTGCACTTGAGCGCCAAGACCGTCGAAGTCCACCGCCTGAACATCAAGAAAAAATTAAAACTGAAGACGGCGACGGATCTCGTCCGCCATGCCGTCCGCTGGCTGGAAACCGAGGAGTCCGGCGCCTGACGTTCACTCGCCCACGCCGGCGTATTCCTCGTTCAGGTGCAGGTCCGCGCCCATGAACACGTAATCATGCGGAACGGTTTTCATGTCCAGGACATGCTGCGGCAAACGCATCAACTGGCTGAAACCGAGTTGCTCCAGCGCGCGAATGGCCACCTTGCGTTCGCCGTTCAACTCCGCCTCCAGCCGGCGCAGCCCCAGCGAGCGCGCGACTTCCACCAGTTCGGTCACCAGAAATTTGGCCACGTCGCGCCCACGATATTGCGGGTGCGTCAGGACCGTGACGAGACCGATGTGGCGTTTCCAGCCGCCGAGACGTTGATGCAGCGTCGCTTCACCGATGATCTTTTCCCGGTGTAACATGAGCAGCGGCAGGTTGCGCTCGAAGTCGGCGTCGCGGCACCACTCCTGGAACAGGGCCCGGTCGGAAACCGGCTGCTTGATGAACAGCCGTTCCTCCTCCGGCACCGCGAGAAAAAATTTATGCAGCCGCGCGGCGTCCCGTTTGCCCAGCGGGCGCACGACGCATTCCGTGCCGTCGCGCAATTTCACATGGAACGGAAACTTTTCCAACGCATAGTCCAGTATCATAAAAACCTTTCGTTGCCTGCTTCGACACTAAGCATAGATGAGTATAACTGAAATGTAAAAATAATAATAGAAGAATACGTTATTTTATGCCATGAGGGGGAATTCGGTCCAGGAAACCACCTGCACCGGGTTGTTTTTATATCCCGTTGGCCAAGCTCTGCAAGATTGGTAAAGTCTTCAACAAGGTTTGGTAAGTAGTTTTGCGCAAAAGGATGAAGTTGTGGGGATGGTATTTTTTATGCCCCGGACCCGATGCCAAATCGATTTCGGCCGGATTGGCCGGCTTTTGAAGCCGGAGCCGGACCGGCATTTATAAATATAAAAACAAGCAAACATTTTGGATCAATCATGACCACCGTCACACCCGCACCGCAACGCCTTGAGCCCGCGCACGACATCCTGCACCAGACACGCAAGCATCCCTTGGATCCCATATGCGCCCCAAAGGTGGTCGCGGTGATCGGCGCCACGGACAAACCTCGCAGTGTCGGACGGATGCTGTTTGAGAATCTCGGTCGCGGCGGCTTCAGCGGCGTAGTCTATCCCGTCAACCCGAAGCGCGCCTCCGTCCTGTGCGTCAAGGCTTATCCCAGCATCGACGCCATGCCGGAAAAGGTGGACCTGGCGGTCATTTGCACGCCGGCCAAAACCGTGCCGGGCCTGATCAAGGATTGCGCCAAGGCCGGGGTGGCCGGGGTCATCATCATTTCCGCAGGTTTCAAGGAGACCGGCCCCGAAGGCGTGAAACTGGAACAACAAATCCTCGCCGACGCGCGCGCCGCCGGCATGCGCATTGTCGGGCCGAACTGCCTCGGCGTCCAGATGCCGAACATCGGGTTCAACGCTAGTTTCGCGGCCACCATCGCCCGGCCCGGGAACGTCGGCTTTCTCAGTCAAAGCGGCGCGCTCTGTTGCGCCGTGCTCGACTGGAGCCTCAAGGAAAACGTCGGGTTCAGTTGCTTCGCCTCGCTCGGCTCGATGCTCGATGTCGGCTGGGGCGATTTGATTTATTACCTGGGGGATGACCCGAACACCAAGAGCATCGTCATCTACATGGAAACCATCGGTGACGCCCGTTCGTTCCTGTCCGCCGCCCGCGAAGTCGCGCTCACCAAGCCCATCATCGTCATCAAGCCCGGTCGCACGGAGGGCGCCGCCAAGGCCGCGGCCTCGCATACCGGTTCATTGACCGGCAGCGACGACGTGCTGGAGGCCGCGTTCAAACGTTGCGGCGTGTTGCGGGTGAACAACATTTCCGATCTGTTTTACATGTCCGAGGTGCTGGGCCGGCAGCCGCGGCCCCGGGGCAACCGCCTGACCATGATCACCAATGCCGGCGGTCCAGGGGTGCTGGCCACCGACGCGCTGATCACCACCGGGGGCGCACTGGCGGAAGTCTCCAAGGGCACCATAGAGGAACTGAACAAGTTTCTACCTCCTTCCTGGTCGCGCAACAATCCGGTGGACGTGCTCGGCGATGCGAGCGCTGAAGTTTACGCCCGGACACTCGAAATCGCCGGGCGCGATCCCAACAGCGACGGTCTGCTCGTTATTTTGACGCCGCAGTCCATGACCGAATGCACCAACACGGCGGAGAAATTGAAGGCGTTCGGCCATATCGAAGGCAAGCCCGTGCTCGCCAGTTGGATGGGCGGCAAGGACGTCGCCGAAGGCGAACAGATTCTCAATGCCGCCGGCATCCCGACCTTTCCCTATCCCGATACCGCGGCGCGCGTGTTTACGTCCATGTGGCGTTACGCTGACAATCTCCGGGCGCTGTACGAAACCCCCGTGCCCTCCGCCGATGCCGACGACCTGAAATCCGGACGCGCCCGGGCCCAAACCTTGATTGAATCCGTCCGGAAAACCGGTCGCACCATCTTCACCGAATCCGAATCCAAGGAGCTGCTCGCCTGTTACAACATCCCGACCGTGGTCACCAAAATTGCGGCAACCGAGAATGAGGCCGTCAAACTCGCCACGGAAATCGGCTACCCCATCGTGCTGAAACTTTATTCCGAAACCATCACGCACAAGACCGACGTGGGCGGCGTGCAGTTGAATCTCAAGGACGAAGCCGAGGTCAAACGCGCGTTCAAGGCCATCAAGACCGCCTGCACGGAAAAGGCCGGGGCGCAGCATTTTCAGGGTGTCACCGTCCAGAAGATGATCAAGCTGAGTGATGGTTACGAAATCATCCTCGGCAGCAGCATTGACCCGCAATTCGGGCCGGTGCTCCTGTTCGGCATGGGCGGCCAGTTGGTCGAAGTTTTCAAGGACAAGGCGCTGGCGTTGCCGCCGCTGAACACCACGCTGGCCCGGCGCATGATGGAAACGACCAAAATTTACAGCGCGCTCAAGGGCGTCCGCGGCCGCAAATCGGTCAATCTGGCCGCGCTCGAAAAATTGATGGTCGGGTTCAGCCAGCTCGTGGCCGAACAACGCTGGATCAAGGAAATTGACATCAACCCCCTGTTCGCCTCCGCGGACGAGCTGGTGGCGCTCGATGCCCGGGTCATCCTGCATGATCCGAAGACGACGGAAGACCGGCTGCCCCGGCTGGCCATTCGTCCCTACCCGACCCGGTACGTTTCAAAATGGAAGCTGAGGGACGGTACGCCGGTCATCATCCGCCCGATCCAGCCCGAGGACGAGCCGTTGTTGGTCCGGTTCCACGAAACCCTCTCCGAAGAAAGCGTGTATCACCGCTATTTCACCCAGTTGAAACTGGACCAGCGCATCGCGCACGAACGGCTGACCCGCATCTGTTTCAACGATTATGACCGGGAAATCGCGCTCGTGGTTGAACGCAAGGACCCCAAAACCAGACAGGGGGAAATCCTCGGTGTGGGCCGGTTGAGCAAGGAACACGGCCTGAACGAAGGCGAGTTCGCCCTGCTCGTCAACGACCATTGGCAAAAACAGGGGCTCGGCACCGAGCTGCTCAAACGCCTCGTGGAAATCGGACGGGACGAGAAACTCACGCACCTCTCCGCCGAAATCATGGCCGACAACCATGCCATGCACCAGGTCAGCAAAAAGGTCGGCTTTCGGTTGACCGCCCATCCCGGCGACCGTGAGTACGTCGCGGAATACGTTTTCTAAGCGCCGGTCTTTCAACCCAGATTTCGGCCCGGTTGTGATGTCGACAGGCGTTCCGCCCGGAAGCCCCGGACGGCGGCATTTCCCCGGGCAGATCGTCCCCACGAATGGACGCGGAGGTGCTGCCAGAGGATGTTTTTCAGGTTGAAATCGTCTGCTTGAACGATGTTTTTTCCGGCCTCCCGACGGGTGAAGCAACCCATGTTGCTTCTTTAGCAAAAAAGGTGAGGGCCGGCGCGGCGCGGCGGCCTACTGTGATTTCAGAGCCGTTGCGATGGCCGGTGCCGTTTCACGGCGCATGGATTTTCAACTTTTTCATCAATAAAAATGAATGCCAAAACGACGTTACTGACCGTGGACGGCAACGAGGCGGTCGCCCACACAGCCTATCGCCTGAATGAAGTCATGGCGATTTACCCCATCACTCCGTCCTCAACCATCGCCGAGTGGTGCGATCAATGGGCATCCGAAGGCAAAAAAAATCTCTGGGGCACCATTCCGGCCATCGTGGAAATGCAAAGCGAAGGCGGCGCGGTGGGCGCGGTCCACGGCATGTTGCAGACCGGCTCCATCGCCACCACGTTCACGGCTTCACAGGGACTGATGTTGATGATTCCCAACATGTTCAAGATCGCGGGCGAACTGCTGCCCGCGGTCTTTCACGTCACCGCCCGCGCGGTGGCCACTCATGCGCTTTCCATCTTTGGCGATCACAGCGACATCATGGCGGCGCGGTCCACCGGCTGGGCGATGCTCGGTTCGGCGTCCGTGCAGGAGGCGGCGGATTTTGCGCTCATCTCCCAGGCCGCCACCCTGCGCGCCCGCCTGCCTTTCATCCATTTCTTCGACGGGTTCCGCACGTCGCACGAGGTGCAAAAAATTGAAATGCTGTCCGAAGACGTCATGCGGTCGCTGATTGACGACAAATTGATTGCCGAGATCCGCACCCGCGGCCTGACGCCGGACCGGCCGGTGCTGCGCGGCACGGCGCAGAATCCCGACGCGTTCTTCCAGGGCCGCGAGGCGGCCAATCCGTTTTACGCCAGATGCCCGGACCTCGTGCAAAAGGTCATGGACGAATTCCTCCAATACACCGGGCGAGAATATCATCTGTTTGAATATGTCGGCGCGCCGGACGCGGAACACATCCTCGTGTTGATGGGTTCAGGCTGCGAAACCGCACACGAGACCGTGGAGCATCTGAACCAGCAGGGCGCCAAGCTCGGCCTGATCAAGGTGCGCCTGTACCGGCCGTTTGACAGCAAACGGTTTGTCGAGGCACTGCCGCGGTCGGCCAAATCGGTGGCGGTGCTGGACCGCACCAAGGAACCGGGCGCCACCGGCGAACCACTCTATCAGGACTGCGTCGCGGCGATTCTTGAAGGCATGGCCAACGGCTGGGGCAACCTCAAATGGCTGCCCAAGGTGTACGGCGGGCGCTACGGTTTGTCCTCCAAGGAATTCACCCCGGCCATGGTCAAGGCCGTGTTCGACAATCTCGCCGCCGCGAAACCGAAGAACCATTTTACCGTCGGCATCACCGACGACGTCTCCCACACCAGCCTGCCGGTGGATCACAACTTCTCAACCGAATCCGACGACGTGATTCGCGCGTTGTTCTACGGTCTGGGCGCGGATGGCACGGTGGGCGCGAACAAAAATTCCATCAAAATCATCGGCGAAGGCACCGGCAATTTCGCGCAGGGTTACTTCGTCTATGACTCCAAGAAGTCCGGCAGCATGACGGTGTCGCATCTGCGGTTCGGGCCGAAGCCGATTCGCTCGACGTATTTGATTACGCGCGCGAACTTTGTGGCCTGTCATCTGCCGATGTTTCTGGAGAAATTCGACATGGTCAAACCGCTGGTGCCCGGTGGGACGTTCCTGCTCAACACGCCCCACTCCCCGGACGAAATCTGGTCCCAACTGCCGACGCCGGTGCAGGAATCGCTGATTGCCAAGAAGGTCAAGTTTTATGTGATCGACGCGACGAAGGTGGCGCGCGACAGCGGCATGGGCGGACGCATCAACACCATCATGCAGGTCTGTTTCTTCGCGCTGTCCGGCGTGCTGCCGCGCGACCAGGCCATCGAAGCCATCAAGTATTCCATCAAGAAAACTTACGGTAAAAAAGGCGAGGAAGTCGTGGCCATGAACCTCAAGGCCGTGGACAACACGCTGGAGCACCTCCACGAGGTGCCGATCCCAAACCGCGTGAACGGCAGCGGCGGCCTGCTTCCACCCCTCTCGCCCGACGCCCCGGCCTTTGTGAAGAACGTGCTGGGCCGGCTCACCGCCGGGGAAGGTGACGAACTGCCCGTGAGCGCGTTCCCCGCCGACGGCACGTTTCCCACCGGCACCGCCCAATACGAGAAACGCAATCTCGCTGTCGAGATCCCGGTCTGGGACGAAAAAATCTGCATCCAATGCGCCAAGTGCGTGGCCATCTGCCCGCATGCGACCATCCGCGCGAAGGTGTTTGAGCCGGCGGCGCTCGCCCAGGCGCCCGCAACGTTCAAGAGCGTGGACAGTCGCAATCCCGAGTTCAAGGGCTGGAAGTTCACGCTGCAGGTGGCACCGGAGGATTGCACCGGCTGCTCGTTGTGCGTGGACGTCTGCCCGGCGCGCAACAAAACCGAGGCCAAACTCAAGGCCATCAACATGCGGCCGCAGGCGCCGCTGCGATTGCCGGAGCGCGAGAACTGGAATTTCTTCCTCAATCTGCCCGAACTGGACCGGCGCAAGGTCAAGCTGACGCAGCTCCGCCAGCAACAGCTCCTGCGACCGCTGTTCGAATTCAGCGGCGCCTGCGCCGGTTGCGGCGAGATACCTTATCTCAAAATGCTGTCACAATTGTTCGGTGACCGCGCCGTCATCGCCAACGCCACCGGTTGTTCCTCGATTTACGGCGGCAACCTGCCCACGACGCCTTACGCGAAAAATGCCGAGGGCCGCGGCCCGGCCTGGTGCAACTCGTTGTTCGAGGACAACGCGGAGTTCGGCCTTGGTTTCCGTGTCTCGATTGACAAACAACGGGAATTTGCCGTTGAACTGGCGAAGAAACTCGCGCCGCAACTCGGCGATGAGCTCGTGGCGGGCCTCATCAATGCCAATCAATCCGACGAGGCCGGCATCCACGACCAGCGCGAGCGCGTGGCCGCGTTGAAGCAAAAATTGGCGAGGCTCGGTTCGCCGGAGTCCAAATTGCTGCTGGGCCTCGCCGATCAACTGGTGAAGAAGAGCGTGTGGATTGTCGGCGGCGACGGTTGGGCCTACGACATCGGCTACGGCGGGCTGGACCACGTGCTGGCCAGCGGGCGCGACGTGAATGTGCTGGTGCTCGACACGGAGGTTTATTCCAACACCGGCGGGCAGATGTCCAAGTCCACGCCGCGCGGCGCGGTGGCCAAGTTTGCCGCCGGCGGCAAGGCCATGGGCAAGAAAGACCTCGGCCTTATCGCCATGACCTACGGCCACATCTACGTGGCGAGCGTGGCGTTGGGCGCCAAGGACGAGCAGACGCTCCGCGCGTTCGTCGAGGCGGAATCCTATCCCGGCCCCTCGCTCATCATCGCCTACAGCCATTGTATTGCCCACGGCATCGCGGTGGACATGGGCGTGGGCGCGCGGCAGCAGAAGCTGGCGGTGGATTCCGGTCAATGGCTGCTGTACCGGTTCGATCCACGCCGGACCGAGCGCGGGGAAAATCCGTTGCAAATGGATTCCCCGGCGGCGAAGGCCAAGGTGCAGGATTTTCTGCTGTCGGAAAACCGCTTCAAGATGCTCACCAAGAGCAAACCGGAGGCGGCCAAACAGTTTTTTGCCCAGGCCCAGGCCGATTCCGAACGGCGCTGGAAATTTTACCAGTATCTGGGCGGACGCGATTTGAAGACGAACAGCAACGGCGCAACCGTCACGGCGACACCCAAACCCGCCGCCACGGCGGATCAACAACCGTAGAGTCATTTGTGATTGATGATTTATAATTGATGATTTTTTACCGGATCAATTTTGAGGGCATATGAACCCAATTGAACTTAAAGAAAGGACCATTCAATTCGCCGTCCGGGTTCTCAAATTTGCCGACGCCCTTCCAAACAAACCATCAGGAAGAACGATTGCCGATCAGATTGCGCGCAGCGGCTGTTCGGAGGCGTCGAATTATCGCTCGGCGCTGCGCGGAAAATCGCGCGCGGATTTCATAAACAAAATTACAATCGTTCTGGAGGAAGCTGACGAAACGGATTTGTGGATTGAATTGGCAAAACGAGCCGCGTTGGTCCCGCCAAAACAGGTCGGTGAATTGCAGACGGAAGCAGTTGAGTTGACCAAAATTTTCAGCGCCACGAGACGAACGGCTCGCAATCATAAATTATAAATCGTAAATCATAAATACCATGAATCTGAACACCACTTATCTCGGCTTGAAACTGCGGACGCCGCTCGTCGCCGCAGCGTCGCCATTGTCGGAGGAAATTGACAACATCAAACGGATGGAAGACGCGGGGGCGTCGGCAGTGGTGCTGTATTCCCTGTTCGAGGAGCAACTGCGCCTGGAACGCGCCGAACTGGCGCATCATCTGGAGCAGGGAACCGAAAGTTTCGCCGAAGCGCTCACCTATTTCCCCGAACCGGAGTCGTTTCATATCGGCCCCGAGGAATACCTCCACCACGTCGCCCGGGCCAAAAAGGCGACGCGCATTCCGATCATTGCGAGCCTGAACTGTTCCTCGACCGGCGGCTGGACAAAATATGCGAAACAGATTGAACAGACCGGCGCGGACGCAATGGAACTGAACATTTATTACATCCCGACGGATTTCGAGCTGACCGGCGCGAAGGTGGAGCAGACCTACCTGGACATCCTCAAGGCCGTGAAATCCCAGGTGACGATTCCCGTGGCCGTCAAACTCAGCCCCTTCTTCAGCAATTTTGCGAACATGGCCAAGCGGCTCGACGAAGCGGGCGCCGACGGCCTGGTGCTGTTCAACCGGTTCTACCAGCCGGACATTGATCTGGAAACATTGGAGGTGAAACCGAACATCCTGCTGAGCACCCCGATGGCGATGCGGCTGCCGTTGCGCTGGATCGCGATTCTTTACCTCCGCCTGAATGCCAGTCTGGCAGCGACTAGCGGCCTGCATCGCGCCACCGACGTGCTGAAAATGCTCATGGCCGGCGCGGACGTGACGATGCTCTGTTCCGTGCTCATCCGGCATGGCGTCCAGCAAATCGGCGTGATCGAGCGGGAAATGGTCGCGTGGCTGGAGGAACACGAATACGAATCCGTGACCCAGCTCAAAGGCAGTTTGAGCCAGAAAAACTGCGCCGACCCGGCCACGTTTGAACGGGCGCAATACATGCGGGCGCTATCCAGCTATCCCCTGCCCCCGGTAAACCGGTAGGTCCGGAATCGGAAATTTCACTCCCCGGTTGGTGTCAGCCGCAGGTGTCGCGGAGGGCGCAACCCTCTGCCGACGTCATAAACCTGAACAACGGAGGCCGTCATTTTGGCGACCATTGCCGGAATCAAAATCGTTCTTCCCACGTTGCGGGAGGAGCGGTTTTTTTTTGACGAAAATCCGCGCACGGGAACGCGCGATGGTTTATTGATTGGTTGGCGGGCTTGAAACCGCCGGGACGGTATTGGTTGGGGATCCTGGTTCCTGTCCTGAATTGCCATTTCTCCAGGCCAGATAATCCTTCATCTGCTGCGCCGCCTGCTGCATGTCGCTGTCGGCGTCGGGCATTTGGGCGGCGTGTTCGTAGGCAGTAAGTGCGTCATTGTCCCTCCCAAGAACTCGATAGACGGCGCCAAGATTGTACCAGGCCCGGGCCGGCGCCCGCCGCATCCGCGCGGATATTTCCAGCAATTTCACCGCGCGCGGGCTGTCGTTCCGGTTCAATGCCTCCAGTCCGGCCTGTTCGACCACCGGTTGGGCATAGGACGTAAGATTGACCCAGGGCCAGAACACGGTGGAGCCGGCCAGACCCAGAATCACCGCAACCGCCAGACCCGCAACGCTCCGCCACCGCACCGCGCCCCGGCTGCTCGCGGCCAATCCCAGCAGCGCTCCCATGCCCGCCCCCACGCCATGCGCCACATTCGCCACCGGCATCACGTTGGCAAGGGTCAGCACGATGCAAAGGAGAAACCAGAAAATGAACAGTTGCGACGTCTGCTGGTCCACCGCATCGGTGAACCGCGCATCCCGCTTCTCCAGCACCCACAACATGCCCCAAAGTCCGTAGCCCACCCCGGACAGACCCACCCCGCCGGAGAAAAATGTGAACTCCGCGAGCGACGAACCGAACGCCAGCAGCAAAAAAATCCCGGCACACCTCAGATGGCCGTACACCCGTTCCACTAGGGTCCCAAACGTCCAGAACCAATACAGGTTGAACGCCAGGTGGAAGAGGTTGACATGGGGCAAGGTGCAGGTCAGGGCGCGCCACAACTCCCAATCCGCCCATACCCGGCCGTTCATGACCATCCCGTCGATGTTTTGTCCCGACCACCACATGCCCGTAACGGCCAGCGCCAGCCCCGCGACAAACGTCGTCACCGGGTATCGCAGCACCTGGGTCAAGGATGGCGGTCGTAACATGGTCGGGTCCTCGTTGGTACGCCACTACGGCCGCGACTATATCAACCGACCCGGTGGCAGCAAGCGCCGAGCGGCTGGCCATGGGCCGGCCGGTAAATCGGACCGAATACCCGGTTCAAACTGATTTGGACTTTAGCACTGATGTGGGTTATAATGGGCGGTAATGACTCCGCAAAAACAGGTTCCGGGAGGAATCCCTCTGACCATTTCGAAATTAATTCTGGCTTTTTCACTGACGGTGCCGGTGTTGTCCCTGGCCCAGACCAACATGGCCATTTACACCAATTCGCTGGTCAACGGCTGGTCGGACGGCAGCTATAATGTCACATTGAACTACGCCAATACTTCACCGGTCTATACCGGAAGCAGCCATTCCATCAGCGTCACCATCACCAACGCCTACGGCGGTATTCAGTTGAATCATTCCAGCCTGACCACCACCGGGTTTGCCAGCATCAGCTTCTGGCTCAATGGCGGAACCGTCGGCGGTCAACAGCTCCAGTTGTATGGCAATCTGAGCTCGGGCACGCAAAGCGCCCGCTATCATCTGGCGACGCCGTTGGCCAACAGCTGGCAGCAATACACGGTTTCCCTGTCGGCCCTCGGCGTGGCCAATACGAACGACTTCACCGGCTTCGCCCTTCAGGATGCTGCCGGTTCGACCGAATCCACCTTCTACCTGGATGACATCCAGCTCAATGCCGTCGTGCCGCCGCCTACATTGACGCATTTTGCCATCAATGCCGGCCAGCCCCTCCGCACCGCCGACACGCGCTGGTTCGGACTGAACGCCGCCACGTGGGACAGTTACTACGACACCTCCACGACGGTTTCGCTGCTCAACCAGCTGGGCACGCGCATCCTTCGCCTGCCGGGGGGTTCGCTCTCCGACCAATACCACTGGGTCTCGAACACGACGTTGGCGAACACCTGGCAGTGGGCAACGTCGTTCGCCAATTTCATCCACGTCATCACCAATGCCAGCGTCAATGCCCAGACCATCATCACCGTCAACTACGGCACCGGCACGCCGCAGGAGGCGGCCGCTTGGGTGGCTTATTGCAATGCCACCACCGCCAGCACGGTGTCCCTGGGCTTGGATGCCAATGGCATCAACTGGCAGACGGCGGGAGTTTGGGCCTCGTTGCGCGCCGCCGCACCGTTGGGGACGGACGATGGCAAAAATTTCCTCCGCATCTCGCGGACTGCGCCGCTGGGCTTGAAGGATTGGGAGATTGGCAACGAGGTTTATGGCACGTGGGAAACCGACAGCAACGCCGTGCCCAACGACCCTTATACCTATGCCTTGCGCGCCACGAATTACATCGGCTTGATGAAAGCCGTGGACCCAACGATCATAGTCGGCGTGGTCTCCGCGCCCGGCGAGGACAGTTACGTCAACAACACCAGCCATCCGGCGTATAACTCGCGCGAAGGGGTTTATCACAATGGCTGGACGCCCGTGATGCTTGCCACCTTGAGTTCATCCGGCGTGACGCCGGATTTTCTGGTGGACCACTTTTATTCCGAATCCGGCTCGGACAACGACTCGGCCCTGCTGCAGGCTTCGGCGAACTGGGCCTCCGACGCCGCCAGTCTGCGCCAGCAAATCACGGATTATATCGGCAGCCCGGGCACCAACATTCAACTGCTGGCCACGGAGAACAATGCCGATTCCGGCCCGGAAGGCAAACAATCCACGAGCCTCGTCAACGGCCTTTATCTGGCGGACAGCCTCGCGCAGTTGACGAAGACGGAGTTCAATTCCTTCGTCTGGTGGGATCTGCGGAATGGCACGGACACCAGCGGCGACTTTTCGGCTTCGCTCTACGGCTGGCGCACCAACGGTGACCTGGGCATCATCGGCAACCTGAACACGCTCTATCCGACGTTCTACACCTTCAAACTCATGCAACACTTCGTTCAACCCGGCGATACCGTGCTGACGGCAACCAGCGATTACTCACTGCTCTCGGTTTATGCAGTCCGGCGGCTGGATGGCAGCCTGACGGTGCTGGCCATCAACAAGGACCCGTCCCTTACTTCCACGGGTCAGGTGGCCGTGGCCGGCTTCACTCCGGCCTCAAGCGGCACGGTTTACTCTTACGGAATCCCTCAGGATGACGCTGCCGAAACCAACGGGAGTCCCGCCTTGCAGGACATCGCCACGACGAATTTTTCCGGCGCGAGCACCAACTTCAATTACGCCTTCCCGCCGTACTCGGCCACGATCCTGTCGCTCTCACCGGCACCGGCAACCTTGCTGGCCCTGCTGGTCCCACCGGCCGCCAGCCAGTTCGTCTTTCAACTCCAGGGTCAGGCTGGTGTTCCTTATGTCATTCAGAACTCAACCAATCTGATTACGTGGACCTCCATCAGCACCAACACCCCCCTGGCCGGTACGCTGAACATCACCAATTCCGTGAATCCATCCGTCCCGACGCAGTTCTGGCGGGCAATCTGGCTGCCCTAGAGCGGTTTCAGCTTTGATGTAGTGCGGACATTCTTGTTGGTTTGTAGAAACCATCGAAACAGTTGAGGACGCCCCATTTGAACTCCCTCTCCGCAAACGCAGTTGGGGGAGAGGGCCGGGGCGAGGTGGTGTTGAAATCCCCTCTCCGGTCGCTGCGCGACATCCTCTCCCCGCGCTTTGCTGCGGGGCGAGGGAAACGACCGTTGCAGTGTCGGGCGATGGTTTCTACAATGCAACATTCTTGTCTGCGGGTCTGTGGGACTTTCTGGTCCCGTGTTTTTCTGCATAAACGTGGCGACTGGAAAGTCGCCAAAACCCGCAGGCTGGAAAGCCTGCGCTACTTGCTACGTTATAATTGGAAACGCCCCAGCCTTGGTTGCCGACCACTGACGACTAACCACCGACTGCCGTCTTGGTGATCTCAAATTCAGCCACGCGCTGATCGCCGGCCGCAACATCCGCCCGGCTCATGTTGAGCGTCAGATTGGACCAGGCCATGATCGAGTTGCGGTAGTCTTGCGCGGCGGCCAGACGATACCATTTGTAAGCTTCAATCCTTGATTCAGCGGCCTCCGCCGGTGCCTGAACAATGCTGGCACGGTGACAACTGTCCCCCAGATGATACTGGGCTCCGGCGTCTCCCAGGTGCGCAGCCTTGCCAAACCACATCGCCGATTGGGCGGCGTCCCGGTTGACACCCTGTCCCCGGGCATACATCACTCCGAGATTGAATTGTGCCATGGAATGGTTCTGTTCCGCCGCCTTGTGGTACCACTCTGCGGCCTGCCGGTAATCCTGGGCCGCCCCCGGGTCGGCCGCAAACTTCAATCCCATGCCGAATTGCACCTCCGCGTCCCCGTAACCGGTTTTTGGGGGGGCCATTTCCGGCCCGGACACGGGCGACGGTAAAGACATTTTTTGATGCGATGATTGTTCCATGATTATGATTGTGCACCATCGGGGGGTTGAACACCAGAAGCATTTCGTAATGGTGCGGTCCGGTGGGGCGAGGCGACTGACGCGTCGGCCTTTGCGCGGCAAGACGGCTCGCGAGGATCACCGCAGAGCGGGACAGGCTGCTTGCCCCACCAAACTGTGCCACCACCTTAAAATTATCATAATTGTCACCAGAGACAGCCTCATTTAAAATCACGGCCCATGAACCGCCTTTTTTTGAACCAGTGCCCGGGGAAATTTCTTTTCTCGCTTCCGTTGCTCGCCCTGACGCTGCTGATTCCACATGTCGCCACGGCCCAGACCCAGCCTGTGGCCATCACCGTGACGACCGATGGCAATGGTCCCGAACTGGCACCCCGTTTTCTGGGCCTGAGCTACGAGATGTCCATGCTGCTGCCCGCGAACGGGCGATACTATTTTGACCCCGACGATCAGGCGCTGGTCAATGCCTTCCAGACCCTCGGCATCAAAAGCCTGCGCGTCGGCGCCAATGCGGTGGACGATCCGCGCATCCCGGTGCCGCAGGAAAAGGACATCGACATGCTGTTTAAATTCGCGCGGGCAGCCGGGGTAACGGTGATTTATTCGTTCCGCCTGAAAAATGGCGATCCGTCCGAATCGGCGCGACTGGCCGGTTATATTGCAGCCCATGATACCGATGCCCTCGACTGCTATTCCATCGGCAACGAGCCCAATTTTTATTTCAAAACCTTTGAGACCTTTTTTGCACAATGGAAACCCCACTATGACGCCATTCTGAAGGCCGTACCTGAGGCGCAGATTGACGGACCGAGCGCCAGCGGAAGCTATGCGTTGAACCTGGCCAAGGTCCTGTTTGCGGACGGACACCTGGCGATGGCAAGCGATCACTATTATTTTCTGGGCTCTGGCCGGGCGGCTGAAAAAGACCCGCCCGCGTCCCGGGCCCGCTTTCTTTCCAACCGTCTCGATGGCGAATACGAACGAGACTATGCCCAGGTCGGCGCGGTGCTGGCCACCCAGGGGGTGCCTTACCGGATAGATGAGATGAACAGTTGCTACAATGGCGGGGCCAAAGATTCGAGCGACACCTACGCTTCCACCTTGTGGGCGCTGGATTGCACCCATTGGTGGGCGGCGCACCACATCCTCGGCGTGAATTATCACACCGGAGAAAAGGTGGGGCGGGATGGCGGGTTTGGTGCCGCGAACTATGCCGCGTTCGTGCATCAGCCGGATGGCCATGGCATTGCCATGCGACCGCAAGCCTATGCCTTGCTGGCTTTCAGCCAGGGTGCACAGGGACGACCCCTCGGCGTGAACATTCAAACGGCACCCAGGTTTAATTTCAATGCCTACGCCTATCGCGACCGCGACAACTCTGTTTATGTGACCCTGATCAACAAGAGCTACGGCGACGAGGCACAAACGGCGTCGGTTTCCCTCCGGCTGCTCCCCGGCTCGGGCTCAGGCACATGGCAACAAATGGATCTGGTGCAGACAAATCAGGATGTGGCCGCCAAAACGGGCGTGATGCTCGGTGGCGCTGCCATTGACCCGCAGGGAACCTGGTCGGGCCAGTGGGAAAAAATCAAAGACGTTGATTCCGGCAACCTGACGGTTCAGGTGGCGGCCGCCTCGGCGACCATCCTGCACTTTTCTCCCGGCTCCTGACCGCTTCCTTCCCTGTCCACTATAGCCTTGGCGAAGGGGGATGGCTTCTGCGTTCGGCCTTGCTATCTTTTGCCCGGCATGACGGGGTACATCGTCGACATTTTTGTGGGATTGTTGCTGGCCGTGGCGGTTCTGGCGCTGCTGGCCCGCCGCTTGCATATCCCGTATCCCATCTTTTTCGTCATTGGCGGAGTGTTGATCGGTTTGATTCCCGGGTTGCCCAAGGTCCGGCTCGATCCGGAACTGGTTTTTCTTTTCTTTCTGCCGCCACTCCTTTTCCCGGCGGCGCTGTTCACCTCATGGCGCGATTTCCGCGCCAACCTCCGTCCCATTTCGCTGCTCGCCATCGGGCTCGTCCTCTTTACCACGGTCGCGGTCGCGTGGCTGGCGTTCCTTTTTTTCCATCTGCCGCTCGCGGTTGGGTTTGTTCTGGGTGCCATCATCTCCCCGCCTGACGCCATCGCCGCCACGGCGATCGCCGAACGGCTGAACGTTCCGCGCCGGATCGTTACCGTCTTGGAAGGCGAAAGTCTGGTCAATGATGCGACCGCCTTGGTCGCCTATCGCTTTGCGGTGGTGGCCGTGGCGACCGGTTCGTTTTCCCTCACCCGGGCCAGCGGGGAATTCGTGGTCGTCGGTGTCGGCGGCATATTGGTCGGTCTGGCGGTGGGCTGGCTGGCGACGCAGTTCCACAAGCGCGTGGACGATGCGCCGATTGAAATCACCGTTTCACTGCTGACGCCATTTGTCGCCTATTTGTCAGCCGAACATCTCGGCGTTTCCGGGGTGCTCGCCGTCGTGACCGCCGGCCTGTATCTCGGCCGGCGCATGCCCGAACTCATCAGTTTCCGGACCCGGCTTCAGGCCGGGCCGGTCTGGGAAATGGTGGAATTTCTCCTGAACGGTTTCGTCTTCATCCTGATCGGATTGCAACTGCCCGAAGTGTTGCGCGCGTTGTCCGACCATACGAATTATTCCATCGGCCAGCTCGTGTGGTATGCGCTGGTCATCAGCCTGGCGGTGATTCTCATCCGCATCCTCTGGGTGTTCCCTGCGTCCTATCTGCCGCGCCTGCTGTTCAAGCGCATCCGGGAAAAGGATCCGTACCCGTCCTGGCGTCACGTCACGATTGTGGCCTGGACGGGCATGCGCGGGGTGGTTTCACTCGCCGCGGCCCTGGCGTTGCCGCTCACGATTCAGGGCGGCGATCCTTTTCCATACCGCGATTTGATCCTGTTCCTCACCTTCATTGTGATCGTGGCGACGCTGGTGGTGCAGGGCTTGAGCCTGCCCCTGCTGATTCGCCGGCTCGGCATCAAGGACGATGGGTCTGTCGCCAGGGAGGAACGCGAAGCCCGGCTCAAAGCCAATCAAGCCGCCCTTGCCCGGCTCAAACAAATTCCCGAACACAACCCGTCGAAGGCGGACGCAAAACGGCGATTGAGCATCGAATACGAGGACCGCATCCGCCAGTTGGAGGTCACCGAAACGGAAAAGGCCAGTACCCCACGCCACCTGTTTTCCTCCGAATACGAACATCTGTCACAAGAAACGCTGATGGAGGAACGGAAGACCATCCTGCAACTTCGTAACGATGGCGTTATCAGCGACGAAGTTCTGCGCCGCATCCAGCGGGACATCGATCTGGCGGAAGCGCGGTTGCGACACGGGAAGGGCGAAGACGCGGAGGATTAATTTTACGGGGAAACGGTGGAAAACCCGGATTGAAAACCCATCCACCCGCTAACGTTTCATGGTTTTAACTTGAATATAAGTTCATGAAATGTTAGAAAAGGGCCAACCCTGACCATGAAATCCACGTTGCCCCTGGCGGCAGCTTGTTCCGTGCTGTTGGTTTATACCGCCCCGGCGATCACGACGCATTATGTGGACGCCGGCGGCACGAACCCCGTTGTGCCGTACACGAGCTGGGCCACGGCGGCGACAAACATTCAAGATGCGATGAGTACCACCGGCGCCGGCGACCTCGTCCTGGTTACGAATGGCATTTATCAATACGGCGGCGACTCGTTTTCCGGATCCAACCGGGTTCATGTCATCAACGAGGCGACGCTGCAAAGTGTGAATGGCCCCGCGGTGACTTTCATTATGGGCTATCAGGTTCCCGGCACCACGAACGGGCCCAGCGCGGTCCGTTGTGTTTATCTGACTGAATTTTCCTCCCTGTCCGGTTTCACGTTGACGAACGGCGCGTCGGGTTCCGGCTACGGCGGCGGTGTGATTTCGGAAACGTTTTGCGTCATCAGCAACTGCGTCATCACCGGCAACGCGTCCGCCGGCAACGGCGCGGGCAGCGAATCGTTCAACAACAGTCTGCTGGTGAATTGTGTCCTGAGCGGAAATATCGCAATGAGCGGCGGGTCAGGCGGTGGAGCCTACGGCAGCACACTGGTCAATTGCATTGTCAGCAACAATGTCGCGGCCAACGGCGGCGGCATTGGCAATTGCACAGTCTATGACAGCCTCCTCACCGGCAACGGCAGCACCAACAATGTCACCGGCAGCGACGGCGGCGCCGCCTACCTCAGCACCCTGTACAATTGCACGCTCGCGGGAAATTTCTCGCGCATTCTGGGCGCAGCGGACGATTGCAACCTGAACAACAGCATCATTTATTACAACGTCAACGGGATCTACGCCGACTGTTATATGTGCCGCCTGACCAATTGCTGCACGACTCTGGGACTCGGCAACCCCACCGTGCCGAACAACAGCATCAGCAACGCGCCCGGCTTTGTGAACCCGGATGCCGGCGATTTTCATCTGACGCCATGGTCCCGCTGCATTGACGCCGGCAACAATGCCGTCGCCACCAACAGCACGGACCTGGACGGCAACCCGCGCATCGTCGGCGCCGCCGTGGACATGGGCGCTTATGAAAACCAATCGCCGTTTTCGGGAACCGCGCACTATGTCAGTTTGACCAGCACCAATCCCGTCGCGCCTTACACGAACTGGCCGACGGCGGCCACCAACCTGCAGGACGCCGTCGCCTCAGCCCAGGCGGGGGAATTTGTCATTGCCGGTGACGGCGTGTACATGAACAGCGGCGCGGTGGTTTACGGCGCGGAAACCAATCGCGTGGCGTTGACCAACGCCATCACGCTGGTCAGTTCGGGAGGACCGCGCGCGGCGGTGATTGCGGGCGGATCGCAGACACGCTGCGTTTATGTCGGCACCAACGCCGTCCTGATGGGATTTACGCTGACCAATGGGAATGGCAGCGGGGTGATTGGCGGAGACATCACGAACGAACAGAGCGGTGGCGGCGCCTGGTGCGCCCCCGGCGGGGTGGTGTCCAATTGCATTGTGGTCGGGGATAACGCCGGTCCCAGTTACGGTTTCGGTGGCGGCGTCTTCGGTGGCACAATTTACAACAGCATGCTTACGAACAACAACGCGGCGTATGGCGGTGGTGCGGCCATGGCGGTGCTTTACAACAGCACGGTCGTGAACAATTCCTGGCATGCCGGTGGACACTTTGGCGGCGGACTGTACCAGTCAACGGCCTCCAACTGCGTGATCACGGCCAATTGGTCCTATTACGGCGCCGGCGGCGTTTATCGGAGCACACTCTATAATTGCACAATCTCCACGAATTCAAGCACCGGCGGTCCCGGCGGCGGCGCCTACCAAAGCACGCTGTTCAACTGCCTGGTCATCTCGAACACGGCCGCTTCTTCCGGCGGCGGCGCCTACCAAAGCGCGTTGAATTACTGCATCGTGAGCCACAATCACGGCAACTCCGGCGGGGCCTATCAATCCACAAATTATTTCTGCACGTTGTCGGAAAATTCCGGCAGCGACGGCGGCGGCGCCAACGCCGGGATGTCCTCCAACTGCATCTTCACTGCCAACTCGTCCGGCAATGGCGGTGGCGCCCTGAGCGGGATATTGTACAACTGCCTTCTGTACGGAAATACCGCCACCAATGGCGGCGGCGCCGAGAATGCCACGCTTTACAATTGCACGGTTTGCAGCAATACGGCAGCCATCAGTAGCGGCGGAACGTTTGGCTGTTCGCATTACAACACCATCGTTTATTACAATGTTGCGCCCGCCAGTTCCAACTGGTCCGGCGGCTCCTTCAGCTACTGCTGCACGGTCCCGGCCGCACCCGACGTGGACAGCTTCACCAACCCGCCGGTCTTCGTGAATCCGGCCACCGGCGATTATCACCAGCAAACCAATTCGCCGACCATCAATGGCGGCATCAACCTTGCGCCCACGGCCCCGATCATCCTCACGGACCTGGACGGCAACCCGCGCATCGTCGGAGGCATCGAGGACATGGGCGCTTATGAGTTTCAGGGTTCGAACCTGGGGCTGCCCATCCCCATTCCGTGGCTTCGGCGTTACGGCCTGCCGCTCGATGGTTCAGCCGATTACATTGATTCGGACGATGACGGCATGAACAACTGGCAGGAATGGATTGCCGGCACGGATCCCCTGGACCCCACGTCCGTCCTGAAGTTGACGTCTATCGTACCCAACGGAGTTTCCGGCACCACCGTCACCTGGGAAAGCGTCAGCGGTATAACTTATTACCTCCAACGCGGCACGGATTTGGGCGCGCAACCGGCGTTCACGACCATTCAAACCAATATTACCGGCCAACCCATCACCACCAGCTACACGGACACCACGGCCAACAACGGCGATTCCGTTTTCTACCGCGTCGGCGTGCAATAAATTCAGCAAAGGGGCAAAGGTTTTGACCGCGAAAGACGCCGGACACGCGAAATCTGTTTTCATTCTCAACCTTCAACCTTCAACTTTCAGCCGCAGATCAACCGCAACTTGCCGCGCCGAAATGCACTCAACCGTTTGTCTCGGGCAGCGATGCCGTTTGACCAGGAAAAACCGGTCGCGCTAATTTTTTCAAGGTTGCCAAACAGCACGGTAAAACTGTTGCGGAGAACCCGGTAAAACCAGGATGGTGATGTTCGAAGTGCTCCCCACGAGCGTGTTGGTGGAGATGGCGGTCCACGTCGTCAAATCCGGCGAATTTTGAATGACATAAGGCGTGCCGCGCTGGCCTTGCAGCAGCAGTTGTACCTCTCCTGGCTGGAGGCCCGACACGGAGAGCGTCGAAGCTTCCGGTTCAAACGTGAAGAGCGTCAGTGACAAGGGTGGAAACGAATAGGTGAAGTTCGTGCCGGCGGTCGGGAAATTCGTCGTCGCAATATCCTGCTGTGCCGCCCCGGCATTGTTTTGCGCCGCCTGATCCTGCGGGATGCCGTAGGATTGAATCGTCGCGGTGGTCCATGGCGCAAAATTGGTCAGCCCGATTTGCGCATTGAGGTTCGTGGTCATGTCCTTGTTGATGACGAGCAGCGTAAGGGCGCCGTTGGTGCGATGAACGGCATAGGCGGAAAGCAGGAGCGAATCGCTGGTGCCATTGAGGACGGAATCGCCGGGCCGCGCAAAATATTGAAGTAATTTTTCGGCGTAAAAGGTGGGATACAGGGTGCTTGGCCCATTCACGATCCCGTAATCACCAACCCCCCGCCAGCCATAGATCGTCGGGTCATAATCGCCGCCCGCCCCCGGTTCGTCATTTTGGAAATCCCAAAAGAGATAGGATCGGAATTCGGTTTTCATGAGCTGGCTGGTGCTGTCGGCGAGGTAAAGGGCGTTGACCAGGCTGGTGGATTGCCGGCCCACGGCCCCGGCGTCGCTGTTGTTCTCAGTCACACACAGTTCGATGTTGCTGCCGGCGGGTCCGAGGTAATCGCTGATTTGCTGGCGCAGGTTGGCGGCGGCGCTGGCCCAGTCGCTCCACACCACGGGACACGGGTTGCCGGCCACCTGCAACAGAAGGGCGTCGCTGTCTTCGGATTCCGAGTAAGGCGTCCAGCCATAGGTGGTGTATTGCCAGTAAAAATGGTAAATGAGGAAATCGGGCATCACTCCAAGGGTTTTCAACTCGGACAAGACGATGGGCGTCCAGCCATAGTTGGTCGTTCCCGTGCGTGGGTTGATGGCAAAATGCGTCGCGTTGTTGGAATAGCTTCCTTCTCCCGGCGCGACGACAATGCCCACATGAATGGGTACGGCCGGGTAAGCCGCCTTCATTTGCTGAATGTAAGCCGCTGCGTTGGTGGCATACGTGTAAGGATCATGAGGGACCGCATTGGAATCGGTTTCCCACGTGCCATAGCATTCATTGCCAATTTCCCAATACGTGAAACCGCAATGATTGGTTTGGTTGGCCGAGATCACCCAGGCGGCCGCCTCACCGGCCGTGCCGGTGCCGTAATTGACCGTGGTGAAAACCTGGGCGCCCAGATTGGTGGCGATGTTGCGAAAAGTGGCATTCCCGGTCGGATCACCGGCCCAATGGTATTGATCGGAAGTTGAACCACCCGGCCAGCGCAAGTTCAAACAACCGCTGGCTTCAAACTCTGGCAACGTTTGGGCATTGGTCAGACTGTCGTCCCAGGTGCCGGTGTTGAGTCCGAACTGGCGCGCATCCACGGTTTGCAAGGCCTGCCCCGCGTCAACCCCCAGGTGGACCGTGGCCGGCGCCGGCGCGGCTCCCAGTTGGACATCATCCACGTAAAAAGTCGGTTGGGCCGCGCCGCCATCGTTGCCCTGAATCTCGAAGCCGGTGCAATTCGGCTTGTGGCCCACGCCCAGGGAGGCGAGCAGAATGGTCACCTGCTGCCAGGTGTTGGCCGGCAATGCGCCCAGGGAATAGGCCGACTGATTGGTGCCATCCAGCAATCCCCATATTTGCACCTTTTGTCCGCCAGAGCTGCCGCCATTGATCCAAAAACTGAAATAGTTGTAGAGGCCGGTATTGAAGTCCGGATGCTCAAAAACCAGCGCCTGGTAGTTGCCGCCATCGGTAACACTGATGGCATAGGTGCCCGAATGAACCGGCGAAGTGTTCGTCAGATTCACCGTTGCCCCACTCCAATTTTGAAATCCGTTCACCAGATTGTCGGTGTAGATCGGAAGATTGTTTTGTGCGATGCCCGGGGCGGGGGCGACGAGTTGGTTGAGCGTATTGGCGCTGCCCGGATAGTTGCCGCCGGAGTAAGTCGCGGTAATCACATCCGTCCCCGACGGGAGATTGGTAATCGGAGAACTGGTGGCGACGCCGCCAATCACCGTGTTGGTGCTGAACGGACCGCTGGCAGAGGAAAAAACCACCTGACCGGTGGCATCGCCGGCAGCGATCCCGTTGGTCAGGACCGTGGCGGTAAACGTGACACCGCCGCCGTACGAAGAAGGGTTGAATGAGGAGGTGAGCGCAATGGGATTACCAATATTCACCAGCTTGATATTGTCGATGGTCAGGGTGTCGGTGAAGCCGGGGCCGTTCCATAACCAGGAATCGAGCGGGAAGATCAACTGCCAGGTTGCGCCGATTGGCGGGGCCGTCGTGATGCTGCCGAGGTTTACGCTGAAAGTCTGCCAGGTATTGGCAGCCGTCAATGTCTCGTTGACCGTTGCGTTTATGACCGGCCCCGAACCGGCATAATAATCACCCGGCCAGGTCTGGATGGTAAGCGGAATGGTGGCCGCCTGGCTGCCTTTGGCATCGAAGGACAATATATAGTCCGACGGGTTCGGATCCGTGTTCCCGGAAACCGTCATCAACTGAACCATCCCGCCGTAATAGTCGCTCCAGGTCGTGGCCGTCATGGTTTCCTGCCAGGCGCCGCCCGGATTTCCGCCCGTCGTGATCACCGCGTTGTTGGTGGCGGTGGGGCTGCCACCCGAATACGAACCGGTGCCGAAATAGCCTGTATATCCGCCGTCAAAGTTCTCGTCGAATATTGTTGTCTGTGCCGGGGCGGTGACGGCAAAGCCAGCGAGCACGATGACCAGGGCTGCCATTTGATGGCCGGATTTCATAAGTCGAATCGAAGGTTTAAGGCAGGGTTGATGAGGTTTTGGTCAATGCTCAAAGTTCGATACCCGCGGGCTGCTTTCCATTGAGCCGTGCCGGCGACGGAACCTGAAAAAGACCGGGGATTCATTGCCAATAAAATAGCATGTTTCATTGCGGTTTAAAACAGCAATTGATCTGGATCAACCGCCAAGACACCAGGAACGCCAAGGTGGGGCGAGGCTATCGACGAGCCGTTTTAACTTTCAACACTCAACACTCAACTTTCAACCTTCAACCGGCAGGGGTTTCAAGCGGGAGCGTAGCGGTCGATCGCCGCGCGCAGGGCCTCCAGCGCGAAGGGTTTGCCGATATAGGAATCCACGTCACCGGGGGGACAATCGGCAGACTGAAATTTTTCAATAAAGGCCGTAAGCATCACAACCGGCTGCTGGGGTGAACGCTTCTTGATGGCCGCGGCCAACGCATCGCCTCTCATCTCCGGCATCAAATAGTCGATGAAAATCATGTCGAACTTGCCGGGCTCAAACAGGGCCAGCGCCTCGGCGCCGCTCCGGGCCACGTCCACGAGATGTCCCTCGCCCTGGAGCAGAATATGGACGCTCCGGCGGACGAGCGATTCGTCGTCCACAACCAGAATGTGTCTTTGCCGGTCAGTGCGTTTAATCATCGTCCCCATGCAAACGCATAATCCATACCAGTTCTTTGGATTTTTTAACCGCCAAGGCGCCAGGAACGCGAAATCTGTCTTCCATAGGAGGAAACCAAATTCGGCGTGTTTTGCGGTAAACCGCTCTCCCGATTCAGGCGGCGGGACCGTATTTGGCGATGGCCGCCCGCAGGGTGTCAACCTCGAACGGTTTGCAGATGAAGGAATCAACGCCACCGAGGGCGCAGGCGGACGATTGAAGCTTTTCCGGAAAGGCCGTGATCATGACGACGGCCTGTTTGGGTGAACGCTCCTTGATGGCAGCGGCCAACTGGTCGCCTTTCATCTCCGGCATGGAGTAGTCGGTGAAAATCATGTCGAACTTGCCGGGCTCGAACTTGGCCAGTGCCTCGGCGCCGCTATTGGCCCGGTCAATGGCATAACCGTCGCCCTGGAGCAGTAATTGGATGGTGTAGCTGACGAGCGGTTCGTCGTCCACCACCAGTATGTGTCTCTGCCGGCCATTGCGCTGGGTCGTCGTCTGGTTCGTCATCGTTACCATATAATTGGGCCTAAATCGCATATCTCGTGCCAGCTTTTTGGGGTCCAATGCCTGGCGTCCGGGGTCTTTTGGGGTCTGGTATCCGGGGGTCTTGGGTACCACCTTCGCGCTCTCCGCTTCGGCGAGGCAGGCTGTGGCGTCCGGCATCTGGGAGCTCCTATAACAAACCGGCATGGCATCGGTGCCCGGACACCGAAGGGGTCGTTGGAAAACCGGCCCAGTCGCTCCAGGCAGTGGCGCAAAAAGCGGCCGGGAATGGTGGCTAAAGGTTGAGGGTTGATCAAAAGGGTTGGTCCCGGAGTGTGTCCACGCCAAACTTCTTGACTCGGTCAAATTGACTTGCTAATTTTGATACGAACTCATGAAGGTCGGAATTAATGGTCGAGGCATTAAACGGCTTGTCATTCCAGCAGCGGTTACGGTTGTTGGGTTGCTGCTCACAGTGCAACCGTGCCAGGCGGTTATCTATACGGTCGGCGACATGGGCAGTTGGTACGGCTCGGCACTTACCGGATTTGGGATAGACACGGGTGGAGGGGACCTTACCGTCGGTCAGACATTCCACATCAATAACGGAAATGCCCTTGTCAGCAGCATTTCCTTCCCACTTTACGCCGAGGCGGCCGCGGCTGATTTTCAAGTCGGCGTGGCCGCGTGGAATGGCACACAGCCAACGGGTTCTTTGTTGTACTTGAGCGGTACCCTGGTTGCCGGAGGAAACAATTGGCAGACCTTTACCCTGACGCCGAACAACCTGATACTGAATCAGGGCCAGGAGTATGTTCTCTTTCTCTCACCCAACGCCTTTGTAACAACCAGCGCGGCTTATAACACATTTGTCGGCGCGGTCGGGAATGGCGCCTACACCGATGGACAGTATTACGATGTGGCCGGTTACCACCTTGGTATTAACGACCTGTTCGCGCTGTCCTGGAGCGGAGCCCCAATCAATATGGCCTTTTCGATCAATTACCAACTGGTACCAGAGCCGTCCCCGCTGGTTTTTCTTTGCCTTGGCAGCCTCGCCTTGTGTTTGCGCCGTCGGGGCCCGCAAATGAGATCTGAAGGTTGAACACTCCCGCCGTGCTTCGCGATGGCCCGGCAGACAGACCAAGGGCTGAATTTAAGTCAGGCTCGACGGAGGATGGAGAGGACGGGCGCCCCACCTTGGCGTTCTTGGCGCCTTCCGCCTTCACTCCATTCCGGCGCGACAAGTGGCGGTTAAAGTGAATTGGACCCGCGGCGAACGGAGCGTTCTGCCTCGGAGAATCAACGGAGGGTGATTTCCTCAGCGGCGTGGACCGTCACCGGTCCGAGCAGGCCGGAGTCCAGCAGGCTTGCGTCCGGGCCCCAGTGATGCCACGTGGTAAAGGTGACGCGGCCGGTGGGACTGGGCTTGCCGTCCAGCAGCCATTGCGGCCAGCTTTTCAATGCTTTTCCATTCCATTCGCAGTCCGGCGGAAGCTGCTCGTCGCCGATGAGACGGTTGGGCCAGAGGTTGGTGACCTTGATTTCGAGCGTATTCCGCCCGGGCCGGGCTGCGGCGGTCACATTGACCCGGAACGGCGGTTTCCAGAGAATGCCGAGGGATTTTCCGTTCAGCGAGACTTCCGCCAGATTTTTGACCGCGCCCAGATCGAGCCACAGTTCGCGCCGGGAACCGGGCAGGTCCGCCGGCAGGTCGAATACCCTGGAGTAAGTGGCCGTGCCGGAGAAATATTTCACGCCGGGATCCGCGTTGTCCGTCCAGGATGACAACTCCGCAAATGTGGTTTTGGCCGGCGCGTTCCATCCGGGCGGGAAGCTGACTTCCCAAGGCCCGCCAATCACGAACGGCGCGGGCACGGAATGGCACCGGGCCCTGGTCTTTTGACCGGAGGCCCAATGCAGCGTGAACCTGCCCGGCGCCAGGGCCAGCAACCGGATTTGATTCGTTCCGGCGAGGAAAACGTAGGGCCGCCAGGCGCCGGTGGGAAGCGTGGTTTCGGGCAGGGTCAACATTTCATGTTCCGGAATCGTGGCGCGCTTGCGAATGCCATCGACGGTATAATCCACCCCCAGTTCCTTGAAATCGTTGATGGCCGGATCACCGCCCGCGAAGTCGTTGTCGATGCGAACACTCAACGCACCGTGTTTGACCCGGGCCGAGAGTTTCGCGGTCAGGTCCAACTGCTGGTCGCCCTGGTTGGATGACGATGGTAACCGACCGTAGAGGGCCTGCTTCACCTCCGCACCGGCCGGGAGCTCGAGGGCCTGGCCTTCCGTCACCTCATTGGTTTGCCACCGGCCGTTCAGGCTATAGGTCACGCGCAATTGCTTGACGATATTCGGGGCCGGGTCGTCTCCTGCCATGTCGTTGCTGGCGGGAATCTGACGCGCGCCGCCGGCGACAAGGGATTTGACCGTGGCGGTCACGTCGCTCCAACTTGGGACGACCCCGTAAACGGCCTTGAGAATGCGCAAATCCACCGCCGGCTCCGTCGCTTCGACAACCGGGGGCCCGTCACGCTCGACGGCGACGAGATGGTCGCCCTGTGCTTTGGCGCGGAACACGACAAACACCGAACCCGATGGTCCAAAGGACAGGGAGACCACGGTCCGACCGTTTTCTTCGCGCCAGACGGGCGCCGTCTGGATGTCGCCGGTCTCCGGGTTCCAAAGTTCCGGCTGCAGTCCCTGGACGCGGAAGCTGCACTCGACCGTGTCAAACTGGTTTCGCTGATCGGAGACGAAATAAATTTCCGTTGCACCATCGCGTCGGTGGATGTAGTCGAGCTGGGCGTTGTCCGGCGCGGGGTATGCAAAGTCCGGTTCCAGGTTCAGGTCGCCAAGCACCTGGACCAGGCTTCGGCCCCAAACCGCCCGGCCGCGGCCGAACGTGTGTTCGGTAACGGTCCGGCCGTCGCCGTCGCCCCAGATCCGGGTTGCCAGTTCCTGCACCTCAACGTCACAGGCCGGATATCCTTCGAGACTCGGCGAAGCCCGGGGCGGCCGACCCACCACGACCAGGCCGTCGGCGACAAATCCCGCCAGTTTCCGGAGCAGGTCCGGCGTCATGTCCGGGTCGGACGGCGGCAGGATGAGCACGCGGTAACTCATACCACTGTCAAGCACCAGCCGGTTGTCCTGCATCGCGGCGTGGTGAAGCAGGACGTCCGCGTTGACGTCGTCATAGTCATAACCGGCCGGCAGGGCGGGGTCGCCGGCGCGGGTTTCGACCGGGGCGCTTTCGCCGCAAAAATAGGCGGCGTCGGCCACGAAGCGGCCCTGCTGGAGGAGGTATTGGCAGCGGGTGACATACTGAAGCCAGGCGCGGCCCTGTTCCCACCAGGTGGAGGTGCGATCGAAGTGCGTGCCCCACTGGCCCATGGTCATGCCGGGCCAGCGGTTGGTCCACGGTTGCATGGCAAAGCGGTGGAAGATATATCGATTGATGCCCTGGCAGAAGACCTCGTCGCCCAGGGCCTTGAGCGAATAGGGATCGTCGAGCCAGCGTCCGTGTTGCGGGCCGGGCGCCGCGGTAAAGGACTCGGCGCCGATGATTGGCTGACCGAAGATGTGACCGACGGAAGAAGCGAGTTTGACGGACGGGTCCGGTGCGCCGCCGGCCCAGAATTCGCCCATGGGAATGTCCGCCGCCTCGCCGCATTGCAACGATTCGAAGGGCCCGGTGTAAGGCTCGAAGGCGGCCTTCAACCCATGCTGATGGCAAAGTTCCTGAAAATGACCGTAGTAGTCATCGGCAAACAAATCCGCGATTGTCCGCCGCAAGTCCCAAAGAAACCGTTCCGACACCTCCGGGCTGTCCACCACCCGGCCGGTCAGCGTCGGCAGAAATGGCAGCGGGTCGTAGCCCCGGCGCTTTTCAAATTCCCACCGGAATTGGGGCGTCCAGTTCTGTCCGCCCACCTCATAACTGTCGATGAGCACATTGTTCAAGGTCTTCCCTTTGCCGGCCAGCGGCCCGAGGTCGTCGAGGACTTTCTGGACGAACCCTGCCCAATGCGCGTCCAGGGCTTCCCGGCTGAACTTGTCGCATTCCAGGCCGGTGCCTTCCACCGGGGCCGGATGATTCTCCACGCCCGTGGGTGTGTGCCCGAGGCGCACGATGGTCCAATCCCCGGCGGGCACGTCCCATTCGAGGTGGCCGTCGGTGTGCATTTCATCGGTCAGATCCACGATGTTGGTGCGGGGCACGACCTGGTCCGCTGCCGCGTGGTCAGCGGCGGGTGAAGACAAAACAAACTGCCCATTCGCACCACTCTTGGCGTCAAGGTCTTCAATCGCGGCCGGTTCCCCCGCAACGGCTTCGCCTTTTGGGGTACGGAATGCCAGCGCGGCAATGTCGCGGTAAAAGCCGAGTGTGACCGGGGGTGCAGGCAGCACCGCGCTGAAATGCATCGGGCCTTTCACCTTCAGTTCGCTGGTGGTGACGCGTTGCATGGCGTGCTCCGGAGTGTTCCAGGGACCGCCGCTGCTGGACCAACCGGCGCAGTTTTCCAAACAGAGTTCCAGTCCCAATCGGTTCGCCTCTTGGGCCGCGTACCGCATCATCGCGCGCCATTCCGGGCTCATAAACTTCACCGGCCCCGGCGGAATGTCGCAATCCACGTTGACAATCGTCGCCCCGCCGATGCCCACGCGTTTCATGGACTCAAGGTCCGCGGTGATGCCTTCCCGGGTAATATTGCCGTTCATCCAATGCCACCAAATCTGCGGCTTTGCAGAATCAGGCGGATGACGAAAGCCGTCCTCGATCGAATCCGCCCGCGCCGTTGCCATCAGGAGGATCATTCCCGCCCCCGCCGCGGCGATGCCGGATGCGACCATCAGGGTGCGACGCGTCCATACGGGAACGAGGGGAATGTTGCGTTGAATCATGCGCGCTTCATTTATTCACCTCCGGCTTGAGAAAACAACCTTAAAGGGCAGGCCGTCCACACCTGTTCCGTCCAGGGAAACGCGGTCCACATGGTTCACGGTTTATTTCGTGTTAATCCGTGAAATCCGTGTCAAAGTATTTTGTCGGCTCAGGTTTTTTTCAGGAAAGTCCCCTTTTGCAATTCCTCAAACGCCTGTTGCAGTTCGGCCTGGGTGTTCATCACGATGGGTCCGTACCATGCCACCGGTTCCTGAAGCGGTTTGCCGGATACGAGCAGAAACCGGATGCCGTCCTCGCCAGCCTGCACTTCCACGTCGTCGCCGGAGTCAAACAGAATGAGCGAACGATTGTCAGCCTCCGTGGGCAGCGCGGTGTCGGCCCAGCCGAGGCTTTCGGTCGGCACCGCCAGCGGAGCGGACGCGTTGCAGAACTTGCCGCTGCCGGAAAAAACATAGGCGAAGGCATGGCTCGTCTTCTCGACGGGCAACCGCTTGCGCTTGCCGGGCGGCACGGTCACGTCAAGGTAGGTCGGGTCGGCGGCAATGCCCTCCACCGGGCCGCGTTTGCCCCAAAAACTGCCGCAAATAATCCGGGCCTGCGTGCCGTCGTCCTCGGTCACCTCGGGAATTTCCAGCGCCTTGATTTCCTGATAGCGCGGCGCGGTCATTTTGAGCGAGGACGGCAGGTTCGCCCACAACTGGAATCCGTGCATGCGGCCGAGCGGGTCGCCCTTGGGCATTTCCTGGTGAATGATACCGCGGCCCGCCGTCATCCACTGGAGGTCGCCGGGGGCGATGGCCCCGCGATTGCCGAGACTATCGGCGTGCTCGACGGTGCCGGCGAGGACGTAGGTGATGGTTTCGATGCCGCGATGCGGATGCCACGGAAAGCCGGCCAGATAATCGTCCGGAATGTCGTTGCGGAAATCATCGAGCAGGAGGAAGGGGTCAAAATCGGACGTGTTGCCGAAGCCGAACGCGCGGCGCAGATGCACGCCCGCGCCTTCGAGGGTTGGCTTCGCCTTGATCAAACGCTTGATGGGTCGGATGGACATGGTGTTCTCCCGGATTCAGTTATAATGCGACCGCCGCGGAAACATTACGCACCGACCGCGCGCTGTCAACCCCGGCGCAAGATTTTAGTGATGTGCAACGGCGTCTCCAACAGCAGGCGCTTGCACTCACAATTTGCAACGTCCGGATTTGGCCAGATATCATTTGTGTCCCAAAGGTTCGGGTGTACGTTGGAAGTGGAGCCGTCTCTGCTTCACTCCGCCGCGCCAGAGGGTGGAAAGCTGAAAGAAAAATGACGCCGGGAGAAAACGGAAATCGGTCAGTGGTGAAAGGAAATGCATGTTGTTACCGACAGCGGGAATCGTCGGACGGGGAAGTCAGCGCAAAACGGCGTTGATTGTGGAGGGTGGAGCCATGCGCGGGGCGTGGGCGGCCGGGGTGCTGGCCTTTCTGCATGAGACCGGGCGTCGGCAATACGATCTCGTCTACGCGGCTTCTTCCGGCGCCTGTTCGGCGGCTTATTTTGTCGCCGGCCTGTGGGAACCGGGTCTGACCATCTGGCGCGAACTGGCCAGCAAGGTGGTGCGCAAAGCCAATTTTCTCCACCATAAACCCATCATCGATCTCGCCTACCTGGTGGACCATGTCATCCGGCAACACGTTCCGCTTTCGGTTGAAGCGCTGCAAAAGACGCCCACCCGCTTTTTCATCGTGTTAACGGACTGTCACACCGGCAGGCCGGTTTATTTCCGCGTTTGTGATGACCGGGTCTTTGCCGCCCTCCGCGCCACTTCCTCCCTGGCCCTCGCGACGCGGGGGTTTGATTTCGTGGACGGCCATCCGTTTGCCGACGGCGGGGTGGCGGACCCCATTCCCGTCCGGCGCGCGATCCTGGATGGCGCCACGGACATCACCGTGGTGCTCACGCATAAACTGACCTTCCAGCTCAAACCGATACCGCGCTGGCTGGGGCGGGTTGCCTACCCGAAATTTCCCCGGGTGGCCCGGGTCTGGACCGCCCGGCAAAATGTCAATTACAACGACGCGCTCGATCTGATGAAGCACCCGCCAACGGGTGTGCGCATCCAGGTATTCAGCCCGCTCCGGCCGCTGCCCGTCGGCTCCTTCACCATCGAGCAAAAACGCATCGAGGCCGCCCTGGCCCTGGGACACGATGAGGCGCTGGAACAGGCCAAGCGGGAGGGATGACGCGCCACGGCGGAGTTTTGGGCCTAGCGTTTGGGACTTCGCGTCCGGGGTCCGGGATTGGCGAGAGGAAAACCCGGTGACAACATCCGAGACCCGGCGACATTGCGTTCCGCTTTCCGAACGCGGCCTCAAAAAACTTCCGCTTTCAGGCCGGTGACCTGGCGGACGAGTTGTGCGATGTGCGACAGCGTCTTCAAGGGCAGGTGTCCGCATTCGGCGTGGGACATGGGCCGCGCGGCGGAATAAATTTGCACGAGGGAAATCTGGGCGCCCCGGACCTTCAATTCCTTGAGCCGCTGCGCGAATTGTTCGATCTGTTCCAGCGACGGCTCCTCTTCGTTGATGGCCGGGAACAGGCTTTGAATGACCACCGGACGCTGGCGGCCCACCGCCAGAATGTTGGCCAGCACCTTGTCCAACGGAACGGTGGGCCGGTCCACCTTGTTCAAATAATCCTGCGTGCCGCCGTCGAGCTTCACCCAGATTTCATCCGACTTGGTGAGACGTTTGAGACTTTCCAGCACCTGCGGACGGTCCAGGGCGGTGCCATTGGTGATCAGGACGATTTTGAAAAACGGAAAGCCGCCGAGCGCCCGGACATGAATCACTTCCTGCAGGGCTTCGGCAAAATTCGGCGCCAGGGTCGGCTCGCCGTCGCCGCTCAACGCCACGTGGCGCAACTGCAGCAGCTCGGTCGGCAACGACTGGTAGTGCGGGCGTTCATGCAACCGGCCCTGCAGCACATAGGTGAGCGTCCGCTGGAGTTCCTCCCCCATGACGCCCACGTCCAAAGTCGTTTCCGCGGACGGCGTGCGGCGATCCACCTCGCAGTATAGACAGTCAAAGTTGCACAGCTTGTCGGGGTTCATGTTCACCCCCAACGACAGCCCGTGCGCGCGGGACGAGATGACGGCGTAGACAAAGCGGTTGTTGAGAAAATCACGCGGGCGGTCAAACGCGGCTTCACGCGCCGGGATGTGATTTTTCTTTTCCGGTTGCCCGATTCCCGTCAAGGGTCTGGTCTTTGGTTCTTCCACAATTCTCACAAGGCACTCTAAAACCGGGATGCGCCGGGCACTACACGGTTATTGTCAAAATTTCGCCATACCTTGCAGGAGTTAATGGGGAGGTTTAGCAAAGTTGTTTAGCCGGTGACGTGACCACGCCGTTTCGCGGATTTTGGCAAAGACGGAACATCTTTTGGGAATATCACCCAAGTTTATTGTTAGTAAATAAATTTCAGGTACACTGATGGCATGAGTGCGATAAAAAATGATCGGGCGGCCTGGCTGAAAGCCGGCAAAGCAACCTGTTCTCATCCCCCGCTCCGGGCTCCGGTCAAGGCCTGGCGGCTGATTTTGCTGGGCGCGCCGGGCGTCGGCAAAGGGACCCAGGCGGAGTTGCTCCACGAACGATTGGGCGCCTGTCACCTGTCCACCGGCGACGTCATTCGCGCGGCCAAAACCCTGCCGGACGGGCAAAGAAGTCCGGCCATGGACTGCGCATTGGATTTCATGCGGCGCGGCGATCTGGTACCGGACCAAACGGTGCTGGACATGGTGAGTGAGCGCCTGCGCTGCCTGCATTGCTGCGGCGGATTTCTGCTCGACGGCTTTCCGCGCACCGTGGTCCAGGCCGAGGCCCTGGAGAAATTAATGCAACGGGAGGAGGTGGCGATGACGGCCGTGCTCAATTATGAGTTGCCGCTGGAAGAAATCGTGGCCCGCATCAGCGGCCGGCGCACCTGTTCCAACTGCAAGGCGGTCTATCACGCCGTTTCACGGCCGCCTCGCGTGAAGAATGTTTGCGACAATTGCGGCGGGAAATTGTTCCAACGCGAAGATGACCGGCCCGAATCCGTCCGCGTGCGCATGGCGGCCTACGAAAAAAGCACCCGGCCGTTGATCAAATTTTATCGGGAGCGCGGCCTGCTGGTGCCCATCATCGCCGGCGGCACGCCGGAGGAAACCTTCCAGCGCACCCTGGTGGCGCTTAATGGCGTCCTGACGGACTAGCAAATCCTCGGCAACTGCTCGCCGCTGGGCATGTCGAGAATCCGGCTCGCGCCAATCGCGCTTTTCAACGTGACGAGCGGCGCGGAACTTTCGGCCACCCGGCCAATCGCCGCCGACCCCGCGCCCAACGCATGGCCGCGCATGATGGCCAGCGCCCGGTCCGCATCGGCGCCCGCCACAAACGCGACAAACCGTCCTTCGCACGCGACGTGCAGGGGGTCCAGGCCCAGCATTTCGCACGCGGCGTGGACGTCTTCACGCACCGGCACGGTTTTTTCCACGATCTCGATGCGCACGCGCGCCGCCTCGGCGATTTCGTTGAGCGCGCTGGCCAGCCCGCCGCGCGTCAGGTCGCGCAGACAGTGAATTTCAATTCCGGCCTTGAGCAATTCCAAAACGAGATCGTGAACGGGCGCGGAATCGCTTTCGATCGCGCTCTCGAATTGCAATCCTTCGCGCACGGCCATGATGGCCATGCCGTGCCGGCCCAGATCGCCGCTCACCAGGACGGCGTCACCGGGCCGCACATTTTGCGGTGCGATTATCCGGTCGTGTTCGACGATGCCGATCCCGGCGGTATTGACGAACACGCCGTCGCCCTTGCCTTTGTCCACCACCTTGGTGTCACCGGTGATGATTTGTACGCCGCAACGGGTGGCCGCCTCCGACATCGAGCAGGCGATTTTCCAGAGCGTTTCCATCGGCAGGCCTTCCTCGATGATGAACGCGGCGCTGAGGTAAAGCGGGCGCGCGCCGCTCATGGCCAGATCGTTCACCGTGCCATGAACGGCCATTGAGCCGACATCGCCGCCCGGAAAAAATAACGGACGCACGACGTAGGAGTCCGTCGTGAAGGCGAGTTTTTTGCCGGTCCATTCCACCACCGTCGAATCGTGCTGCGTTTCGAGCAACGGATTGCGGAACGCCGCCAGGAACATCTGGCCGATGAGCTGGTGCATCAACCGGCCGCCGCCGCCATGCGCGAGCAGCACGTGCGGATATTGCGAGATGGGAATCGGGCAGGTCGGGATGAAATTCATAATCAAAGGGAAAACATTCAACCTTCAACCTTCAACATCGAACTTTCAATTCTGGTGGCGCGTCGAATCCACTCGTTCGAGGTTGAGCGTTGGACGTTGAATGTTGAATGTTTCTTCACGTTTGATTCAATGGTGCCTGCGATAACGGTAATACGCCGCACACGCGCCTTCGCTGGAGACCATCGTCGCGCCGAGCGGATGTTCCGGCGTGCATTTCGCGCCGAAGGCGGAACATTCCTGCGGTTTCTTCAAGCCCTGCAACACCAGGCCGCTGATGCATTCGGCCGGTTCGAGGACCTGATGTTCCGCCACCCTGAATTTTTTCCCGGCGTCGAACGTTGTGTACGCTTCGCTCAAGCCCAGGCCGCTCTGCGGGATTTCACCCACGCCACGCCATTTGCGCGGAACGACGCGGAACACCTCGCGAATCAATTTCTGCGCCGGCAGGTTGCCTTCGCGGCGCACCGAGCGCGCGTATTGGTTTTCGACCCCGGCCCGGCCGGATTCCAGTTGCTGCACGACCATCAGCACGCCCTGCAAAATATCCAGCGGTTCAAAGCCGGTCACCACAATCGGCACCCGGTATTTTGCCGCGACCGGAAAATACTCCTCAAAACCCATCACGGTGCAGACGTGTCCGGCGGCGAGAAAGCCCTGGATCCGGCAATCCGGCGAGGACAGCAACGCCTCCATCGCAGGCGGCACCAGCACATGCGAAACGAGCAGGGAAAAGTTTTTGAGCTGCTTGTGCGCGGCCTGATAGACCGCCATGGCCGTGGCGGGCGCCGTGGTTTCGAAACCGACCCCGAAGAAGACGACCTCCTTCGCCGGATTTTGTTCCGCCAGTTTCACGGCATCGAGCGGCGAATAAACGATGCGCACATCGCCCCCCTTGGCTTTCACCGAAAGCAGATCCGTCGTGCTGCCCGGCACGCGCAGCATGTCGCCGAACGACGTGAAAATGACATTGGGCCGCGCGGCGATGGCGAGCGCCTGGTCAATGATTTCCAGCGGGGTGACACAAACCGGGCAGCCGGGGCCGTGGATGAGCGTTATGAGTTTGGGCAGCAACTCATCAATGCCGAATTTGACGATGGCGTGCGTCTGGCCGCCGCAGACTTCCATGATGTTCCAGGGCCGGGTGGTGACGCGGTGCACCTCGCGCGCAATTTTTTGCGCGAGTCCGCCGTCACGGTATTCGTCGAGGTATTTCATGGACCATTCTCCTGCAACTCGCCCAGGTCCCCAATCTGCTTCAAATATTCGAAAACCTTTTGCGCCTCGTCCTCATCCAGCCGGCTCAGGGCGAAACCCACGTGGACGATGACATAATCGCCGACCTTGGCCTCCGGTACATAGGCCAGGCAGGCCTCCTTCAGAATGCCGCCGAAGTTGATCCTGCCCATGCGCGTCAACGGGTCACCGCCGCTGATGCTCTCAATCTTTCCTGGAATGGCGAGGCACATTTTCGATTTATGATTTTTGATTTACGATTTCATGCTGCACGCGAAAGGCAGCGACAATTTGGCCGAGGGCAATCCCGCCATCAGTGGGGGGGATGCGCTGGTGCCAATATGGCTGGAAGCCCTCTGCTTGCAAACGCCGCACCGTCCGTTCGGTCAAATAGCGATTTTGAAAGCATCCGCCGCTTAACACCACACGCCGCTCACCAATTCTTTCGGCCACGGCCACCACGGCTTCCGCCAGCGCATTGTGGAACTTCGCCGATATTTTGCCAGTGGCAACACCATTTTGCACGTCCGATAAGATCGCTTCCACCGCCGGCGACCAATCCAAAATCATTCCGGAGTTCGGAGTTCGGAGTTCGGAGTTCGGAGTTTTGGTGGGGCGAGCAGCCTGTCCCGCTCTGCGGCGATCCCCACGAACCGCAATCGGCAATTCATAGGCTTCATCCGTATTCACACCATCGAGCGCAAACTCCAGTTCCATGGCGGCCTGGCCTTCGAACCGCATTTGCTGGCGGAGGTTGACGAGCGAGGCCACCGCGTCGAACAACCGGCCCAGGCTGGAAGTGATGGGCGAATTCAACTGCTTCGCGAGCATCGTTTTCAACGCCGCCAGTTCCGTTCGAGCAAAGGCGGCGACGGGCGCAAGGTCGTTCCGCTCGAAAAGGACGTCACCGAATATTTCATAAAGCAGACCGAGCGCGGTGCGGCGCGGTTCCCTGACCGCCTGCTCGCCACCGGGCAAACGGAACGGACGCAAGTGAGCGGCGCGCTTGACGGTTTTGTCCGTGACGAGGAAAAATTCACCTCCCCAGATGGTGCCATCCAGCCCATAACCGGTGCCGTCCCAAGAAATACCCAGCGCTGGGGGCGATAGTTCATTTTCCGCCATGCAGGACAGGACATGGGCGATGTGGTGTTGAACGCCAACCCTGGCAGGGACGCGTTGCTGCGCGTCCTGGCCGGGCGGCAGCTCAGCCCTACCGATCTCCAGGGCAAACCGGGTCGAAAGATAATCCGGGTGCAAATCGGTGGCGACGATTCGAGGCCTGGCGTCGTGGAGTTTTTCAAAATCGGCGATGACCCGTCGGAAAGCGTTATGCGCCTGTTCCGTCTCCAAATCACCGATATGCTGGCTGATAAAAACCTGCGGGCCGACGGACAAGGCGATGGCGTTTTTCAAGTGCGCGCCGACGGCGAGAATAATTTCGGAGTTCGGAGTTCGGAGTTCGGAGTTCAGAATGATTGGCAAGGGGGCGTAACCGCGGGCGCGGCGCAGCACGAGTTCGCGGTCGAGCATCACACGCACCATCGAATCGTCCACGTGCCGGATAATCGGACGGTCATGGACGAGAAAAACATCGGCGATGCCACCGAGCCGCTCCAGGGCTTCGCGTTCGTCCGTGCAAATCGGTTCGTCGCTCAGGTTGCCACTGGTGGCAACGACCGGAAAACCGAGTTCAGCCAGCAGCAGATGGTGCAACGGCGTGTAAGGCAGCATCGCGCCAAGATAAGGATTATTGGGTGCGACAGATGGAGCAACCCGCAGGCAATTGTGTTCAACACCCGCCCTCGCCCTGACCCTCTCCCCCGGGGAGAGGGAACAGACTTCGTGTGCCTCAATTTGTTTTACCTCGCCTGGATGGCCCGCAGTCACATTTTCGCGGTCAAGCGGCAGATGATTCTCCCTCTCCTGGGGGAGAGGGCCGGGGCGAGGGCGGACCAACCTCTTCAGCAAAACAATCGGGGCTTCGGGCGAGCACAGCAGCCGCTCTTCCAACGGCGAGACTTCACATTCGGCTTTCACGCTTTCCAGTGACGGGAACATCAGAGCGAAGGGTTTTTCCTCACGCTGCTTGCGCTCGCGCAACAACTGAATGGCCTTGTCGTTGCGCGCATCAGCCATCAGGTGAAAACCGCCCAGTCCCTTGACCGCGACGATTTTTCCCTCACGAATCGCCTGGGCGGCGGCGAGCAGGGCATCGTTGTCCGTAGGACAGGCGTCGCGCCTGTCTCCATTTTTATTGGAGTCAGAAACAGGCTGGAAGCCTGTCCTACCTTGCCACAATTCCAACCGCGGGCCGCAAACCGGACAGGCATTGGGTTGCGCATGAAACCGGCGGTCGCGCGGGTCATCGTACTCCGCCCGGCACTGCGGGCACATCGTGAATTTTTTCATCGAGGTGTTCGCGCGGTCATAGGGCAAGGATTCGATGATGCTGAAGCGCGGGCCGCAGTGGGTGCAATTGGTAAACGGATAACGGTAGCGACGATTTTTCGGATCGAAGATTTCACGGAGGCAATCCGGGCACGTGGCGATGTCCGGCAACACCAGGACGGTCTTGTCGCCGCCGGCTTCGCTCGGCCGGATTTCGAACGCCTTGAAGCCAACCGCATCGAGCCATGACGCTTCCAGGCTTTGGATGAAACTGTGCGTGGGCTTTTCAGCCCCGAGTCGCAGGAGAAACTGTTCGAGCGCCGCGCGCGGGCCTTCAGCTTCGATAAAGACGCCCTGGGAAGAATTGCTGACCCAGCCGGCCAGGCCGAGGCCGGTGGCGAGCCGGAAGACAAAGGGGCGGAAGCCCATGCCCTGCACCGCGCCGCGAACGGCGAGCTTCAGCCGGGTATTCCCGGCAACGGAAGTGGTGAGGGATGGTTTCATTCGCCACTTCAATTCTACACCCAATTCAGCCCAGCCCTTAACCATGGTTGCCAATCTTTGCACAGGAATTGTCAAAAGAAGGTGTGCGCAATGGCGGATTCGGATGGAATCTGTCTGGTGGAGTCCAATGCACGAAGTTTCAATCATGGAAGAAGCGGTGCGGACCGCGGTAGGAGCCGCGAAGTCGGCGAGCGCCAGCCGCGTGCTGGCCTTGCGCCTGCGCGTGGGGACGTTGAGCGGCGCGGTGCCGGAGGCGCTGCGCTTTGCATTTGACGTGGTTTGTCGCGATACCATTGCCGAGGGCGCGAGTTTGGAAATGGAATCCGTACCCGCCACCGGCTGGTGCCCGGCCTGCCGCGCGGAATTTCAATGCGCGGATTTCATCAACGAATGTCCCCGCTGCCACAATCCCAATGGCGAGTTGCGGCGCGGGCGGGAACTGGAAATCGCCTCGGTGGAGATAAATTGAATCTCTGAATCGTAGCAGCCGACCCGTCCTCCGTAGCAATACTGCGGAGGGTGGACGTGAGTCGGCTCTGACTTTGTGTGAAAAACTGGAGCGGACTGACATCCGCTGCTACAGTATTTTAAGATTATATGTGCAAAGAATGCGGATGCGGTCTCGGCGGCGGCGATGTGAAAATCGGCGGTCATTCCCATGATCACGACCATCATCACGGCCATGGACATCATCACGGCCATGGACATCCGCTTGGCGGAAAAACCGTGAGCCTGAACCTCTCGCTGCTTGAGAAGAACGACCGGTTGGCGGAACAAAACCGCGGGTTCTTCCGCGCCAAAAAATTGCTGGTGCTCAACGTGGTTTCGTCACCGGGCTCGGGCAAAACCACCTTCATCGGTGAAACGGCGGCGAAACTCGCGGGCCGATTGCGCGTGGGCGTGATTGTCGGCGATCTCGCGACGGACAACGACGCCGCCCGGCTGCGCACTGCCGGGATTCCCGTGGTGCAAATCACCACCGGCACGGTCTGTCATCTGGACGCGGACATGGTTGCGAAGGCGGCGGCGCAAATGAATTTGGACCAGCTCGACGTGCTGGTGATTGAAAACGTCGGCAACCTCGTCTGCCCCGCCGACTACGATTTGGGCGAGGATTTGCGCGTGGTGCTGTTGTCGGTCACGGAAGGCGAGGACAAACCGCTGAAATATCCGCCGATGTTCCATTCGGCACAGGTCGCCGTGGTGACGAAAAGCGACATGGCGGCGGCGGCGGGGTTCAATCGCGAACTGGCGTTGCAAAATCTGGAGCGGGTGAGCCATCACGCGCGGATTTTTGAACTGTCGGCAAAAACCGGCGACGGTATGAAGGCCTGGCTGGATTTTTTGGTCGAGAAACAAGCGGCTTGATTTCAACCACGGATGGACACGGATTAACACGGATGGGATGGGAGTCGAATTCAACGCAAAGACGCCAAGTTGCAAAGGTGTAAAGCACTGACACGAATTGCACTAATTCACACTGATTGAAAGCCTCTAAGGCTGACAGATATTAGCCCAGGGTTGCGAGGTGTCCCGTCCGGCTCGGACCGAGCTACCCTGGGAAAACGTCCCAAAAATAAATTCCCCGCCCGTGGGAACGGGAGAGGATGTCCGGAGGACAGGTGAGGGTCGTGGGGTAATCACTGCGTTCCAACCCCGGGCTAATTTCCGTAGCGCCTTCAGCGCAAGGAATCAGTGTTCATCCGTGTTAATCCGTGGTTAAACCTCTTCGCGTCTTTGCGTTGGACCCGACTTCAACGGCAGATTTCCCGAATTTTTTCCAGGGCCACTTCGAAACCGCGCTGGGCGGCGGGTGAAAAGTCCGTCCCGAAGGCCAGTTTCACGGCGGGAATGGTCAGCCACCACGCTTCGGGCGCGCGGCCGAACACGTCCCGCGCCAGGGCCAGCATCGTGCGCGGGTCGGCGGCGTGGGCCATGAGCTGGGAGGTCTCGCCGGGTTCAAGTTTCCGGAACTGCACTTCCGTCGGCGTGTCCATGGCGGCGTCCACAAACACCACCACCCGCGCGCGGGAGATCGGTTCGGCGTGTTCGGGCGAAAGCTGCTGGCAGACGAGCGTGCGTACGCCGGGCAGTTGAAGCGCTTCCACCGCTTCGGCCACCTTCGGGCCGACCCCGTCGTCACAACGCAATGGATTGCCGTAGCCGATGACCAGGAGTCCGGTCATTTCAGGTGGTGATTCTTGTTTGCTCATGGGACAAATTTAAATGTTGTAATTTGGAATGGTGGCCGGGTCAACCGGCCCAGAGCGCGGCGCCGGTGCGCGGGATAGAAACAATACGGCGAGCAACCACCCATAGGCCAGGGAATCCAGGAGGAGTTCGACGCTGTGAATGCTGCGCAGGGTCCACGGCATCCAGTAAGCCTGGACCAACCCATAAAGCCCGGAAACCACGAACAGGACCAAGCCGAACGTCCGGGCAAACCGCGACCGCGACCCCGGCCAGACGATGAGAATCGGCACTGCCGCCAGCAGGGCGATCAGGCTGCGGAGGCATTGCACGCCGATGACCACGCCCAGGGACGGCATCTGCAGACCGAAGGCTTGAGCCTGGTAAAATTTCCCGACCATCAGGCCCACCGGCATGCCGAAGACAAAATACACAATGGGAAAGGCGAGCCAGGCAGCCGACAGCCGGATGATCCACTGGGCGGCGGTCCGGTCGGCAACAAATTCGCCGGGGCCCCTGGAAAACAGTGTTCCGGATTCGCGACGGCTGAACAACAGGACAACAGCACCGGCCACGAACAGACACGGAAACAGCATGGTCACCACGATCGCCGGTGCGCCACCGACGGTGGTGAAGATACTGGCTTCAATGGTGTTGTTGATTCCCAGCCAGGCGAACACAAACCAGGCGATGGTGACAAAACGCACCCCGCGATTTCCCGGAAGCCGTTGCGACAACGCCGCCAGCGCGATGGAAAGCACAATTCCGGCGGCGAGGCAGGGGACACCCAGCAACGGCAAATTCATCGGCGCGGGCAGTTTGGGCTGCTCCAGATGCAGGGCGGTCGAGAACATCCCGCCAACCAGCGTGCCGACCGTCGCGCTCAGTGCGCACAGAATAATTTTCCCGATGTATTTGATCACGTTAAATGGACTTTGATTTGTCCGGCTGAAAGCGTTTGCTCCGGCGTTTCTCGGAAATTCTCGCCATCAGGGCCGGAATAAAACCGAGCGCCAGAAACAGCGGAATACAACCGATGGACCCGATGAATACCCACCGCATGTATTTCGCAACCCATGGATTGAAAAACTTGTCGGCCACCAGATCATAAACCCCGGGACCGATGGCGTGTTTTCCAAACGACATCGCACCGTTGGCGTAATAACCGAATGCGGCGCCGCCGATGGCGATCGGAGCAAGCGCCACTCCGCCCATCGCCAGCCACAACCCCGCCGCCGCGCTGCCGAGTGCGAACACCCCGACCGCCACGACCGAGATGGAAATCAAGCCATAGCCAAAAATACCACAGGCAATCACTCCCACGGCCACGTCGCCAAAGGCAATCACCCCAATTGGCCGGGATCCCAGCGCGATAATTCCCTTTGCACTCCGTTTGCAGCCCGTCGCCGGATCCACGCCCATCGCCACATGCAAGAGCGGCCAGCCGAACAGCGTGGCCTGTGAGCGGTATTCGTAACTGAGTTTGCGGCTCACTTCCGGCGACAGTTTTGACGCCACGCCGGCAACCGATTCCAGTTGCAGCCGGATTTCGCTGGCGTGCTGGCAGCGGCGTCCGGGATTTCGTTCCAACATTTTGAGCACCAAGTCGTCAACCCGCGTGTCCACCGCGGATTTCCGGGACGGCAATTCGAACCGGCCGAGCGGCAATTCGCCGGTCAGCATTTCATAGAACATGACCCCAGGGAATAGAGGTCGGCGCGCTGGTCCACCTCAAGTGGTTTTTCAATTTGTTCCGGCGCCATGTAGTGCATCGTGCCTAGGACCTGGTTGGACAGCGTCAACTGCACGTCCGGCCGGGCCGCCCCCAGCAGTTTGGACAGTCCGAAATCGGCGATCTTGGCGTGACCTTTTTTGTCCACCAAAATGTTCTCCGGCTTGATGTCGCGATGAACGATGTCCTCGCCGTGCGCGTATTCGAGCGCTTCGCAGATTTGCAGTGTCAGGCCCAGCGCGTCGCGTGGCGCCAGCGGACCGGCCTGCAGCATCTGGCGCAGATTCACCCCATCCACGAATTCCATGAGAAAGTAATAGAGCGAACCGGATTGCCCGAGATCAATCACCGTGACCACGCCCGGATGACTGAGCCGGGCCAGGGCCTGCGCTTCGCGGGCGAACCGTTCGGCAAAGGCGGGTTCGGTGGAAATCCGGGGCGGCAGGATCTTGAGCGCCACCCGCCGGTTGAGTCCGCGCTGGCGCGCCTGGTAAACCGCGCCCATGCCGCCACGACCGAGCAGGCCCAGGATTTCGAGTTGGGGAAAAAGACCTCTTAACGCGTCGGGGTGCGGGGGAGAAAAACCGGCGTCCGGGCAGGGCGGCGACCCGATGGCCCTGCCGCCCGCAAGGCACCTGGGACACAACCTCTGCGTTGAATCCGCAGGAAGCTCTGTCTTGCAAGACTCGCAAATTCGGAGCGTTTCCATTTCACCTACGGGCAGGACATGCCTGATTACAGTTTCAGCCCGCCCCAGGCAACTGCCTCCCCGCAATTTGGCTTTTAATCCACTTCCCTTGCGTTCGACGACCGGTGGCGTGGGGAATCCCTGCCGGCCGACGGCGTGCGTATACCAGACTGATTCACATCCCCCATGGCCCCGGCCATGCGGAGCCGACACCGTCGCCGCGCGAAGTATTCCCCGGCTGATAACCGCTCAGTTCGCCAGCTTGATGGCGGCGAGTTTCTTCAGCACCCCAATTTCCCTTGGCGATTTTACCTCCAGCCGAATGCCGGTTCCTTCCGGGTATTTGGGGGCTTCGTCCATCACTTTGATGACACGTCTGGGCCATTTGCCTTGCCGCGCCGCCGACATCGCCTTGTCTCCGAAAATGAAAGCCACCCGGAAGCAACCCAGGCACGGAGCAAGCCACACAATGGTCCGCGTCTTGCGTTTCACGCGCAGGGACCAGCCGGCTTTGGGCGAATAGCTGTTCCACTCCTGGATATCCGCGCGGCATTCCCGGGTCAACTCGGTCAGCCATTGATCCCAAACCGCTTGCCGGGCCAAGGGCGGTTGCCAGTTCTGTAGCGGTCGGCGGCTTCGGTTTGTTTATGAACGCGTTCGGAGACACGCCAGATTTATCCGCGCGCCACTTCGTTGAGCACGGTGCCATCGGGCGCAACGAGCCGCACCAGCAACGGCATCTGGCCGACGGCGTGCGTCGAGCAGCTCAGGCACGGATCGTAACAGCGGATGCCGTGTTCGATGCGGTTGAGCATCGGTTCGGGAATATCCTTGCCGTGAACGTAATGCTTCGCGATTTGCGCCACGGTCCGGTTCATCGCCAGGTTGTTCTGGCCGGTGGCGACGATGAGATTGACCTTCTGGAGCAGGCCGTTGGCGTCCACGGTGTAATCGTGAAATAACGTGCCGCGCGGGGCTTCGCTCACGCCCACGCCACGCCGGCTGTTGATGCCCGCCTCCGCCCGCACGTCGGCGCTGAACAAATCCGCGTCATCCAGGTAACGTTCGATGTATTCGAGCGACGCCAGAATTTCAATAAGCCGCGCGTAGTGGTAAAGGAACGACGACGTGACCGCGCCGCGCCCAAAACTCTTGAAATGTTCCAGTTCCGCGTCGGCTTTGGGCACGCCCATGTGTTTGCAAATATTCAGCCGCGCCAGCGGGCCGACCCGATACATGCCGTTCGGCAGGCCCAACGGCAGGTAATAAGGTGATTTGAGATAGGACGAGTTTTGGACGGATTCACCGATAAACTCGTAATATTTCTGCGGGTCGAGTTGGTCGGCGACGATGTTGCCGCTGCCGTCGGTGAACCGGAGTTTCCCACCATGGTGCTCCCACATGCCATCGGGCGTTACGAGGCCCATGAACAATGACGGAAAATCCCCGAAAATCCGGATTTCGCGCTGATGCGTTTCGAGTGTTTTCTTGAACAGCTCCAGGCCGGCACTGGTGGTGGTGTAAACCTCCGGCAGCCACGCCTTGATCCACCGGCGTGCCTCCTTCGTCAGCGGGTTGCGAACGCCGCCGGGCACGGCCCACGCGGGATGAATTTTTTTGCCGCCGAGAATTTCGATGATTTCCTGGCCAAACTGGCGCAGGCGGATGCCGGCGCGGGCAAGGTCGGCGTTAGAGGCAATCAAACCAAACACGTTGCGTTGCGCCGGCGGCGTGTCCCAGCCCATCAGGAAATCGGGGGCGCTCAGGTGGAAGAAGCTCAACGCATGGCTCTGGACCATCTGGCCCAGGTTCATCAACCGGCGCAACTTGTCGGCGGCGGGCGGGATGTTGACAGCCATGATGGCGTCGCCGGCCTTGGCCGAGGCCAGCAAATGGCTGACCGGGCAGATGCCGCAAATGCGCGGCGTGATACCGGGCATTTCATCGTAGGGCCGGCCTTCGCAAAACTTCTCGAAGCCGCGGAACTCCACGACATGGAACACGGCGTCAGACACGTTGCCCGCGTCGTCCAGAAAAATGCTGATCTTGGCGTGGCCCTCAATGCGGGTCACGGGGTCAATGACGATGCGTTTTGACATAAATCTTTTCAGGTAGGGCGGGCAGTTCTCGGCCCGCAGGCGGCGCGCACGGAGTGACGCGCCCTACCTCAGCCAAATTTCAACTGCGTTCCTTCCAGTTTCGGCGTCGCGCCGCCCAACACCTGGACCATCAGCGCCTTGATGCGATCCGCTGGCGGCGGGCAGCCGGGTAAAAAGTATTCGACATAGACCGCCTCATGCACAGGCATCACGCGTTTGAGTAGGGCCGGCACAATACCATCGGCTTTCGGCACGCACGGATTGTCCTGCGCGCTGTCGATGTAGGCGCGCTGGAGCACATTCTCATCGTTGCGCAGGCCAAGCTGGTTGCGGATGGCGGGCACGTTGCCGGTGACGGCGCAATCGCCAAAGGAGACCAGCACTTTCGTTCGCGCGCGGATCTGGTGAAGGATTTCGAGGTTGTCCTCGTTGCAAATGGCCCCCTCGATGAGGCAGACGTCCACATTTTTCGGATATTCCTTCACGTCCATGATCGGGCTGTAAACGAGATCAATTTTGCCCGCGAGTTCGATGAGGAACTCGTCCAGGTCGAGGAATGACATGTGACAGCCGGAACAGCCGCCCAGCCAGACCGTGGCTACTTTTAAACGTTCCATTCTTTTTTCTCCCGTGCGTTGACGATGAATTCGAGTTTGGTGCGGTCGCGTTCCATTTCGGACACCGTCGAACCCTTGTAGAACAGCGCGCCGGTCGGACAGGACATGACGCATTTGCCGCAGGCCGTGCAGGTCTCGGAATCGCCCCAGGGCTGATTGAGATCGGAAATGATTTTGGCGGTGGAGCCGCGGCCGGCGACATTCTTGGTGCCGGCGCCTTCGATATGCCAGCAGACCCGCACACAGCGGGCGCAAAGAATGCAACGGTTGTGATCCATGCCGAACAGCCGATGGGTCATGTCCACGCTCCATTTCGGGAAACCATAGTCGTAACGCACGTGCTCCATGCCCTGGCTGTAGGCGAGCGTTTGCAGCTCGCAATGACCGTTGGCCACACACACGGCGCAGACGTGGTTGCGTTCGGCGAAGAGCAACTCAAGCGTCAGGCGGCGATACTTCCGCAGACGCTCGCTGTCGGTCTTGACTTCCATGTCTTCGCTGATTTTGGTCGTGCAGGCGGGCAGCAATTTGGACACGCCCGTGACCTCCACGAGGCAGAGGCGGCAGGCGCCCACATCATAAACACCTTCAAGGTGACAGAGCGTCGGGATTTTGATCCCGGCGTCGGTGGCGACTTTCAAAATGGTCGCCCCTTCCTCGGCGCTGACCTGTTTTCCATCAATGGTTAAAGTTTTGGCGGCCATAAAGAATTTTAAGCGCTGGATTGTGAACGAATCAATTTGAGACCAACGGCGGTCAGCGCCATTTTCTCTTTCATCGTTTTTTCGGAAGCAAACACACACAAGGATCCGTTGGTGTCAATTTGCCCTGTGAAAGAACCGTTGCTAAAATCGCATATCATCGTCACATACGAACGCGTAATGCCTTCGGCAGCCACGATGGCGCCATCAAGTTTGCCCGTGACCATGGTGTGCCGCCACGGCCAGCTGCGATGCGACAGGAAATGACCCGCGACGAGTGTGGCATCGCCAATTTTTCCCGTCACGCTTCCGTCTGCGTGGATGTCCACCGCCACGGTGAGGTTTGTCTGGTGACACCAGGAAACGATGATTCGCGCATTTCCTTCCCAATGACCAACCATTGCCGGAGTAATGATGCTTTCGGCTGCGCATAAGTTCAAAGCGGTTAGAAGCACGGTGAGTGTTACAATCAATCCGGCGATTTTTGATGTTCCATTCACAATTTTATCGGGTCGTTTCTTTTTTCAATTCGCCGCTGTCGCGCGGACCAAATTCATCCGGCTGGAGCAGTTCCTCGTATTCCTTGCGGAAAAACCGCAGCGTGCTCATGACCGGGTTCGGCGCGGTCTGGCCCAGGCCGCAAAGGCTGGTGTTTTTGACCATGTCGCAAAGCTCCTCGAGTTTGGCCAGGTCGCGCGCGGTGGCCTGGCGATTGAGAATCTTTTCCAGCAGATGGAACATCTGCACCGTGCCGGCCCGGCAGGGAATGCACTTGCCGCACGATTCGTCCATGCAGAATTCCATGTAAAACTTGGCGATCTCGACCATGTTCGTGCTGTCATCCATCACCACCATGCCGCCCGAACCCATGATCGAGCCGAGTTTGGTGAGCGATTCGTAATCCACCGGCGTGTCCAGATATTCGGCGGGAATGCAACCGCCGGAAGGGCCGCCGGTCTGAACGGACTTGATTTTTCCGCCGTCCGACGCGCCGCCACCCATTTCCTCGACGATCTGGCGCAACGGTATTCCCATCGGCACTTCAATGAGACCGTTGTTTTTGATTTTTCCGGTAAGCGCAAAAACCTTTGTGCCCTTGCTTTTCTCCGTGCCGATGCCGGCGTACCACGCGCCGCCGCGGCTGATGATGGCCGTGATGTTCGCGAAGGTCTCGACGTTGTTGATCAAGGTCGGACAGCCCCACAACCCGCTTTCCGCCGGAAACGGCGGGCGTGGACGGGGCGTGCCGCGTTTGCCCTCGACGGAGGCCATCAGGGCGGTTTCCTCGCCGCAAACAAAGGCGCCGGCGCCGATGCGGATGTCCACGTTAAACGTGAACGGCGATTCAAAAATTCCGCCGCCCAGCAGGCCCAGTTGCTTCGCCTGCTTGATCGCGGTTTGCAGACGTGAAATTGCCAGCGGATATTCCGCGCGGACATAAAGAAATCCCTGGTCCGCGCCGATGGCATACGCGGCAATCGCCATGCCTTCGAGCACGAGATGCGGATCGCTTTCGAGCACGCTGCGGTCCATGAAGGCGCCCGGATCGCCCTCGTCGCCGTTGCAGACGACATATTTTTTTGCACCGGGAGATTTGGCAACCGTGCCCCATTTCAGCCCGGTCGGAAAGCCCGCGCCGCCGCGGCCGCGCAAACCGCTCTTCGTCACTTCCTCGACAACCTGTGCCGGTTCCATTTCCGTGAGCGCGTGGTGCAGAGCCTTGTAACCGCCGATGGCGATGTAATCCTCAATGCGTTCCGGATCAACGATGCCGCCGTTCGCGCGCACGATATGCATTTGCTTGGCGAAAAACGGGTGGTTGGGATCGCCGCGTTGCACGCTACAGGGGCTGCCCTTGAGCGCACCGACAATGGCCGGCGCGTCTTCCGACTTCACAAATTCCCAAAGGCCGTGGCTGCCATTCTGGTCCACGCCGACGAGCGGGCCCTGCCCGCAAAAACCCATGCAACCAACCCGGCGCACTTCGACGTCGGCCTCCAAGCCCTGCGCTTTGACCTCGGCTTCGAGATTTTTCTTGATGACGTCGGCTTGCGACGACATGCAACCGGCGGACATGCAGGAGCGCAGACAAATTTTCTTGCGGGAACTTTTGTGCTTTTCAGCAATCGCGTTGAGATCGTCCAGTTGCATAATTCAAATCCATTTTCCGATGTGTTCGAGGGCGGCTTGCGGCGTTTGCTTGGGCGCCACCTGGCCATCGTAAGTCACCGCCGGCGCAATGCCGCAGGCGCCGATGCAGCGCGCGGTCAACAAGGAAAGCTGGTTGTCGGGCGTGGTCTCGCCGTTCTTGATTTTCGCCCGTTCTTCAATCGCGGCGAGCACCTTGGCGGAACCTTTCACGTAACAGGCCGTGCCGAGGCAGACGACACAGGTGTGCTTGCCCTGGGGTTTGAGCGTGAAGAAATGATAAAAGGTCGCAACGCCATAAACGCGGCTGGGGGGCAGTTTCAGCTTGTAGGCAACGAAGAGGAGCAGATCGTCCTCCAGATAGCCGAACAATTCCTGCGCCTTGTGCAACACCTCGATCAATGCGTCCTGCTTGAACTGGTGCTTCTTCATGTGCACCTCAAGGATCTTGAAACGCTTGTCGCCACTGGCGTGCTGCATCACCCGGTCCGCCGCCTTCTGTTTTTCGTGTAAGAGAGTTGGTACCATAAAACCCGACCTGCCATTTCGTAAATTGAATCAACTACTTAATCGTCTCACAACTTTAATCAAAATTAATTTAAGACCGGCGGGTCACCGGCTCTTCCCGCAATTTGTTTTTGTGTGCACATTTTTTGCCGGTGGAAAAGAGTCGTGGATTTCCCGCGATCTGATATACTTCCGGTTTTTCCAGAAGCCGCAAGGCATCGGCGGCCGGCCGGCGACCCCAACCGGCGGTCGACGGGCAAGGGGCGACATCACTGGGCACCGTCAGAAAAAGTGAAGGTATTGCCAAGATATGTGGAGAGCCGTCCGGCGGATGTGCAAAACTTAATTCAGTAAGCGAGATTTGGTTTTTTATTTCGCCAGTGAAAATCACACAAACGACCAATTGAAAATTTATGGCTAAAGCATCGAAGACCTCAAAATACGTATATCAATTCGGGAACAAGACGGCCGACGGGAACGGCGGCATGAAGCCATTGCTGGGCGGAAAGGGGGCGAATCTCGCCGAAATGGCCCGCATCGGCCTGCCCGTGCCTCCGGGCTTCACCATCACCACCGAGGTCTGCACTTATTATTACGCCAACAAACAAACCTATCCCAAGGCGCTGACACCGATGGTCGAGGCCGGTGTCGCCCAGATCGAAAAAATCATGGGCACGAAATTCGGCGACCAGACCGCCATGCCGCTGCTGGTTTCGGTCCGTTCCGGCGCCCGCGACTCCATGCCCGGCATGATGGACACGATTTTGAACCTCGGTCTCAACGACGAAACGGTGCTCGCGCTGGTCAAGGCCACCAAGAACGAGCGGTTTGCCTGGGATTGTTACCGCCGGTTCATCCAGATGTACGGCGACGTGGTCATGGGCGTGCAGAAGAGCGCCAACGAAGATCACGAGCCTTTCGAAGTGGTCATCCACAAACTCAAGCATGACCGTTACAAAACCGAAATCGAGGACACCAAGCTAACCGTATCCGATTTGAAGGAACTGGTAAAACGGTTCAAGGCGCTGATCAAGGAGCGCACCAACAGCGAATTTCCGCAGGACCCGTGGAAGCAGCTCTGGGGTTCCATTGGCGCCGTGTTCGGCTCGTGGATGAACGACCGCGCCATTGTCTATCGCCGCAAATACGGCATTCCCGCCGAATGGGGCACCGCCGTCAACGTCCAGGCCATGGTTTATGGCAATACCGGCGAAAATTCCGGTTCCGGCGTGGCCTTCACCCGCGACCCGGCGACTGGTGAAAAGGTTTTCTACGGCGAATTTCTCATCAACGCGCAGGGCGAAGACGTCGTGGCCGGCATCCGTACACCGGAACCGGTGGCGCAGTTGAAAAAACACATGCCGGCCGCGTTCAATGAACTGGAAAACATCCGCAAAACCCTGGAATCGCATTTCAAGGACGTGCAGGATTTCGAGTTCACGATTCAGGAAGGCAAGGTGTTCATGCTCCAGACCCGCAACGGCAAACGCACCGGCCTGGCGGCCGTCCGCTTCGCCATCGAGATGGAGAAGGAGAAACTGATTGACTGGAAGACGGCCATCCGCCGTGTGCCGGCCGACCAATTGGACCAGGTGCTGGCGCCGGTATTTGATCGCAAGGCGGTCAAGGCGGCCAAGTGCATCGCCAAAGGGTTGCCCGCCGGTCCGGGCGCGGCTTCGGGCAAAATTTATTTGAATGCCGATCGCGCCGCCGCCGCTGCCGCCAGAGGCGAAAAGGTCCTGCTCGTTCGCAACGAAACCACGCCGGAAGATCTGCGCGGCATGATTGCCGCCGAAGGCATCCTCACCGCGAAAGGTGGCGTGAGTTCGCACGCGGCCCTCGTCGCGCGCCAGATGGGCAAGGTTTGTGTCTGCGGCGCCGGGGCGTTGCAGATTGATTATAACACCAAGACGATGGCCGTGAATGGCGATAAATTCAAAGAAGGCGATTATCTGTCCATCAGCGGTACCGCCGGTGAAGTGTATCCGGGCGAATTGCGGACTGCCGCGTCGGAAATCGTCCAGGTGCTCGTCGAAAAATCGCTCGCGGCCAAGGAGAGCGCCACCTACCAATTGTTCAAACAATTGATGGACTGGTGCGCGAAGGTCAGCAAACTCCAGGTGCGTGCCAATGCCGACCAGCCGGAGCAGGCGGCCAACGCCATCGCGTTCGGCGCCACGGGCATCGGCCTGTGCCGCACCGAACACATGTTTTTTGGCGGCAATCGCATTGACGCCATGCGCGAAATGATCCTGGCCGAAAACCTGGATCAACGTAAAGCGGCACTGGCAAAATTGCTGCCGTACCAGCGCGACGATTTTGCGGGGATTTTCCGCGAATTGAAGGGCCTGCCGGCGACCATCCGTACGCTGGATCCACCGTTGCATGAATTCCTGCCGCATGAAGATGCAGCGCAACAGGATTTGGCGGCGAAGATGGGCGTGCCGGTTGAAAAGATCAAACAGCGCGTCAAGGAATTGCATGAATTCAATCCCATGCTGGGCTTGCGCGGCTGCCGGTTGGGCATCGTCTTTCCCGAAATCACCGAGATGCAGGTTCGCGCCATCATGGAAGCCGCGGCGCTGGTCCAGAATGAGGGCATCCCGGTCAAACCGGAAATCATGATTGTGCTGGTGGGCTTCCCGAAGGAACTCCAGAACCAGCTTGAAGTGGTCCATCGCGTCGCCCAACAGGTGCAGGAAGAAAAGAAGACCAAGGTCAAATACACCGTGGGTACGATGATCGAAATCCCGCGGGGCTGCCTGGCCGCCGATGAGATTGCCAAAGATGCCGAATTCTTCAGCTTCGGCACCAATGACCTGACGCAAACCTGCCTCGGCATGAGCCGTGATGATTCCGGCAGTTTTCTGCCGCCCTACACCGAACTGGAAATCGTGAAGAAGAATCCCTTCGCCACGATTGACCAGACCGGCGTCGGCGAGCTGATGAGAATTGCGGTGGAAAAAGGCCGCTCCACACGGCCCAACATCAAGCTGGGGATTTGTGGCGAACACGGCGGCGATCCCGAGTCCGTCAAATTCTGCCATCGGCTCGGGTTGTCCTACGTGAGCTGCTCGCCGTTCCGCGTGCCGGTGGCGCGCCTCGCCGCCGCCCAAGCCGCATTGGAGGAAGAAATTGCCAAAAAAGCGAAGAAATAACCAATCACCACCAACTTAAACCATGCAAAAAACCAAATCATTGTTTCGGACTGGAATCGTGTTGGCCGCGCTGTTCGGGGCGGCCAATGCCTTTGCCGGTGACGCAGACATCAACCTGCCGCCGATGCAAAACGTCACGTTCTTCAACGGCGCCTTGAGCGGACACGCGCTATTGTATCTGGGGCTGGCATTCTGCGTGATTGGCGCGCTGTTCGGCTTCTACGAATACGGACGATGCCGCGCCCTGCCCGTCCACAAGTCCATGAGCAGCGTCTCCAACATGATTTGGGAGACGTGCAAAACCTACCTGTGGCAGCAAGGTAAATTCCTCGTGCTGCTCTGGGCATTGATTGCCGCGTGCATTGTCTATTACTTCCTCTTCCTGCAAGGTAAAACCATCGGCTCGGTGGGCGTCATCCTGGCGTGCTCGGTGCTGGGCATCCTGGGCAGCTACGGCGTTGCGTGGTTCGGCATCCGCATCAACACGCTCGCCAACAGCCGCGCCGCGTTCGCCTCGCTCCGGGGCAACTCGCTGCAAACGCTGCTCATTCCCCTGCGTTCGGGCATGAGCATCGGCCTGCTGCTCGTCTGCGTGGAACTGGTCTGCATGATCGGCATTCTCCTCTTCATGCCGCCAACCCTCGCCGGCGCGTGCTTCATCGGATTCGCCATCGGCGAATCGCTCGGCGCCGCGGCGCTGCGCATCGGCGGCGGCATCTTCACCAAGATCGCCGACATTGGCTCCGACCTGATGAAAATCGTCTTCAACCTGCCGGAAGATGACCCGAAAAATCCCGGCGTCATCGCCGACTGCACCGGCGACAACGCGGGCGACTCGGTCGGCCCGACGGCGGACGGTTTTGAAACCTACGGTGTGACGGGTGTGGCCTTGATCGCGTTCCTGTGCCTCTCGCTGGCCGCGGCCCCGGCCGTGGGCGCCAAGCTCATCGTCTGGATTTTTGCCATCCAAAGCCTGATGGTGCTGGCGTCGCTCGGTTCGTTCTATGTCAACAAGTCCGTCAGCCACTCGCTCTACAACAACAAAAAGGATTTCAACTGGGAACAACCGCTGACCAACCTGGTCTGGCTGACGTCGGTGGTGTCCATCGTTTGCACGTTTGTCGCAAGCTGGTTGTTGCTGCGTGACTTCACCGATACCACCGGCGCGGCCGACCCGAATCTCTGGTGGGTGCTCTCCGGCATCATCTCCTGCGGCACGCTCGCCGGGCCGCTCATCATGGAATTCACGAAAATCTTCGTCAGCACCAAGTCGCGGCACGTAAAGGAAATCGTCACCGCGTCCGGCCAGGGCGGCGCCTCGCTGAACATCCTGTCCGGCTTCGTTACGGGCAACTTCTGCGCGTTCTGGATGGGACTGGTCATCATCGCGCTCATGTTTGGAGCCTATCTGTTCTCACAAAATCCGGCCGTGCTGACGCTCATGCCGGAGCAGTTCAAGTTCGCCGCGCCCATCTTCGCCTTCGGCCTCGTCGCCTTCGGCTTCCTCGCCATGGCGCCGGTCATCATCGCCGTGGACAGCTTCGGCCCGGTCACCGACAACGCCCAGTCCATCTATGAACTGAGCCGCATCGAGGCCGTGCCGAACATCAGCGCGGAAATTGAGCGAACCTTCGGGTTCACCCCTGACTTCGAAAATTCCAAGCTCGAACTGGAAAAAGGTGACGGTGCGGGCAACACCTTCAAGGCCACGGCCAAACCCGTGCTCATCGGTACTGCCGTCGTCGGCGCCACCACGATGATCTTCGGCATCATCATGCTGTTGCAAAACATCGGCATCCAAAACGATCCCAACTTCAGCATCATCTCCATGTTGAGCCTCGTACACCCGCAGGTCATTCTCGGCCTGCTCATGGGCGGTGCGGTGATTTACTGGTTCACCGGCGCCAGCACGCAGGCCGTCGCCACCGGCGCCTATCGCGCGGTCGTTTACATCAAGGAACACCTCAACCTCGACAAGGCCGAAGCCTCCATCGCCGACAGCAAACGGGTCGTGGAAATCTGCACCATCTACGCGCAAAAGGGCATGATCAACATTTTCATCGTGGTCTTTTCGATGGCGCTGGCGCTGGCCTTTTTTGACCCGTACTTCTTCGTCGGCTATCTGGTCGGCATTGCGTTCTTCGGTTTGTTCCAGGCCATTTTCATGGCCAACGCCGGCGGCGCGTGGGACAACGCCAAGAAGATTGTGGAAGTGGATTTGAAACAAAAAGGCACCGAACTGCACGCCGCGACTGTCGTCGGCGACACCGTCGGTGATCCCTTCAAGGACACCAGCTCGGTCGCGATGAATCCCATCATCAAGTTCACGACGCTCTTCGGTCTGCTGGCGGCGGAAATCGCGGTGACGATGAAAAACCAGGGCCTGAAGACCGGCATCGGCATTGCGTTCTTCCTGCTGGCGCTTACGTTCGTCTATCGTTCGTTCTACTCCATGCGCATCCCGGTGGACAAACCGTCGGCGGAGGAAAACGGTTCAAAACCACCGTCGTCGCGGGAGCAAGAACTCCTGGCGAAGTAACCCTCACTCGGATTTTTCACAGGCGCGTCGCGAGACGCGCCTTTTTTGTTTCAAGGGCAAGCCTCCCAACGACAACCGCAGATTATGCGGGGGCACCGACGTCGGCAAATCCCGACGCGTCACCCGCCGACGCCGGCGTATTCCTCGTCCACCTTGAGGTTCATGCCCATCACGATCAAATCGTGCGACACGGCCTTCATGTCGAGCACGTAATCCTCCAGGCACATGAGACGGGTGAAACCGAGCTGTTCCAGCGCGTGGATGGCCACCTTGCGTTCGCCGTTGAGTTCCGCCTCCAGTTTGCGCAGACCCAGAGTCCGCGCGATTTGCACCTGTTCCTCCACCAGGATTTTCGCCACGTCGCGACCGCGATAACCGGGATGCGTCAACACGCCGAGCAACCCGATATGCCGCTTCCAGCCGCCCGACCGCTGATGCAGCGTCGCCTCGCCGATGATCTTGTTTCCATGCAACATCAGCAACGGCAGGTTGCGCTCGAAATCGATGTGACGGCACCAGTCGCGGAACATTTTGCGCTCGAAGATGGGCTGTTTGATGAACAGGCGTTCCTCCTCCGGCACGGCCAGAAAAAAATTGTGCAGCCTGGTCTCGTCCCGCTTGTTGAGCGGGCGCACGACCACCGCCGTGCCGTCGCGCAGCTTGAGGGAGATGGGAAATTTTTCGAGCGCAATATCAATCATAACAGTCCTTTCATGCCGCCGCAGTTGTAGCAGGAACCGGCCCGGCTGCAAAGCCCGAACCGGCCAAAGGTGAAACCCACCGACACGTCGCAGCGGCGTCTCGGTAGAGCGCTCCAAGCTTTTGGAAAGTGACAAGTGCCGCTTTCCACCGAAAGCCGTTACGCCGGCTTTTTTGTCGCCTCCCGGCAACATCCATGCTAATCCCTGTCCGTCGTGGCCAACACAACTTTGACTGATAAAACCCGCGCTTTCCTTGATTTGGCCGGGTGGAACGTTGCCGTGCCGGAACCACTCACCGGAGATGCCTCCGCCCGGAAATATTTCCGCCTGCACAAAGACGGCCAGAGCGCCATCCTCATGAATGCCTCGCAGGCGCTGGCCTCGGTCGCGCCGTTTGTCCAGATTGACGAACATCTGGTCAAACTCGGCTTCAGCGCGCCCACCATTCTGGCCCGGGACGAAGCGAAAGGCCTCCTGTTGTTGGAAGATTTTGGCGATGCCACTTTCGCGAGTTTGTTGGATAACGGCGCGGAACCGGAAAGACTTTATACCCTGGCGATCGATGTCCTGATCGCCCTGCACCAACAGCCACAGGCCATTCCCGGCAGCTTGCGCAGATATGATCCGGAAAAAATGCTGGCCGATGTCGAATTGTTTCCGGACTGGTGCACACCGGGAATTTCCGTAGGCGGCCGGTCTGAATTCCAGCAAGCCTGGCGCGAAGTATTGCCCGTGGCGCATCAAGTGCCCGCCTCATTGCTGTTGCGCGATTATCATGTGGCCAACCTGATGCTGCTTTCCGACCGTACCGGTGTCGGGCAGACCGGGTTGCTGGATTTCCAGGACGCCTACCAGGGCCCGGTCACCTATGATTTGGTGTCCTTGCTCCAGGATGCCCGGCGTGAGGTCCCGGAAGATTTGCAGCAGAGAATGATTGCCCGTTATCTCGCGCCATTTCCCGCACTTGACCGGAATGCCTTTGAAACTTCCCTGGCCATTCTGGCGGCGTTGCGGCACACGCGGGTACTGGCCATTTTCGAACGATTGAGCCGGCATGAGGGAAAGCACGATTACCAGCGGCTGCATTCCCCGCGCGTGAAGCGATTGTTGCAAATGGCCTTGCGCCATCCCAAGCTGGCAGGTGTAAAGCAATGGTTTGATGAATACGTAAAGGGCGATCGATGAGTACGACGATGCGTTCGCGGACCAAACGCTGGAAGCGCCGGCATCTTGCCGGCGTGTTGGCTCCGATCTGGCCCTTGCCGGCAAGATGCCGGCGCTCCCGGAAATGCGCTTGCGCAACGGCTGACCAAATCAATTGACGCAGACCTCCATGCTCGACATCAAAAAGGCGATGGTACTGGCTGCCGGTTACGGCACGCGGCTGAAACCGTTGACTGACCGCGTCCCCAAACCGCTGGTTCCCGTCGCGGGCAAACCGATGATTCAATACGCACTTGACCGGCTGCAGGCCTACGGCATCGAAGAGGTTGTCATTAACGTCTCGCATCTCAAGGAACAATTGACCGCCTGGCTGGCGGGCTGCAAAAAACTGACCGTCAAACTCTCCGAGGAAGCCGAACCGCTCGAAACCGGCGGCGGACTGAAAAAGGCGCTGCCGCTGCTGGGCTACGAACCCGTGTTCGTCATCAACAGCGACATCCTCTGGACAGACGAAGGCGAGAGCGCGCTGGATCGCCTGGCGCGGCATTGGGACGACTCGAAAATGGATTTTCTGCTGCTCGCACAACCCAAGTCCAGGGCGGTCGGGCATGACAGTGGCGAAGACCACCTTTTCATCAAGCCTGGCAATACGATCGAGTGGAACGCACAGGAGGCACCCTATATCATTGCCGGCATTGGCATTTTTCATCCGCGCGCGCTGCGCGACGCGCCGGACGGAAAGTTCTCCGTCAAAGTCCTCTGGCATCAGGCGCTGGCGCAAAACCGGCTCTTCTGCCTGCCGCACCATGGCCGCTGGTTCCAAACCGGCACGCTGGCAGACATCAAAAAAGCCGAGGATCAGCTGAACCAGTTGGAAGCGTGACGCGTGCCGGGCCGGATGAGGAAAACAGCGGGACGGGTGATGGTCGTGAGACGGAAATAATTCAATGCGTGGGGTTAAAGGGGAATCGTGCCGCGAACAGAAATTCGACTTGTAAACCACCCTTTGGTGATGGTAACCTCCGCGTGAGCGGCACAGTAGCTGCTCAGATAAACCCTTTGATTCAGATGTATCAACCTGTTAACATGTCAACTCCCCGGCCGTGTCAAATGGTCCGGACAAAACGGCGTAAAAGGCACAGGTCCGCAATTTTGTTTCCCCTGCTTTGTCTTTCGGTTCTGCTCAAAGTTGGCTGGTGTTCCGCGGCCACGTTCACCTGGAACGGCTCGGTTTCCAGCGATTGGTTCAATAAAACCAACTGGACACCCGTCGGGGTGCCGGCATCTACCGATACCATCAACTTTACCAATGGCGCCATCAACTTGACGAATTCGGTCAGGATTCAGGGAGTGTTCAATTGGGCCGCGGGTACTCTAAGTGGTCAACCCCTGGCCATTGCCAGCGGTGGCGGACTGAACATGAGCGGGGCTGTCACGTTGGAGGATGTGTTGACCAACGCCGGCACGGTCACGATGACCGGGGCGGCCAGTGTGACCATTTACAACAACGGCGGCATCTATCTGGGCGGTGTCTATAATCAGGCGGGTGCGCTCTGGGACATCCAGACCAATG
>Ga0187871_10000046_pt1 | contig 96688 bp, 75 predicted proteins | sample June2016WEW_16_1_FD_132988 | JGI IMG/M metagenome (GOLD analysis project Ga0187871, IMG submission 132988) | Peatland microbial communities from SPRUCE experiment site at the Marcell Experimental Forest, Minnesota, USA - June2016WEW_16_10 | ecosystem: Environmental > Terrestrial > Soil >...
AACGGAGCCGGTGGGATGAGCGCGACCGGCAATGCTCCGCTCGGCAGCGGAGCACTCGATCTCCCGCCGTTCTCGCTCGACGTAGAGACACTCGATCTCGGCGCGGAAATTAAAGCGGTCGGGCTCGAACTGTTGGGAACCGAAAGCCGCGAGCCGGTAAAGGGCAAGGAAGCCGCGGCCATCTGGGCCGCAACGTTTCCGGCGCTGGCAGCCAACGAGGCCTTCGTGATCGATTTCTTCAGTCACGTGGACCGCGTTCGCGACTTCTGCAAAATGTACGAAATTCACTTCCGCGAAGCCGCCGAGCGCTGCATCGTTCTTCGCCAGCCGACCGAAACGCAACTCGAGCAAATCTTCGAGCGCTTCGAGGGAGAAACCTTCGGCGTCCGCGCAGGCGCCGCAGTCGAAGAACCCGACGCCGCCCTCGAGAAGGCGCTCTCCCACCGCGGTCTCGACGCCTACCAAACCGCCTACGAGCGCTACACCTTCTGCGCCGTCTGCGAACCCGAAGACGGCTGGGTCACCCTGCTGAGCAAAACCCTCTGGCCCACCGAAGTCATCCGCCGAGTCCGCCCCGCCGTCCAGCGTTTCGACGTCTACATCGCCCGCCCCCACTAACGATCGAAGGGTGTTCACATGATCGGTACGTTTCGCACGAAATGCGTCGAACAGGATGCCCCTCGTCTAGAGGCCCGCTATTTCTGGCGAATATGATCGTGAGAATTGACCGAGAGACTAGTTCAGGGTGCAGCATATCTTACTCGTGACGCAGGGCGACCATGGGATCGACGCGCATGGCGCGGCGCGCGGGCAAGTAGGCAGCAATCAAACCGACCGCGATCATTATTGCGGCGGCAACGGCAATTGGAAGAGGGCTGGCTGCTGGCAGGCCGGGGATGAGGCTGGCGGCTACGCGTTTTCCCCAGAACGCAAGGGGTGCTCCGATAGCGAGACCAGCGCAGACCATCCACAGGGCGCCGCGAAGGACTATGCGCATAACGTCAGTCGCTGCTGCACCGAGCGCCATGCGAACGCCGATCTCATGGGTGCGCCGCGCGATCGTGAACGCGAGTAGGCCGTACAGGCCGATGGCTGCGAGCAGCGCGGCGAGCGCGCCGAAGGCTGCGGAAAGCATGGCAATCAACCGCTGTGGAACGATGGTCGAATCGATCTGCTCGTTCATCGTTATCGTCCGAACGATGGGAACCGTCTTCAACACAGAGGCTTCGGTTTGGCGAACCGCGCCGACAATTCCGCCGGGATCGGTTCTCGTGCGGATCGCCAGCTGAGAATGCTGAGAACCTACGTAGCCCTGTTGAAGAAGGTCAGGATAGATCGTAGGCGGCGCGGCTTGCTCGAGATCGTTGTATTTGGCGTCGCGGACGACTCCGACCACCTCATAGGTCCTTTCGCCTTTCGTCAAGGTGATATGGCTCAGAGTGATGTGTCTTCCGATGGGGTTTTCGTTCCCAAAGCAGTCGCGAGCAGCGGTCTCGTTGATAATTGCGACAGAGGAGCCGGCCTGGTCGCGTGCGGAAAAATCGCGACCGGCGAGAAATGGCGTGCCATACGTCTCGAAGTAGGCCGGGGCAACATAATTGATGAAGACCTGGGTCTGCTTTTCCGGATGGTCTTCCGCAGATGCGAAGCTCGAGGCGGCGGGGCCCTCCATTGGACTCATGTTACTGAAGGTGGCCGAGTTTACGCCGGGAATGGCGTCCAGCCGCATCACCAGCTCTTGCGACAGGCGCGAGAAATGCGCAGCGTCGTAACCGCCGTGCGCGAAATCGAGCGTGACCAGCAGTAGCTTATTGCGCTCGAATCCCAGATTCAGGTTCCGAAGCTGCCGCAGATCTTCCACAAACAGGCCCGCCGAACTCATAAGCACGAGGGAAAGCGCCACTTGCGAAGCAACGAGGCCCTTGCCGAACAGCCGCCGCGACTTGGATTCTCCGATGCGCGATGCCTGCTGCAGCGCGGACGCCGGTATGGTGTTCGAGGCGCTCATAGCGGGTGCCGCTCCGCACAGGAGTCCCGTGAGTAGCGCGATCGCCAGAGTGAACAACAGCACGTGTGCATCTGGGTTTGTCAGAGCCTCAAAGTGCACCGGCGCCCCCACGATGAACCTGCCTGATGCGAAGACGCGGATCAGCGCGTGAGCTGCAAAGTAGGCCACGAAGATGCCAACGGCGCATCCGACCAGCGACAGCAACAGCGATTCGGTGAGCGTTTGGCGCAGCAAGCGAGCGCGAGGCGCTCCGAGGCAGGCACGCACGGCCATTTCGTGCTGGCGCGATGCTCCGCGGGCCAAGAGCAGCCCTGCTAAATTCGCGCAGGCAAGGAGCAGCAGCAGGCCTACCGTTGCCATCAGGACCGTTAGCGGTGTCGAGAGCATCTGGCTCAGAGGCGTCGTGACGCCGTTTGCCGCGGGCTCAATTCGGAGTTTCATTTGTCTGACGAATGGCCCCGCGTCGGGGGCATTCACAACCGTTTGGGAAAGCACCGCCATTTCCGCTCGGGCTTGTTCCAGGGAAACGCCGGGTTTCAGTCGCGCTAACAATCCGAATCCCCATCCGGGAGAAGGGCCAAGCGATATAGGCCACCAAATGTCTTGCTGCGCTTCGTAACTGAGCCCGTAAAAGCCGCGTTGCGCCACGCCGACGATGGTAACCGGAGCGTCATCGATGACGATTTTCTTGCCGATGACGCGAGGATCGAAATCGAACCGGGACTTCCAGAATGACCAGCTCACGACGGCTACTGGGGCGTGATCGCCCATGTATACGTCTTCGGGGCCGATTAGGCGACCTGCCGCGGCCCGCACCCCGAGCGCTTGAAAGAAAGTTCCTCCCACGGCTCCGCCGAACACGGTCTGCGGCTGCAGGTTATCCGCGCTAACGGTGAAGAAGTTCACAGCCCCGACGATCAGGTCCGAGAAGACATGATTGCCCTCGCGTATGGTCTGGTAGGCGTCCCACGAGAAGCCGTTGAACCCAGGTTCAGGCTCGCCGGGATAGTGGTGGAGGAGTTCGACGATCTGCCCTGGATCGCGCACGGGGAGCGTGTGCAGCATTAGGCCATTCGTCATGGTGAAGATCGCGGTGTTCGCGCCGATGCCGAGGGCGAGGGTGAGTACGGCGACTGTTGTGAAGCCGGGGGCTTTTCGCAGCATACGCAGAGCGTAGCGCACGTCGAGGAGAAGGGAATCGAACCAGGCTCCCGCGCGGTTGTCACGGACCTGCTCTTTCACTTGCTCGAGACCCCCTAGTTCGATGCGGGCTTGGCGGCGCGCCTGTTCTCGGCTCATGCCTACGGCGATTTTTTCCTCGGTGAGCAATGCCACGTAGGAGCGGACTTCTTCGTCGAGGTCCTGGTCGGCTTGCTTTCGGCGGAACAGATTTCGCAGAAAGCTGGTCAGGTGCGGGAGCGCGCGCATGTGATTTCTCCTTTTACGAAGTTTCGAGGGCGCGGGCGATGGCCAGGGATATGCGGCCCCAGCGTTTGGTTTCGGTTTCGAGTTGGCGGCGGCCTGAGCCGGTGAGCTTGTAGTATTTGGCCCGGCGATTATTTTCGGACTCGCCCCAGGTGGAGGTGAGCCAGCCTTCTTCTTCCATGCGGTGCAGGGAGGGGAACAGAGAGCCGGGCTTCACCTGAAAGGTGCCCTTGGTAATCTGCTCGATGCGGCGGGCGATGCCCAGGCCGTGCATTTCGGTGAGGGCCAGGGATTTCAGGATCATCATGTCGAGGGTGCCTTGCAGAAGGTTCGTTTGGTCGGGAGGCAAGGGAGGTCTCCTACAGTAATTCTATAGGAGAATGGAACGGCTCCTACAGAGTGTCAATAGGAAAAATCAAAAGAGAAGTCAAAAGCAGATCCCTCGCTTTGCCTGCCTGCAGCAGGCAGGCTCGGGATGACAGGTTTGTTGAGGCCCAACGGTGCGGTGACCGGTCTGAAGACCGGCCACTACAACGGCCGTTTTCCTCAACCGTGCATTGTGCCGCGACGGTAACTGTGGAAAAGGCGGCGGCGCCTTCCGCAAGATTGCGAAAGGCGCCGCTGGAAGAGAAGGTCAGGGCATCGCTGGGATGCCCCGATGTGTGATTGCTTACTGGACGATCAACGTCAAGTTGGAGGTTCCTGTGGTGCTGCCCGACGTGGCAGTGACCACGATTGTGTAGGTGCCCGCGGGCGTTCCGGTCTGCGGGGGAGGCGGAGGAGCGGAGCTTGATCCGCCGCCGCAACCAACGAGTAATGTGGCCGCCACGATGGGCATCAGCACCAGGCAGGCGGAGAGCGCCACGCGAGCGACGCGCAGGCGCCCCGCAGGACTCTGCGTTGTGGCCAGCAGGGCGACGATCAGCAGGAGCACAGCCAGCACGGAGATAGGCAACATCGGGATTCCAGTTGGCAGCTGCATTCTGGTCGCCGGTTCGGATTGCGGAACAAGCAAGCCGTTGGCGGTAGTGGTGAGGGTGACGGGAACAGCTGCCGGTGTTCCGGCGGTGACTGCGACCGCGGTGGTTGGAACATTGCAAGTGGCGGCCGTAGGAGCGCCAGAGCAGGCAAACGTTACGCTAACGTTCTGATTTGCGCTGATCTGCAAGCTGTAGGTGGCGGTCTGGCCAGCCGTGACGGTTTGCGACAAGGAGCTGCCAGAGGCTGCTCCGAGGTTCAGCGTGAGCGCCGCGGCGGTGGCGGTGCCGCTCAGGTTGATGGTTTGTGAGCCGGTGGAAACGTTGTCGGCGACGACCACCATGGCGGTGCTGGTGCCGGCGGCCGCGGGTTTGTAGGTCACGCTAATGGTGCAAGTCGCGGCCGCAGCCAGAGTCGCACCGCAAGTGGAAGCGGGCGAGAGGCTGAAGTCCGAAGCGTTGGGACCGGCGATGGTGATGGCGGTGGCGCCAAACGTGATGGGCGCTGTGCCGGAGTCCGTCACGGTGATCGCCTGGGCCGCGGATGAAGTACCCGCGCTCTGGCTGGCGAACGTCAGGCTGGTCGGATTAAAGCTGATGGCAGCCTGGATTGCCGTGCCGGTGATGGGCACCGTCTGCGGACTGTTGGCGGCGGTGTCGGTTACCACCAGGTTCGCCGTGCGGCCCGCCGGAGTCACCGAGGTCGGGTTAAATACGACGTTGATGGTGCAGCTGGCACCCGCGGCGACGGCTGCCGGGAGGGTGCCGCAGGTGTTGGTCTGCGAGAAGTCGGTCGCGTTGGTGCCGGTGAAGCCGATGCTGGAAATGGTGAGCACGCCGGTACCGGTGGCGTTGCTCACGGTAACTGGAAGCGCGGTCGAGGCGACACCAACGGTTTGCGGGGTGAACGCGATGGGGTTGGGGGTCACCACGGCCACGGGCGTGCCGACTTGACCGGTGCCGCTGAGTGCCACGGTCTGCGGGTTGCCGAAGGCGTTATCTGCGATCGACAGGCTGGCACTGAAGGGGGCGACTGCCGAGGGCGTAAACGTCACGGAGATGGTGCAGTTGGCGCCTGCCGCCAATGTGGCGGTGCAAGTATTGGTCTGGGCGAAGTCTGCCGCGCCGGTGCCGGTGATGGTGACGGCAATGCCGGTCAGGTTCGCGCCGCCGTTGTTGGAGAGCTTCACGACTTGAGCCGTCGAAGGAATATTTACCGGCTGAGGCAGGAAGGTCAGGCTAGTTGCGTCGAAGCTCGCGACCGGAACCGCCGAAACGTTGGCGATTGCCGAGACGCTGCGCACGCGATTGTTGCTCCCGTCGCTGATGAGCAGGTCGCCACTGCCATCGATGGCCAGACCTTGAGGAGTGTCGAGCTGCGCGGAAGTAGCCGCGCCGCCGTCGCCTGCGAAACCCTCGACGTTGGTGCCGACCACGGTGTAGATGTCACCCTTGGTCTTGCCCGCGGCGGTTCCCGCAACCTGGCGAATGACCTGGTTGCTGGTGTCGGCGATAAAAATGTTCTCGGCGTTATCGACAACCATCGTGTAGGGCGCGTTGAGTTGCGCGCTGGTCGCCGGGCCGTTGTTGCCACTGTATCCGGCAGATTGGCCGGCGACGTCTCCGGCGACGGTGTAAATGTTGCCGGCGGTCATGGCGCCGGTATTGTCCGAAGGAACTTCGCGAACGAGATTGTTGCCGGTGTCGGCGATGAACAGGTTTCCGTAAACGTCGAAGTAGATTCCGGTGGGCTTATTGAGCTTCGCGGCCGTCGCGACGCCGCCTTCACCGCCAAAGGCCCCGGTGGTGCTCTGGGTGCCAACGACGACGTAGGCGTTGCCGGCGGTCAGGCTGCCGACGGTATTCTTCGGAACTTCCCAAATTACGTTATTGGTCGAGTCGGAGAAGAAGACATCGCCGAAAGTGTCGAGAGCGACCGAATTCACGGTGCCGAGCTTGGTAGTGAGTGCGGTTCCGCCGCTGGAGGTGAATCCGCAGTTGGGAGTGCTAGCGGGAAAATCGGCGGAAGCCGTCGGCTCGATGCCTGCGATGGTGGTCATCACGCCAGCCGAGAGTTCGCGAACGATGCAGTTAAGGGTATCGGCGATGAATACGTTTCCAGAAGGATCGACGAAGACACCCTCTGCGTCGTTGACGACGTTAGCCGGAAAGGTTGGATCGGTCGTGTTGTTGTTCAGGAAGCCGCTGAATCCGGGCCCTCCAACCAAAGTGGTCAGCGCGCCGGTCGAAATCGGGCTGGCGACCTTACGAATCAAGCTCTGCTCGCCACCCGCGCCTACGTCGGCGATGATCAGGTCCCCGGTCGAATCGACGGCGAGGCCACCCGGGAAGTCCAGCTCTGCAGCGGTCGCAGGCGTAGCGTTGTAGAAAGACGGCACGCCGTTGCCCGCGAAGGTGCTAATGGTTTCGGTCGTGTAGTTACCAGTAGTGCTGCTGACCAGGCGGATGACGTCGTCTGTGGAATCGGCGACGTAGAGTCCGGTGGAATCAACATAGGTGCCAGCCGGGTTGCTAAAGCTGGCGCTGAGCGCGAGACCGCCGTCACCGGAGTAGCCTTGGTTGCCGTTGCCCGCAACGGTGTAGATGTCGCCCGTGGTCATTCCAGTGCTGGGTGTCTTGCCCGCGACTTCGCGGATCACCTGGTTGCCGATGTCAGAGAAAAACAGGTTCCCATTCGCGTCGACGAAAAGGCCCTCGGGCCCATTCAACGTAGCCGATGTCGCGACGACTCCGCTCGTGGCGGGACCGCTTACCTGCTTGGTTCCTGCGACGGTGTAGATCTCGCCCGCGACCATCGCGAAAGGCGAGGTCTGGGCTGTGGCCGGCACTTCGCGGATGACCTGGTTTGACGTGGTGTTCGGGTTTCCGAGGTCGGCGATGAAGACGTTGTTGCTTGGATCCACGAACACATCAAAAGGACCGTTGAGAGCAGCACCGACCGTCGCCGTGCCGTTGGCGGCGTAGCCGACCGCCGGAGGGTTACCACCGGTGGGGGTCGCGCCTGTATAGAGATAGATATTTCCGGCGGTGGTCCCTGTCAGGCCGACCGGAGGAACGTTGGTGGTGCCGATGACCACGCGGATCGCATTGTTTCCGCGGTCGGCGATGTACAGGTTTCCGTGAGTATCGAACGAACAGCCATCCGGGAAGTGCAGGTTGGCGCTAGTTGCCGGACCGCCGTCCCCGCCGTAGGTGTAGTCGGTCTCGGTCTGCACGCCAGCGACGGTATAAATGTCGCCAACGGTCTTTCCGGCCACTGCCGTCACGACAATCTCGCGAATAATCGCGTTATCCGAGTCGGCGACATAGACGTTGTTGCTCCCGTCGATGCACATGCCGCTGGGGCCGCTCATGGCCGCGTCCACCGCTGGCCCGCCTTCGCCGCTGAACCCAGTCACTCCGTTTCCCGCGAAGACGCTCAGGTGGCTGCTCGTATCCACCTTGTAGACCCGGCCAAAGTCGTTGTCCAGGATGTACGTGTTACCCAGAGAGTCTTTGCGCACGGCCGCAGGAGCGCCGATGCTCGCAGCGGTTGGGCTGACCGCGGCTCCCGCGGGTCCGCCGCCTGCCACCGTGGTGATGGTCTGGGCGTGGACTGAAAGTGGCCCTAAGACTACTGATAAGGCTGAGAATGCTATAACCGGGAGGGAAAGACGCACAAAGTTCTTCATCGATTCTTGCCTTCTTTCGATGGACTGGAGCCGACGGGCTTGGTTTTCGCGCAAGGCGCCGTTCGACTGTTTCTATAGGTTCGCGCGACCGAGAATAAGCTGAACCCTGAAAAAACTCCAATAGTACGGCGGTAGAAACGGCCGTGGTACCGACGACAAAAGCTCCAATAGTACTTTCGGATGGTATTTGTCCAAAACGATAGCAAACAAAAGGCGATAGCTCGGCGCCGGACTCACCCCACCCATGTCGTCTTGGATGAGCACCGGCGCGAAAAGGGCTGCGTCGATAGGGAACTTAAGCGCATCAGTCTGGGTGGAATCGAGGCGGGTAGCGCCGGTGAGGATCCAAGGGCCAAATTGCCTCGGATATCCCTGTCCCCGGCCTCGTGACCCTGCTACATTGACGGGCATCCAAATTGACGGAACCCGGGGTGGTTGCTAGATTGCTCCTCTTGCCTATTGAGAGATCCAAGTCATTGAATCGACGTGCGCTGGCCTGGACGGCTTGGACGGTAGGAGCGGCACTGGCGGCCTTTTCCTCCGGATGCCACGGTGGAGCTTCCGTCAGCACCAAGACCACCGTGCCCCAGAGCGCCAAGCCGGTGGTGCGGGACGCCACTCGCGAAGAGTTACTGGACAAGTACAACCAGATTGCCTTGGGCGTGAAGACCGTAAATGCCACCGTCGAACTGAAGCCCACGGCTGGGTCGAAATATAGCGGCATCATCGAGGAGTATCACGAGGTCAAGGCTTTCTTGCTGGCGGCTCGTCCGGCCGAAATTCGCGTGATCGGCCAGGCGCCGGTCGTTGGTACGACCGTGTTTGACATGGCCAGCGACGGCGAAATGTTTCGCGTATGGGTTCCGTCGAAAAACAAGTTCCTGGTGGGGCAGGTGGCGGCCGAGCGCAACAGCAGCAACCCCATCGAAAACCTCCGGCCGCAGCACTTGCTGGACGCACTGTTGTGGCCCGAGATTCGGAAAGAGGAGACCGTGCTGTTCGAGGAGTTTAATGACGAAACGGCGCGGTACTACGTGCTCACGGTGCTGCGAGGCGGTTACCGGACAGAGATTTTGCGCAAGATCTGGTTCGATCGCGCCAACCTGCAGGTGTCACGGCTGCAGGGTTACGGTCCCAAGGGAGCGCTGCTCTCTGACGTGCACTTGTCGGACTGGGAGCCGCTCGTTGCGGACCAGGAGCATCCAGCGGCGGCGCCCGCTGGCGAGGTCACCGCGTTCCCTCGGGCCATCCGGATCGACCGCCCACACGACGACTACCAGCTGGACTTGCAGGTCACGAAAATCACGTTCAACGTGGACATACCGGCGGATCGCTTCAAGCTCGAGCAACCGGCCGGCAGCGAGCTCGTGACCGTGGGCGACTCCGCGGAGGACAAGCAGAAATGATGGGTGAACTGGTCGCTCGCAATTTGTTGCACCGGCCCCTTCGGACTTTTATTGGGGTGATGGCTGTTGCCGTCGAAGTCGCGCTGGTGGTGCTGATTGTCGGGCTGACCTCCGGGCTGCTTACCGAAACCGCCAAGCGCATCCAGGGGATAGGCGCAGACGTGATGCTGCAGCCTCCGGCGGCTTCCATTTTTCTCGGCTTCAGCGGCTCCCCGATGCCGATCAAGATCGGCCAAAAACTTGAAGAGCTGAAGTATGTGCAGGCGGTCGCACCCGCTCTCCTGCAATTCAATTCCACCGGCGGCGTCGAGGTGATTTATGGCATCGACCCCGAGAGCTTTCGCGCTGTGTCGGGAGGATTCGTCTTCCTGCATGGGCAGGACATGCAAGGACCGGACGACCTGCTTGTGGATGACTGGGAAGCGCGCGCCAAGAACATCAAGGTTGGCGACACCTATAATCTGCTGAACCACGACTGGCATGTCGCCGCCATCATCGAGCACGGAAAAGGCGCGAGGCTGTTTGTGCCCATCACCACGCTGCAGGAACTGGTGGGAGCGCGCGACAAAGCCTCCATTTTCCTGCTCAAGTGTACGCGCCCGGAGCACACCGAAGACGTAATGGATGAAATTCGCGGCGTGCTGCCAGGCTATACGGTGCGGCCGCTCAAGGATTTCCTTTCGCTGATGACTTCCACCAACATTCCGGGGCTGGAAACGTTCATTCACGCGATGATCGCGCTGGCGATCTCCATCGGGTTGTTGGTGATCTTTCTGACCATGTACACGACGGTGATCGAGCGCACGCGCGACATCGGCGTCTTGAAATCGATCGGCGCGAATCGCGCTTTCATCGTGCGCGCGCTGTTGACGGAATCAGCGGCGCTGTGCGTTTTCGGCATCGCGGCGGGTGTCGCGCTGAGCTATGCGGTGCGCGCGGCGTTTCTGGCGGGCTTTCCCACGTTGTCCATCTTGATCACGCCCGAATGGGTCCTGCGGGCCGCGGGGATCGCGCTGACCGGCGCGATTTTAGGGGCAGCTTATCCCGCGTGGATGGCTAGCCGGAAAGATCCGGTCGAAGCGCTTTCTTACGACTAAAGAAGAGCAAGACGCAGCGCAACGTTTGAGGAACACGGAAACAGGATTCGGAGAGGGCGCGCGGGCAGTTCCGTGCGTAACTAGGCAGGGATGGCAAACGCGGCTACAATACGGACACTCTCAAAAAAGCTGATTTTTCCAAGGCAAAACAGCGTGGAGTCGATACTCAAAACGGAAGGTCTGTGGAAGCTGTATCGCGCGGGCAAGGTCGACGTGCCGGCGTTGCGGGGCGTGAACTTTCAGGTCGCTCCAGGAGAATCGGTCGCGGTCATGGGTCCTTCCGGGTGCGGCAAGTCTTCTCTCCTCTATGTTATCGGAGGGCTGGCGCAAGCTTCTCGCGGCCATGTCTTCGTTGACGGCAACGACTTGACCACCATGAGCGACGCTGCGCGCACCAAGCTGCGCCGCCACAAAATCGGATTCGTGTTTCAGCGCTTCAATCTGCTGCCCACGCTCACCGCCAAGGGAAACATCGCCATCGCGCAATTTATTCACGGTGACGGCTTCGATCCGCACCGCTTCGATGTCGTGACCAAGATGCTGGGCCTGGAGGGCCGCCTGCAGCACAAGCCTTCCGAGCTTTCGGGCGGCGAGCAGCAGCGCGTGGCCATCGCGCGTGCCATTATCAATGAGCCGAAAATCCTTCTCGCGGACGAACCAACCGGTAACCTGGACTCCAAGAACTCCGAAATCGTGCTGCAAATGCTGCGGCAGCTGAACAAAGATCTTGGCCAGACGGTGGTGATGATCACCCATAACCCGGAAGCGGTCACTTATTTCGACCGCGTCGTGCACATGCGCGACGGTGTGATCGTTGACGGAATTCCCGCGGACTAAGATGGCTAGCCTGAAAACCATTCTCGGACGAACGTTTTTCTGGTCGTACGAGCGCGGCACGTGGCAATACGACCTCGCCGTCATCGTCATCCTGATTTTCGTTCTAGCGACGCCGCCGAAATGGTTTCACGACGAGCCCCAAGTTGGACTCCCCGCCGCCTCGGGACAAGTCGCGCTGGTAGCCGGGTCGGAACGCGACGCGCGCCAGACCTACCGCGTGGACGCCCGCGTCTTGGCCCCTCCCGAGCAAACGCCGGCCCTGCAAAACGACCTGCACAACGCCTTGAAGAAGGCTTTGCCGGACCTGCGGAACGGCCGATTTTCCATCACCAAGATTGAGCCGGTGCGCGACGAGGCCGGCACCGTTATCGCCTACCAGGTCGAGATTCATCGCTAGCCACGCCCCTCCGGCGCTATACGATGCAAACATTCTCTCGCGTTCGTGCATCTGTCCCTGTGTGCTACGATTAATTCGAGCGGAACTCTTCGGCCAGTCCGTCCGCCTCAGGGGCTCATTTTGACACGCAAATTTTGGCTTGCTGCCCTCATAGGGTTCTGTGCGGCGGCTTGTGCTTCGCGCCTGTGGGCACAGCAAAACGCGGGAACGGCTACCACCGAGAGCGTCCTCGCCATCATGGACAAATCCGCCTCCGATTTTAAGAGCCTCACTGCCGACCTGGAAAACACCAAGTACACCGACGTGGTGAAGGACAGTTCCACGGAAACCGGACGCATCTTCGTGCGCAAGGATCAGAAGATGCGCATCGAAATCCTGAAACCCGATCCACGCACCATTTTGCGCGTTGGCGATTCTCTGTTTGTATACACGCCGAAGATCAAGCGTGTCGAAGAATACGATCTGGGCAAGAACCGCGCCATGGTCGATCAATACGTTCTGCTAGGCTTTGGCACCAAGAGCCAGAACATGCTGAAGAGCTACGATGTGAAGTTGACCGGCGAAGAGCAACTCGACGGCCGAAAAGCCTTTTTGTTGGAACTCACCCCGAAATCGGATGACCTGCGCCGGCAAATCACCAAAATTCAAATGTGGATCGACCAGTCTTCGTGGCTCCCGATCCAGCAGAAGTTCTTTGAAACCGGGGGCGGCGACTACATCCAGTTCCACTATTCGAACATGATGAAGAATCTGAAGATCAACGACTCAAGATTTAAGCAAGACTGGCCCAAAGACGCGACCCGCGTAAAGCCCCGCGGATAGAAATTCAGAAATACAACTTGGAGGTCATAGGCCAGAGCCCCAGGCCTTCTAGGCCCTGCCTTCCGACTTGAGCAATTGTTCCTTCCGCGAAAGACCCCACCGATATCCCGCCAGGTTGCCATCCTGCCGAACCACGCGATGGCAAGGCACGACGATGGACACCGGGTTGGTCGCGCAGGCGCGCGCCACCGCGCGCACCGCCTTCGGATTACCCAACGCACGAGCCACCTGGGAGTAAGTTCGCGTCGTCCCCGCGGGAATGCGCTGGAGTTCCTGCCAAACGCGCCGTTGAAACGCCGTCGCCTGCAGGTCCAAGGGCAGCTCCATACGCGGCGGTTTACCTTCCACGCGCTGCACGATTTCCTTCACCCACCGTTCGAACGAATCACCGGCCGGAGCGAGTTCCGCCCGCGGATATTCGTCCTTCAATTCCTGCACCAGCTTCGCTTCCGAATCGCCAAGATAGACCGCCGACACGCCGCGTTCTGTTGCCGCTACAAGAACCTTGCCTAGCGCCGATTTCGCAATGCTGTAGCCGATCTTCATACCCATTCCTCCCTTTCGATAAGTCGCAGGCGTCATCCCCAGCTGCGCGTTGCTTCGCTCGTACACCCGGCTCGACGAGCCATATCCAGTTTCGTACAACGCATCGGTGATGCTTTTCCCCGCGCGCAAAAACTTCTTGAAGCGCGCAAGCCGCAACGCCTCCGCCAGTTCGCGCGGCCGCAGTCCGGTCACTTGCAGAAACGCCCGCCGAAGCGTCGCGGGGGTGGTGCCGAGCGATCCGGCCAAAGCGCCGAATCGTATGCTGTCTTCGCTCGACTCGGCCAGTCTCTGGGTAGCGCGCTCGACCAGCGCGATCGGTCCGGCCACTTCGTTGGGCTTGCACCGGAGGCACGGCCGGAATCCTTGCTTCTCCGCTTCTTCTCGCGTGCGGAAGAAAACGACGTTCCGGCGCAGTGGCCGCCGTGCCGGGCAGGACGGCCGGCAATAGATTTGCGTCGAGCGTACCGCCAGGACAAACGTCCCGTCGGCGCGCGCGTCCCGCGACATCGTGGCGCGCCAATATCGCGCCGCGGCCGTCGGTGGAATGTTCGATCCTGATTGCATGTTGTTTTGGTTCATCATGACCAAAGTAACTCAAGCAAAAAACCAAATCTATCCGCAAAGGCGCTTCAAAGCAGAATCAGATGCGGCAGGACCAGGTCAGGCTTCAACGGTTTCTGGAATCGCGGCGGCCGTCTGCAGGGCCTTGCGGTGCGGCGCGGTGATAACCAGCAGCACCGCCGCCAGGATGACCGCCGCCGCCAAAATCGTCCGCAGCGTAATCGACTCTCCCAGCAGCAACCATCCCAGAAACAGCGCCACCACCGGATTCACGAACGCATAGGTCGCCACGCGCGTGGCGGTACTGTGCTTCAAAATATAGAGGTAAGCCGACATTCCCATCAGCGAGCCGAAAAAGATCAAATACCCGAGGGCCGCCCACGAACGCGTCGAGATAGCGGCGAAATGCAGCGATTTCACCTCGCCGGAAACCCAGCCCGCAATCCAGAGCACGACGCCGCCCGTGAGGCTCTGCATCGTCCCTACCAGCAGCGGCGAACTCGGCATCTCCCCATGTTTGGAGTAGAGGGACCCGCAGGCCCACGCAAAAGACGCCACCACCAGAATCGCGACCCCGGTCGGATTGATTCTTGACGATCCACCCAGATCTTTCGGACCCACCAGCAAACCCAGGCCTGCGAAGCCCAGCAGCAAACCAAGTAACACCCGAGCCACAGGCCGCGTGCCACCAGGCCGCAGCCAATCCACGAGAACCATCCATAGCGAAACCGTGGCCACCAACAGCGCGGTTACCCCCGAGGGCACGGTTTGTTCCGCGACGCAGACCCCGCCGTTCCCCACGAACAGCAGCAGAAACCCGGTAAAGGCCGCCGTGCGCCAATGCGCCAGCGTCGGACGAATTCCCGTGTGCCATCGCAATAGGGGATAGAACATCAACCCAAAGACCAAGTGGCGCGAGCCCGCCAACAAGAGCGGCGGAAACGACTCGACACCCACGCGGATCGCCAGGTACGTCGATCCCCAGATCAAATACACGGCAGCAAACGCCACTAAGAGAAAGGTGGCGCCGCCGGTCTGAGCGAGCGGCGATGCGGGGTGGGGAGGGATACGGGATCGAGATTGGGTTCCTGTGGTGGACATGGGCCTAAGCGGCGCGAGACGGTAAAACCAATAACGTAAAGCCTAAACACGGGCGAGTACAGCGCCATATTGGAGCGGGGTTCGATCGATCAACGCCGAACTCAATACGCAGCTAGGCTCCGCCACAATTAAGGAGAGTGAACTCGCGGAAGGCCCGAATCCATCCGCAAAAGTGCTTTAAACTCCGGCCGCCTTTTCTTTATTAAGGATCGTCCCCGTCTGTGCGGTACTATTACCAGGTATTTGATCTTAAGACACGCCAACCGCTTTCCACGGGTTGACGCTAGACTGTTCCGATGGCATTTTAACGACCCCACCTTAGTGGGGTCGGAGCGGCTGCAGATTCGGCCGCATGGGTCGGTCGGGAAACGCAGGCTAGGTACAGTTAGCGTCTCTGAGGGCGAGATGAGAGCGACGAACCTCGCAAGAATCATTGAGCCGGTGTCAGGAACCTTGCCCGCGGCATCGTGCGCTGCCGCACCCTTGATAACGCCGCAACTGGAAACTGCCGCGACACGCGTACCGGCGCTCCGAGTTGTACCACTCCTCACCGACACGCAACCCCGGCGCTTTGTTCGGGTCCCCACGCATGCGGTCGGCGTTCATCCCGAGCACCGGGAATATCCGCGAGCCACTCTGCGTTTGCCGCTGCGGCTCCGCAGCGTCAACGACATACTCGAACAATTCCCGGTCACCCTGGTCACCCGTGACATCAGCTCGACCGGCGTTTTCTTCCTTTGCCCCAAGCAACTCGCGTTAGGTACCCGGATCGAGCTGGAAATCGTGCTCGTCAGCCGCCCCATGGGCCGCGGTAATGTAGTTGTCGCCACCATGGCCCGTGTGCAGCGATTGGAGCCTGCCGCCATGCCGCGCTGGTACGGCGTCGCCGCCTTGTTCGATGACATGTCGTTCGATCGCGACGATCGCGTACCTTCGCGATTCCTCAGCCTTTAGTTCCTCAACTGCGAAGCACGGCTCTCGCGATCGATTCTCACACTTGGTCAAAAGTTATGCCCAGGCTGCGCTTCCACGACCATCGCCACCAGCCGATGCCGTTCCATTCTCTGTTAACCTTTTCTTGCGATGCCCGCAGACAAAAAACAAATCCTCCAAGCCATCCTCTTCGACTGGGACGGCACCCTCCTCGACTCCTTCGACGCCGATTCCAGCGCCTACCTGGCCATGTTCCGCGAGATGCGCATTCCCTGGGGGCTCGACGAACTCGCGATCCACTATTCGCCGAACTGGTACAACGTCTATCGCGCCGCCAAAATTCCCCGCACCCGCTGGGATGCTGCCAATCTTGCCTGGCGCAAACAGTACGCCAACCATAAGCCGAAGCTCGTCTCCGGCGCGCGTCGACTATTGACATGGCTAGGCCGACGCTATCGTCTTGGACTCGTGACCAGCGGCGAGCGTGATCGCGTAACCCGCCAACTCCGTTACTTCGGCCTCACCCGCAGCTTTGCGTCGCGTGTCTGCGCCGACGACACCGCACAGAAAAAACCTCACCCTGCTCCCTTGCGGCTCGCTCTCAAACAGATGAGTCTTGAGCCGAAGGCTTGCGTCTACGTGGGCGACTCTCCGCACGATCTGGAAATGGCGCGCCGCGCCGGCGTGCGCTCCATCGCCGTCCTCGGCAAGTTCCCGACGGAAAAGGGACTGCGCGCCGCCCGCCCGGAATTCCTCCTCGATTCCCTCGCCGATCTCCCTGCAATTCTGAATCGGTTGCGTGAATGACCGTCGATGTCTCGGTTACTTCCATGTTCCCGCAATTACAAGGTTGCTGGCCAAAAGCTGCCTTAAGCGCGATGACATACCCTCTGCTCGCATGCTCCCCTTTATGGTCTAATGGCAACTAAGGTAGACGGCTGTCCTAGACAACTATCGCAACGAGCGCTAGCCCACGGATCCCCAGCATTAGCCTCGTACGCAAATCGTGCCTTTTCAGTCGTCCAATGTCCGAGTGAATCATCAAATTTAGTGGAATCGCTGCTCATGTCATCGGCTCCAAATCTGAATCGTAAGAACTCCGCGGCAAGCTCCGGTCGTGCCAGCTCGTCTTCGCGGATTATCGGCCAAGGCGAAATGGCCGACCTGATTCGCGGGTTCGATTGGAGCAACAGCCCGCTCGGCCCCGTTTCAACCTGGTCCGATACCCTCGTGACCACCGTCAACCTGATCCTCGCCTCCAAACACCCGATGTTTCTGTGGTGGGGTCCGGACCTCATTCAGTTCTACAACGACGGCTACCGGCCTAGCCTTCGCGCGGACAAACACCCTTCGGCCGTCGGCCAGCGCGGCATGGAATGCTGGCCCGAAATTTGGCCCATCATCGGGCCGCAAATCGAAGCGGTCATGAGCCGCGGCGATTCCACCTGGAACACCAACCAACTCGTTCCCATCAACCGCAACGGAAAACTGGAAGAAGTCTACTGGACCTATAGCTATAGTCCTGTGCGAGACAAACAGGGCGCCGTGCAGGGCACGCTCGTCGTGTGCAGCGAAACGACCGAACAAGTATTAAGTGAGCGCCGTCTTCGCGCTTTACTCGCCATTACTTTGGACCCCTCTGTAGAAAACGAGCTTCCCGGATCTCTACCGTTGTTTTCTTTCGCGCAATCGATCGTGGAAAAGCTCAACGACAATCCTGCCGACATCCCGTTTGCAGCGCTGTATTTCTTGACGAACGGCGAAGTCGTCCCCGCCGGAGGCACTGCCTCCGCAAGCGCCTTGACGGATCCCCGCCACTGGCCGCTCGTGAACGTTGCCAATTCGCAAGCTCCCCTGCTCATCGACAAGATGGAAACACGCCTCGGCCACATCGTGTGCCAGCCGTGGCCCGAGCCCGTGACACGCGCCTACGTTTTGCCCCTTTCCACGTTGGGGTCCTCGACTCAGGCCGTGGTTGTTTTCGGCATCAGTCCGCGATTGCCCTTTGACGCCAGCTACCAGACATTTTTCGAGTTAATAGGAAACCGTCTTGCCGGCCTGTTGCAGAGCGAAGTTCACCAACTGGAACTTGCCAAAGCCGCCAAGCGATTCAGCAGCCTGGTGGAAGCCAACCCTTTCGGTATGGTCATCGGCGGTCTCGACGGGGGACTCAATTACGTGAACTCTGGGTTCCTGGAGACCCTGGGTTATTCGCAGGCCGATGTGAGCGCGGGGAAAGTTCGCTGGAACGAACTTACGCCGCCGGAATTCGCGGACGCCGACGCCCGTGCCGTTCGCCAGTTGCAAAACTCCGGACGCTGCGACGTCTATGAGAAAGAATACGTCGCGAAAGATGGACGGCGCGTCCCCATTCTCATCGGGGCATCGACCATTGGCCACGCCGAAGGTGAACCTGAAGTCGCGGCCTTCATCACCGACCTCACTCCCCTGAAGGTTGCCGAGGAAGCCCTTCGAAAAGCGAATGACGACTTGGAGAAAAAAGTCGCCGAGCGCACCGCTGCCCTTGAGGCCGAAGTTTCCGAGCGAAAACGTGCCGAGTTGAGCCTCCGTGAGCTGACCGGGCACCTGTTGCGCGCGCAGGACGAAGAACGCCGCCGCATGGCCCGCGAACTACACGATCATGCCGGGCAAGCGCTCGCCGCATTGGGAATGCATCTTTCCGGCCTTCGTAATCTCTCCAGAAATCAAGATCCCAGAATCATCGCCTTGGTGGAGGAGAGCCAGGCGCTCTCCGAAAATCTATCGAAAGAAATCCGCACCCTTTCTTACCTTCTGCATCCCCCGCTTCTCGATGAGGTTGGCCTCGAATCCGCCCTTCGATGGTATGTAGACGGATTCTCGGAGCGCAGCAAGATCAAGGTCGAGCTGGATTTGCCGGCAGAGCCCGGCAGTCTTTCCAAAGAGTTGGAACTCGTTATCTTTCGCGTCGTTCAGGAAAGCCTGACCAATATTCATCGGCACTCCGGAAGCAGTTCCGCGAGGATTTACTTGGTCCATTCGCCGCGCGCCGTCGAATTTGAAATAAGCGACTCCGGCAAAGGCATCTCCCCGGAGAAGCAACGGGAGATGACCACGGCTAAGGCTGGCGTTGGCGTGCGTGGCATGGAGGAACGTATCCGCCAATTCGGCGGCACCTTGCAGATCACCTCAAGCCACGAAGGAACCAAGGTGGCTGTCAAACTCCCTTTGACAGACTGATGCTGCTCGAGAGCCGTCGCCCATCGAATCGAGTTACCCACTTAAATCCTGCGTCGCTGAAACTTCGACCGCCTCGCCACGCTATAATCTCCAGCCGTTTGCCAGGAGCTTGCCGATGGCGCAGGTGATTCGTTCGCCGAAAATCTACGACGTCTGCATTGTTGGCTCCGGCGCTGCCGGCGGCGCCGCCGCGAAGGTTCTGACCGAAGGCGGAGCCGACGTCGTGATGCTGGAAGCGGGCCCACCGCTCAACCCCTCGAAGGATTTCAAGGAACATCTTTGGCCCTACGATCTGCCGCATCGCGGCGCGGGCGTCGGCGGCAAACTCAAGGGCGAGGAAGCCGACGAGTTCATGGCGCCCAACGGTGCGTGGGAAATAGCGGGCGAGCCCTATGTGTCCGCGCCGGGTTCGACCTTTCATTGGTTCCGGTCGCGCATCGTGGGCGGCCGCACCAATCATTGGGGCCGCGTGGCGTTGCGATTCTCCCCCGTGGACTTTAAGCCGCGCAGTGCGGACGGCATGGGCGACGACTGGCCCATCGGCTATGAGGAACTGGCGCCGTACTACGACAAAGTCGAAGCCTACATCGGAGTTTTCGGCTCCAGGGAAAACATTCCCAGCTCGCCCGATGGCGTGTTCCTGCCGCCGCCCAAGCCGCGTTGCACCGAAGTTCTCCTCAAGAAAGCCTGCGACCAGGTGAACGTTCGATGCGTGCCCGCGCGCATGGCGATCCTCACCAGGCCGTTGAATGGGCGCGCGGCCTGCCACTACTGCGGCCAATGCACTCGCGGATGCGTGTCTGCTTCCAACTTCAGTTCCAGCCAGGTGCTGATTCCGCCGGCACAGGCCACCGGGCGCCTCACACTGATTACCAATGCTATGGCGCGAGAAATCGTCGTAGGTAAAGACGGCCGCGCCGAGGCTGTCTCCTACATCGACCGAACCACAAAAACGGAGATGCGCGTGCATGCGCGAAGTTTCGTGGTCGCGGCCAGCACTTGTGAATCCGCGCGCCTGCTTCTGAATTCGCGCTCGACTTTATTCCCCGAGGGATTGGCCAACTCGTCGGGGGTCGTGGGCCGCAACTTGATGGACAGCGTCGGGAGCTGGGGATCGGGCTATTTCCCACAGCTTGAGAATATGCCGCCCCACAACCATGACGGCAGCGGTGGGAATTATCTCCCTCACGTGTATATGCCGTGGTGGAAGTTCGACCGGAAGAATGACTTTCTGCGTGGGTACCACATTGAACCCGGTGGTGGCCGCTTCATGCCCGTAGTGGGTCAGTTCGACGACGTGTGTGACGACTTCGAAGGTTATGGCCTTTCACTCAAGCAGAAGTGCCGGCGTTCCTACGGCACGTCCATCGGCATGGAAGCCCTCGGAGAAAAGATCCCCAATAACGATACATATTGCGAGTTGGATCCCAGCGCCGTGGACGAGTTTGGCATCCCGGTGCTCCGTTTTCATTGGCGTGCTGGCGAAAATGAAATCAAGATGGCCAAGGATATGCAAGAAACTTTCCGCGCCATCGTGGAAGCGGGCGGCGGCACTTACACTACCGAGACGCAGGCCGACGGCCCGAACCCCTACGGCCTCTATGACGGCGGCACCGCCATCCACGAATCCGGTACCGTGCGCATGGGTGACGACCCCAAGACTTCCGCGCTCAACAAATATTGCCAGGCGCACGACGTGAACAATCTCTTCGTCACCGACGCCGCTGCGTTTGTCACCAGCCCCGACAAGAATCCCACCCTTTCCATCCTCGCGTTATCGTGGCGAGCTTCCGAGTATCTTCTGGAGCAAGCCAGAAAAGGGAATTTGTAGGCGCGATATTCCTGTTCCCGAATCCCGGCAAGGAAACGACGAGACTCACTCGTGCCGCAGCGCTGTCAAAGGATCGATGGTGCTGGCGCGTCGCGCCGGAACGAATCCAGACATCGCCGCCACAACTACCAGAATCACGATCGCTAGGACGCCCGTGGATAAATCGGTGGGCGTAACTCCAAAAAGTTGCGAAGAAACATACCGGCTTAACGCGTACGCGCATGGAACGCCCGCGAGCAGCCCGGCTCCGAGCAGGAGCACCACTTCGCGCAAGACCAGCCACAAGACCGATCCCTTCGCTGCGCCCAGCGCCATCCGCAATCCAATCTCTTTCGTTCGCCGCGCAACCGCGAACGCCATCACGCCGTAAAGTCCCAGCGCGGCCAGCACCGTGGCCAGTCCGCCGAACACCAACGACAACGACGCGATCAATCGTTCCGTGCTCAACACTTCGTCCAGTTGCGTTTCGAGTGTCTTCATCTCAAACACCGGCAGTGTTGGGTCGAGCTTCGCAACAATTCCCCGCAATAGCGGAAAGATCGCTCTCGAATCCGTGGTCGCCCGTACGTAAAACACCGCCGACAGCGGAACCGGCGCCTGGTAGAGCGCGAAATACACTTGCGGCCGCACGCCCTCGCGCGGGCCGTCGTACAGCGCATTTTCCACTTCGCCGACAATCTCGGTTTGCAGCTTGGCGCCGGGCCCGCTACGGCCGATGTGCCGGCCGATGGGGCTCTGTTTTCCGAAGAAGTGCTCCGCAAACTTGCGATTCACAATCACAACCGACGGCATGAGATCGGGGTCGCCGCCATCGAACCGGTCGCGGTCGTCGAAGTCCCGGCCCGTGAGCAGTGGCATGCCCATCGTCCGCCAATAACCGGGCGAAACCCAGTTCTTCCCTGCGTTCATGTCTTCGCCGTCTTTCGCCTGATGGCCTTCCACGGAAATATTTCCGTTCCACTCGAAGCCATGAAGCAGCGGCACAACCGACAATGCCGCCGACTTAACGCCTGGTGTTGCTTGTATCTCTCGCAATGCGTTCTCATAGAGGTTGCGGACCTCCGACACGGTGTAGCGGGGACCTCGCGGATCAACCTGAAAGGTGACCAGGTCGCCGATATCCTGCAATCCCGTGCCTGTGCTTTTCAGGCTGATCAGCGTCTTTGCGAACAAGCCTGCTCCCGCCAGGAGCAGAAAAGAGAGCGCCACCTGCGCGGTCACCAGAATCTTCCGCAATCGAGCTGAACTCCGGCCGCCGGAAAGGCTGCCAGCCGCGTCTTTCAGGCTGGTCCAAACGTCGAGCCGCGTCCCCTGAAGCGCTGGCGCCAGCCCAAACAACAGTCCGGTCGCGAGCGCGACACCGACACCGAACAGGAGAATGCGCATGTCCGGCTTTGCGTGCAGCATCAGCAATGTGCCTTCGCTCGGAAACATCGCCAGCAAGCCGCGCGTCGCGACCACCGACAATGCCAGTCCCAGCCCCGCGCCGGCAACGGAGAGCAATAAGCTTTCTACCAGCAGGCCGCGAATCAACGTTCGGCGTCCCGCGCCAATCGCCAGCCGCACCGCGATTTCCTTTTGCCGCGCCGCCGCCCGCGCAATCAGCAGGCTGGCCACGTTCGAGCAAGCGATCAGCAGGATTAGTCCCGCCATGCCCATCAATACAATCAGTGCCGTCGAGTATTGTTGCCGCAGATCCGAGTAACCATTCGCCGCGGTTTCCACCTCCAGAGTCCGCTTCAAAAACTGCGCGCGGTCGTACGCAGAAACTTTGCCTAGCGCCGGTTCTTGCAGTTCTTCTAAGAGGATCTGGTGGAACAACGGCTGCAGTGAAGCCCTCGCCGACTCCACGGTATACCCGGGTTTGATGCGCGCAAACACATGCAGCCACTGACTGCGCCGGTCCACGAGCGACTCGCCATCGGTCGGCAGCACCGGCAACATCAGGATCGGGATTCGGATGTGCGGGGAACTCGAAGGATCGAGTCCCGCAAAACCCGCGGCCGAGACTCCCACGATTTCCATGGGATAGTTATTGACCAGGATTTTCTTTCCGAGAACGTGTGGATCGCCTCCGAAACGCTCCACCCAGAACCGGTGACTCAACACCATCACTGGATGTCCTCGATAAACGCGATCGTCCGCCTCCGGCGAAAACACCCGTCCGAGCGCAGGTCCGACTCCCAGCGCCTGAAAATAGTTGCCGGAAACCGCTTCCGTGTTCAGTCGCTCCGTGCTGCCATCGATGGTGACCGACTCCGCCGCGTCATACTGGCAAATCACGGACTCCAGTGCTTCCCCCAATAGTTGAAAATCCTGGTACATCGGATACGAAACCGGGCGCGGACCTTCATTGTTGCCGAGGTTCGCGCCGGTGGGCCAGATCATCACCAGCCTCGCTGGATCCTTCACCGGCAGCAGCCGCAGCACGAGCTGATCCAGCAGCGTGAAGACCGCCGTGTTCGCCCCGATGCCCAGCGCCAGCGTCAAAATCGCGATCGTCGCGAACAGCGGATTGCGGCGCAGCTGCCGCGCTCCGTACCGCACATCGCGCCACAAGGTTTCCATCGGGCGAAACGTTTGCTGCTCCCGCCTGTCTGCCTGCAGCAACGCGGCATTTCCAAATTGCCGGCGGGCCGCCGCCGCGGCGTTCTCCAGGCTCATGCCCTTGGCAATAAAGTGATCGGTAAGCAGCCTCAAATGGCTGCGAATCTCGTCGTCCATTTCGTCGTGTTGTCTCGCGAACAAGCCTCGCAACTTTGCCGCGAACGTGCGCAAGCGAGAGTTCATGGCTATCTCTCTCCCTCAAGGCGCAGCACCCGCCCAATCACGCCCGAAATGCGCTCCCAATCTTCCGTCTCGCGCGCCAGTTGTTTCAGACCGCTCTTCGTGATCGAGTAGAACTTCGCCTTGCGATTGTTTTCAGAGGTGCCCCAGTCCGAAGCGATCCAGCCTTGCTGCAGCAGCCGCACCAGCGAGGTGTACACCGTTCCTTCATTGAGCGTGAGCACGTCCTCGCTCAACTGCTCGATGCGCCGCGCAATCCCGAATCCGTGCTGGGGCCCCAGCGCGTGCAGCGTCTTCAGCACCATCAGATCGAGCGTGCCCTGCAATACTTCCGATTTTTTGCTGTCGACTGCCTTTCCTTTGGCCATGCCAAAGAAGCTACCACACCTCATTTGCTATGTCCATAGGAGTGCCGCGCGTTCCCGCATCCGTTCTTGTTGGTCGGATTCGCACAATCTTCCGAGCGCACGTAATTTTGCTCTGTGAACTCTGTGCTCCCAACTTTGTGCCCTCTGTGTTAATCCGTTTCCTCGCTTCCGGACCACGAGTTGGCTGAGCGTACGCCCTCGTTCGCCGGGCGCTGACCTTTTTTTACAATACACTTGGCACGGCGTTCGCTAGTCTGAACGCGGCGACCCTGAATCACGCCGCCACAGCCCTTGGAATTTCGAATACCCTGGAGGAAAGTAATGATCCCGAATCGTTCGCTGCCCACCGACACCCTGCTGCCACACGTTGCTTACCAGAACGTCGGCGAAGCAATCGCCTGGCTAACCAGAACTTTCGGCTTCGCCGAGCACTACCGCTACAGCGATGCCGCCGGTATCAGCGGCGCCCAGATGCACCTCGGCAACGCGTGGATCATGTTGAAGCGGGCGCGAGAGGGCACCTCCACTCCGGCCCAACTCGGCTACGGGACGCAAAGCTTGACCATTTTTGTCGAGGATGTGGATGCTCACTTCGAGAACACAAAAGCGGCCGGAGCTAAAATCGTCGAAGACCTGCAGGAAACCGTATATGGCGAACGCCAATACGGCGTGCAGGACTTTGCCGGCCACCTCTGGCTCTTCTCGCGCCACGCCCGTGATCTGAGCCCGGAAGATTGGGGAGCCACTCTGGCCGAGGGCAAGTCCCGCCGGCGCTTGGCGCTGCTCCGTCGCCCGCGATGGTGCTACCTCGAAATTCCCGCGGTCGACGTGCATCAATCCGCGGCCTTCTACGAGAAGGTATTCGGCTGGAATATCCGCCATCGCGATACCAGCCGTCCCAGCTTCGACGACGCCAGTGGAGACGTGAGCGGTGCGTGGGTCACCGGCCTCAATATCGCCCGCGAGCCCGGTCTGCTGCCCTACATCTGGGTCGACAGTATCGAAGCCACCCTGTCACAGGTTGCCGCACACGGCGGCATAATCGTCGAGGCTTCACGCCCGGACGACCCTGGCAGCACCAGCAGGATTGCGACGTTCCGCGACCCAGCCGGCAACCTCATCGGGCTCTATCAGGAAGAGGCACAGTAATGTGCGGTGTCCCCGTTCAACGCTACCCGGAAGCCGCAACTCCCTCATTAAGAAGCCTTTTGCACCACAGCATGGGTCCGGTTCAGCCCGGCGGCGTCACCTCCGCGAAAGTATTCCTTGACAGGCTTATACCATTATGGTATATGAACAACCTGTATAGCTCTACCTTGGGGTCTCTGCGAGCGCGTACGCATGGTTAAATTCGGCAATATATATAAGGTTCCCGAAGTTAGATTAAGTCATTTAGAATCGACACTTGTGAAAGTGTATCAAAACAAAGGACTTTAACTACCTCTAGAATGAACACTTGCGGAAAAACCCAGGGGGGGTGGGGTAACCAACTAGTTCACAGAGCGTCCTTCATTCACGCGAAAAATAGCTCAGCGCGATGCGTGCCGCCGGTGGTCCAGCTTGTATTCGACCAGCTTCCGGCTCAGCGTGTTGCGATGGATCCCCAGTACATGTGCGGCGCGCGACTGGTTGCCGTCAACCCGGTCCAGTACCCGCTTGATGAATCGTTTCTCAAATTCCCCCACAGCCTCATCGAATAAAATCCCGCGCTCCACCATCCAGCTCACAAGCCCTTCCATCTGATCCTTCACGTCGCCACGCTCCAAAAAATCAAACCCAAGTCCCCAACTTCACCAGCCCTGGTAGCGCCGGCTCGCCCTGATCCTCGAAGGGCATCCTACCGGCTCTTCGGACCCTCTACTTTTCGTCGCTCCCGAAAAAAACCAAAAGTGCTCGTCAGGGGTCGGAGCTTTAGCTCCGACATTCAAAGCCATCAAAAACCGGGCTTTTGCCCCTGAGGGAACTCTTTTCTTCAAGTCAAAACTCTTTCTGACGCCACTTCTAATCCAATTCGTGTCCCACCAGGACGCGGTACGCTTCCCGGTATTTCGCCCGCGTCGACGCCACAACCTCGTCCGGCAACTCCGGCCCCGGCGGGGTCTTCGGCCACTGAATCCGCTCCAGATAATCGCGGACAAATTGTTTGTCGAACGAAGGCTGCGGCCCGCCCGGCTTGTACTGCGCCGCGGGCCAGAACCGCGAAGAGTCCGGCGTAAGGGCTTCGTCGATCCAAATCAGTTGGTCACCGCCGGAAGAATCCTTCAGTAAGCCAAACTCGAATTTCGTATCGGCCAGCAAGATGCCGCGCGGCTCCGCATAGGCGGCCGCGCGCCGGTAAATTTCGATGCTGACCTCGCGCACGCGCTCCGCGAGTTCACGCCCAACCAGCTCGGCCGCTTGCTCGAAAGAAATATTTTCGTCGTGACCGGTTACCGCCTTCGTCGCCGGCGTAAAGATCGGCTCCGGCAACCGGTCCGATTCCCGCAGGCCGGCGGGCAAGGCGATGCCGCAAATCTTCCCGGTCGCTCGATAATCTTTCCACCCCGAACCCGACACGTAGCCGCGCACCACGCACTCGATCGGCAGCGGCCGCGTCTTACGCACTACCATGGAGCGGCCCGTCAGTTCCTCGCGATACGCCGCAAACTCAGGAGGAAATTCCGAAGCGCTCAGCACATGATTCGGAATCACGTCCCTGAGCAAGTCGAACCAGAAAAGAGAAAGCTGCGTAAGCACGCGTCCTTTATCCGGAATTCCCGTGGGCAACACGACATCGAAAGCCGAAAGGCGGTCCGACGCCACGATCAACAGCGTGTCGCCAAGATCGTAGATGTCGCGCACCTTGCCCCGCGCGGCAGGCGAGATGCCCGCAAAATTCGTTTCCCGAACCACACGCATGGTTGCACCAGAAGGCAAAGCAAATTTCCCCTGAAGAAAGTGAAATGCATTCTAGCGCAGCGCGACGCGAAGTCAATGTCACCAGCGTGTGGAAAAAACCGGAAAAGAAAATTCGTCGAGGAAAATACTTGCGGCCCGCGGCTTTTGGATTGAAATATTCCTCGGATTGCGTTACGCCCAATCTTTGTGAGGGACGCAACATCGCCGTGTCTGCTCTCGCCGCTTGTATTTACCGCCGGCTCCCACCGTTCGCAGCGATTGTGCCGCGCACACCCTTCGCACCTGCTCTGTTGGGGCCAACTCTTGTAGGGGCACAGCACCGCTGTGCCCCATCTTGGCCAGACGTCAGCAAACGAAGACGAAAGAGCCGGCAGGATGCCGGCGCTACCAGCCGTAGGCGTTACTCAAAAAAAAGAGGCGAGCCAAAAGCCCGCCTCAGTCCTGAAAACTTACTTAGTAATGTTGCGTTGCGACGTTACGCTGCCGATGCTGCCGCCGCCCGATGCTTCTTCTGCGGCGCTTCGTCGCCTTCCCAGCGCACGCTGACCAGCTTCGACACGCCCGGCTCCTGCATCGTCACACCATACAGCACGCTGCCGGTCTCCATCGTCTTGCGGTTGTGCGTGACGATGATGAACTGCGTCTGGCTGCTCATCTCGCCGACCAGGCGCGTAAAGCGCCCAACGTTCGCTTCGTCCAGCGGCGCGTCGACTTCGTCCAGAATGCAGAACGGACTCGGCTGATACCTGAAAATCGCGATCAGCAGAGCGAGCGCGGTCATGGCCTTCTCCCCGCCCGACAGCAGCAAAATATTCTGCAATCGCTTGCCCGGCGGCGAAGCCACCACATCGATGCCCGCGTCCCCAGAGCTGTCCGGCTCGGTCAAGCGCATCTCCGCCGTCCCGCCGCCGAAAATCGTGTGGAACGCCTCCGAAAAATTATGGTTGATGGCGTTGAACGCGTGCTCGAATTTTTCGCGCGACACGAGATCCAACTCGGTGATGGCCTGCTGCGTATCCGCAATCGACTGCAGTAGGTCGTCGCGTTCTCGCGTCAAGAACGCGAAGCGCTGCTCGCACTCGTTGAACTCCTCGAGTGCCATCATGTTGACCGCGCCCATGGCTTCGACCCGCGACTTCATTTCGCGGTAGTTGGTCTCCGCAATCGCCAGCTCGTCGCCGCTGATAAACGCCGTCTCCGTCGCGATCAAATCCTCGGGCTGCGCGTTCACCTCCGACATGCACGTCTCGCGCAAGTGTTGCCGGTCGGAATCGTTGCGCGCCCGATCCACTTCCGCGTGGCTGCGCTGATCGCGCAGCTCCTGCAGCGACTGCCTTCCGAGACGCAACGCATCTTCCATCTGCGTCACGCGCGTCCGGCCCGACTCCCATTCCGTCTCAAGTTCCCGCTGGCTCGTTTCCAGCCGCAGCTTCTCCGCGCGGAGTCCTTCCAGCTGCTGCGCCAGTTGTTCGCTCTGCGCCGCAAGCGCCGCGGTCTCTTCGCCGATCGAAGTCTCCTGCTGCCGCAAAACAGCCGCTCGCCGATCCATTTCCGCGCGTTCCGTCTGCAAGCGCGCCGCAATCGCTGCCGCCGCAGATAGCCGCTCATTCAGCGCCGCAAGCTCGGCCCGCGCCCCAGCCAGTTCGTTCTGTTCCGACTGGATCGATCCGCGAAGCTGAACCAACTCCTCGGCCAGCCGCGCACTCTCGGCCTCCGCTTCCGCCCGCGTCGTGGTGGCCGCGGCGAGTTGATGCTTCGCGCGTTCCGCCCGCGATCGTGCGTTGTCTACATCCTGCCGGATGTGCGTCAACTCGCTCTGGCAAACCGTCAGCTCCAATCCAAGCCGCGCAAGATCCGCCTGTGACTGCTCGTGACGATGCTTGGCCGCAAACACGTCGTGCTCGGCTGCATGCTGCTTCGCTGAAACTTCTTCAAGCGCTTGCTCTGACGCGTGAAGGTCTCCCGCGAGGGCATCGAGCACAGCACGCGTTTTCTCCGCGCCGAGTTCGAGCGCCGCAACTTCCGCGTCCAAGGCACGCAATTCGCGCTTCATTCCGAGCGGCCCCGCTTCGTCCGCGCGTCCGCCGGTAACCATGCGCCCCTGGTAGCAAGTTCCGTCCGGCGTGACGAAAGCAAATTGCGGATTGTCGCGCGCCAGTCTCTCGGCCGCCGCGCTGTTGTCCGTCAAGTAAGCGGCCTTCAGCCGCGGCAAAAATTGTTTAGCCGCAGCGCCCAGCGGATCGCGGAACTCCACCAACTTATCGAGCCGCGACACCACGCCTTCTTCCGCGCGGAAGTGAATGATCGGCTCGTACTCGTCCAATCGCAGATTCCTCAGCGAATCCACGAAAAAGGTCGCCCGCCCGCCGACTTCCTCGCGCAGCAACGAAACCCCCGCTCGCGCGTGGTCAAACGTTTCCACTACCACGTATTCCAGCTCGTCGCGCAGATACTGCTCGATGGCCGCTTCGTGCTGCTCTCCGACTTCGGCGTAATCCGCGAGCACACCGACGGCGTGAAAATCGTGCCCGCTCCCGCGCTCGTTCGCCGCAAAGAGCTTTTGCACCGCGTCCGCGGTGTACGAGCGATCGTTCAAAACCTGCGTCAACGTCGAGTGCCGCGCTTTGGTCGCCGAAAGGGAATCGCGCAACGTCTCCGCTTCTTTCGCGGCAGACTCGCGGTCCTCACGCAGCCCGGAAATTCGCGCATGCAACGCCGCAGCCTGTTGTTGAAGCGCGGTCAACTCTCCGTTCGCCGCTTCCCAATCGAAAGCCGCTCGCTCCGCACTGTCGCGAATGTGAATTGAAGATTCCAGCAGCGCGGTTTCGTTCGTTTCCAGCTTTTGCAGCGCCGCCGCTTGATGCACCAGCGCCTCTTCCGCCTGCTTCTGCTCGCCGTGCAAGCGCAGCAAGCTGTCGCCGGCCTCGGAAGCGCACTGCCGCAACGCATCAATCCGCACTTCGGATTCGTGAATCTGCGCCGCTCGCGCCTCAGCCTGCACCGCCAAACCATCGACGCGCGCTGTAAGCGTGCCAGACTCCGCGCGCAGTGCAGCCACGGTTTCGACCTGCGCCGAATTCCGCAAGCCCCACTCGGCGGTCTGCGCCGCCGCCTGCGTAATCTCCGCGGCGATCTGCCCGCTGCGTCCGGCAAGTTCCTCGCCGCGCTGCCGGTTGAACGCAATCTTGTTTTCGCTGCGATCCACTTCCAGCGCCGTCAGGTTCAAATGATTCTGATTCTGCCGAATCCCCGCATCCAGCTCGTAAATCCGCTGGTTCAACAGATCCTGCTCGCCCTCCTGCGTCTGAATATTCTGGGCGTGTTGCGCCTCGGCCGCCGACAGTTCCTCCAGCCGCTTGCCGACACGTTCGGCTTCGGCATCCAACTCGCGCGCCTTCCCCGCCAGCATCTGCCGCACGATGCCGCGCATCTGGTCGCGAATTTCGGAATAACGCCGCGCTTTCGCGGCCTGCCGCTTCAGCGAGCCAAGCTGCTTCTCGACCTCGACAACGATGTCGTTGACGCGCGACAAATTCACCTTCGATGATTCGAGCTTCGCTTCCGCCAACCGTTTCTTCGTCTTGAATTTGGTTACGCCCGCAGCTTCTTCGATGATCGCGCGCCGTTCCAGCGGCTTGGTCGAAAGAATCAGCCCGATGCGCCCCTGTTCAATAATGGCGTAAGAGTCCGGCCCCAAGCCGACACCCATGAACATTTCCTGAATGTCGCGCAAGCGCCCAACTCTGCCGTTGATCAAATACTCGCTCTGCCCCGAACGATACAGCCGCCGGCTGATAACCACTTCGCCGGGCTTCGTAGCCAGCGCCAGCTTCTCGGCATTCTTCTTCCGCCGCTTGCCCTTCAGGAAATCCGATTCCGGGACCATCTCCGCAGCAACTTCCGGAATGTCGTCGGTGGCCTGCGCGTCCGCGTGCGGTGTTTCCGCCACGGCCGGAGCATCCAGCGGCAAAATCTCGGTGGTCGGCTCGCTGACACCCGCGGTGGGTTCGTCCGTCAATAAAGGAGTCGCACCGTTGGCAGCTTCCGAAGCCGCCGCCGCTCCTTCCAGCACGAATCGCGCGGCCTCGGCGAGTTCCGCGTCTTCCAGCGTAATCGTCACTTCCGCCAGACCCATCGGCGGCCGCTTGATCGTGCCGTTAAAGATGCAGTCGGCCATGCGCTCCGCGCGCAGGGACTTATGGCTCTGCTCTCCCAGCACCCAGGAGATGGCGTCCACCACGTTGGACTTGCCGCACCCATTTGGGCCGACGATGCAGGTCGTGCCCGTCCCGCTGAACGTCACCACGGTGCGTTCGCAAAAGGATTTGAATCCGATGATTTCCACTTTTCGCAGCTTAAGCAAGGTATCCCCTTTTGTTAGTCCCAGTTGCGTTGCTACTCCCGAGTAGCACAGACTTCAGCCTGTGTTCTGTCGCTGCAAGTTCAAATCCACAGGCTGAAGCCTGTGCCACTGGCCAAATTCAAACAAGATCAGGCCAACCTGCAGCAAACCACGCGAAAAGAGACCACGACGTGTTTTTCGAAGGGAAGGGGCTTGAATCAACCGCCGCGCGGTCGAGGTTACAGTCGGCCGCTGCGTGGTCGCGCTTGTCGAAGACCGTTGCGTGGTCGCCGTCAGCGAATACAACTCGACCGGTTCACGGTCGCCCGTCAAAACGTATGGCAGGTGCTCGATCAGAGGCCCAGCCGCCTGGCGCGCAGAATGGCGGTACGGGGAACGACGGTAACACGATGCGCAAAAGCTGTAAAGACGTACGCTAACCCTTGTGGCCTTTCTTTACACGGCCACAAGCGACGCGAACATAACCACGCTCTGCACCCAAGGGTCGCTCGGGTCTGCATCGCCTGCAGGGCCAGGGTCGCCAGGCCGGATCCCGACCGGCAGTCTCCTCAAGAAAGAGAAAGTCAGGATGGGTGGTCTATTTGTGGGGTTACGCTGTTTGGACCTGGGTGGACCTGCAGGGTTATGCAGACTCCGCGCGACGCTGCACGGGCTGCTCTCCGGGAGCGGGCGCGGATGTGGCTGCATCCTCTTTGGCTTTGGCGCTGGCGACTTTGTTGAGCATGAAGTCCATAATTTTTTCTTCGCGGATATAGCCGACCGGTTCGGTATCGTCCAGGCTACGGACAACCGGCAACCATGCGATGTCATGCTCAATCATGGTTCCGGCGACGACGAAAGGGGAATCCTGGAGAGTGACACAGAGTGGGTCCGGGTGCAGAAAGTCACTCAGTTTGCGCTGGCTCAAGCCCTCGTGCTTGTCCAGCGGAATGAGGGCGATGCGAGCGACCATTTGATAGAGGTCCTTGCGGTCCAGTTTTCCCCACAGACGGTTGTTTTCGCCAAGAACGATGAGCTGTCCGCCGCTACTTTCCCCCAGGTACTTGATCGCATCGCCGAGGCTAGTGTCATTGCGAAGAGTGCGGGCGGGAAGCGGGTCAAGAAAGGAGGCAAGGGGCTCACGATCCAATAAATCCTTGGCCAGAGGCAGGCGACGCCTGAGTTCGTCTGAGTTGCGATTCACAGCGTTGGCCAGCAGTTCCCGCAGCGGCGCGAAAGAACCGGCCATTTCCGAAAAGAGGCTGCTGGTGGCTTGACGCAGACGAACGACGGTCCGCGCGCGAATACTGGTTTGATGCGGGCGGTTCTCGAGCAGGGCGGCGTTGCCAAAAAAGTCGCCCTTGCCGAGGACGGCGACGACTCTTTGCGGATCGTTCGGTGCGTCCGAGACCAAGACTTCGGCCTGCCCTTCCTCGATGACGCTGAAGACCCGAGCCGGGTCTCCTTGCCGTTGAATAAAATCGCCCGGGCGATAGTAGGCGCGAGTGAACGGTTTCGCGGTGGCGCTGTTGCTGTTCAGGAAGCTGAGATCCCGAGGAAAGAGCAAATCCCAGCCCCAGTCCAAGGCGACCTTAAGCCGGCGAGACCACGTCGGCAGCTTGAAGAGGTAGACGCTTCGCCACAGGAACCAGGCGAGAATACCCGAGATATGCATGCCAAACATTTCCGCCACGGCTTGGTAACCGCCGATAGAACAGAGTTCGCCGAGAGCTTTAAAGCTAAACGGCCGAGTTGGCTCACCTTTGAGGACGCGCACCAGGTTGAGGGCCGCTTGGCGGCCCTGACGCTCGGCGAACTGGCCGGTGGTCAAGGACGGCTTGTTATCGTAAGCATTGATGATTAGAGCGCAGTCGCCGAGGGCCCAGGCATTGGTGTGGCCTTGGATTCGCATGTCCGGCTGGGTGAGAATGCGGCCGCGCTCTTTGGGAGCATCGAGGTACTGAACCAGTGGAGAAGTAGCGGTGCCGATGGTGCAGACGATGGTCGCGCCGGTGAGCATTCGCCCATCGCTCAGTTCTACTCCTTCGTGAGTTGCCGCGACGGCGCGGGTATTCAGTACCAGGGTGATGCCGGCCTTCTCCATCCTCTTCCTGGCGAATTCCGCTAGAGTTGGGGCGACTTCGGGCAAGATGTGGTCCTTGGGATGAACCAGCGAGACCACCACGTCTTCCTTGCGAAAGTTATGGTAAAAGCGGGTGCTGCTGCGAACCAGTTCGTTGATTTCTCCGGCGACTTCAACACCGCTGAAGCCCGCTCCCACGATAATGAAGCTGAGATGCCGGCGCCGGCGCTGGGGATCGCTGGTGCCCTCGGCCTGTTCCATTTGACTGACAACGTGCTGGCGCACGTCTATGGCATCGCGCATAACCTTGAAGGCGAAGGCATGCTCGGTCATCCCCGGGATGATGCTCAAGTTGCTTTCGGCGCCGCAGGCGATCACCACGTGATCGTAGTGCAAATGATTGAGCTCGCCGCTGCCGTCGTCGAAAACTATCTCGGAAGCAGCAAGATCGATTCTCTGGATGCGCTCCGTGCGGCAGCCAACCTTGGGGAGCATCTGCCGGAGAGGAGTGGCCGCTGCGTCGACGTTGATGGAGGCCCCGGCCACGTCCGCCAGGAGAGGGTGGAACACCATGTGGTTCTCGGAGCTAAAAAGGAGAATCTCACACTGGGACGTGGAAAGCTTGCCGCGCAAGGTCCTTGCGAACTGCACGGCGGCAAATCCGCCTCCGACGATGACGACTCGTGTAGGTGTCATTGCTTGTGTTCCCGGTTGAGAGGCTTTAGCATCCCGTTGCTTTTGATGCGCTCAAGAGTACTGCGGGTGAAAGAAAAATACCGGCTCGGCAGCAAAGCAAGATAACTGCGCTTCCGCCAGTCGAGTGCCCGGTTGGTCAGATTTACCACGCAGGCTTCTTTCTGGCCTCCGCTCTCAACTACACGGTCGCAGCACACTATGGCTGGCGCGCCATGTTCTGGTGCGGCCTTACGCCTGTCGTGGTGGCCTGCATGGTTTTGTTGCGCGTGAAGGAGGCCGAGCGCTGGCAACAAAAAAAAGCCAAGGCGAAAGCCGCCGATGAACTTTCTTCTCTGCGCCTGATCTTCAGTCCTCCTTACACGCGGCGTACGTGGGTCAATACCGTCTTGCTGGCCTCGGCCATCTGCGGCCTGTGGACGGCTGCCGTTTATACTCCAACGGCAATCATCACCCTGGTATCCGGATTCCAACGCAAATAACGCTGAATGAGGGTGTTGTCGGCGTTGCGGCCATTCACGCCGCAGCGTCCTAATGTCCGCGAAAGCATTGGGTTCGTTCCGTAAATTGATGGCGCTGTTGTAGCCGGTGCTGCTCTAGGCCTGTGCCCTCCACTTCAGGAACCTATCGATGGAACAAAAGCGGCCAGTGTCATAACGAAGCTGCCAGTAATCCTCATAGAGTTCAAGGAATTCGCGGCGGCTGCTCGACATATTCCAAAGGGCGACGGCTCGCTTCGCAATGAGCCGCAATTGGCGCGCTGACCACTGGGGCACCGCGAACATCTCCAGGAAAGTGAAGACAAGAGCGCAGTGGGTCTTCTGTGGCCGCTTTCCCTTCTTGGTGTGGCGCGAACGGTGTGTCTTTGACGGTGAGATCATTTTCGAAATTCCTCTCTGCGAATAAAAGTTAGGCTTCCGACAAGACTCGCCAGGCATTGCGCACCCGACCGGACGGATAAGGGGCGAGGGTGGTCTGCGCGCTCCAAAAAGGGGAAAGTTGTTGCGCAATCCGCGCCCGGGTGATTCTGGTATCCATGGGGCAAGAGACGCAGCGCCGCACCCAGCGGGCGTGATCCGTTCGACTGGTCTCGTCGCGACGTCGTCCAGTTTTCGCTGGAAAAGCTAGCTTTCGGATTGACCCTTGCGCTTTTCTTGCAAACGCTCGAGTTCTTTCATTGTCAAAAAAAGTTGACGGTTGATCGCACTTTGGAATCGCAGGACGAGATTGACGCCGTCGACATGGATGGCTCCTCCACCCGCATAGACACCCTCATACGCCAATAGAATGGACAGCCGTATGTACTCTGTAGCGATTTTCTCGGTGAGAAGTTTTTCCAAATACCCCACGGGTTCGTAGTGCTCGAAGAGGCCCTGATAGAGGTCATTGTACTTCATCCACAACTTGTCGCCCTCCGGTCCGACCGGAATCGGTTGGCGAGCGAAAAACCCATGCTTGCGCGCATTTTGGCTGCTTGTTTGCTTGCCTTCTGGCGTCCTGGGCCCACTGGAAAGTTGGGCGTTGGAGCGGTTCGCGGCAAGTTTTTGCGGCGACACCGCCTTCGCTTGCGTGTTTTCAGGTTCCTCGGGAGAGGCTCCGGATATTGGCTCGGTGGCCTTGCCGGTGGGGTCTTCCTCCATGAGTTGTATTTCAGGTATATTCGTTACTTGATCGCTAGACATGTTGGCGTACTCCTCTAATCAGGCCACTCTGTGACCGTCAATAGAGGGTCCGATAGTCAATTTATTGGAGCACTGTCGTCCCTAGGGTATTGGGAGCAACGACAGTGGTGCGGCGAAGGTTGTGAGGAACGGGCGGAATGGCACTCGGGAAGGTTTTCGGAGGAGAGGTTGGAGCGCTGGAGGGAGTATTCCCCGGGAGGCACAAGTGCCATTTTGCTCCCCGGGGAAAGGACGTTACTAGTTGCCGACAGCGGGGAGGTTATCCTGCTCCCATGCAAACACCAAGATCCATTCGCCGCTAGGGAGTATGCCCCGCCATTCGTGGCAGGCTTTGGCGATCTCCAGTGCCAGATCCGGATCTGCAGCACTGATGGGGTAAGTGTAGAGCGGGGCTCCGGTTACGTCGGGCGTCGCCCAAATGAACAACCCCGAACCATCATCGGCGTGGAACTTCAGATGCTCCGCGATGGCGCGCTCGACAAGTTCGTCGATGGTTGTGGGCTGTGTTTCGGGCGTGGGCGCTACCAAACCCCTTACAACGGTATAATTCGTATTCATAAGTGTTTCCTACATGGACAGATTTGAATTTGCCCGTCCGGCTGCTCGAGCAGATGGGAGGGCTCCTGTCAACCATCTAATACCGCGCTTTTTGCAAAAGCAGAGAAAATGCCTGTGGGTTTGCCTGGCAGACAGGTAAATGGGTTCCGGGCACCCCATGGGTTGCCGATTTCGAGACGCGATCGAGTCGACGCTGCCTCTCGTTCCCTTCGATCTGCACGCTTCGGGAGATCTGCGCCAGCCCATCAACCTGACCGGTGCCTAGGCGAGGGAGAACCGGGCGGCACAGCTTGCCATGCCAATCTCCGTCATACCGTAGCGCTCCAGCAGCGTGTGGCCGCTGATTTCCTTCCAACGGTGGAGCGTGGTCACCGGCAGTGCTGCCGAGCCGGACACCCTTGGGCTGGCTCGTCGTGCCGCTGGTGTAGAGAATCATGGCGCGCCGCTGGTTGAATTCGTTGCCTACGTTCGGGGCGATATCCGGCAATTCTGCTGACTGGCGAACGGGAATGTTCATACCAAAATGCGCGGATGCCCCGGGCACGAACATCGACATCCTCAAGACCGGCGGCCACAAGGTATCCGCGCTGGAGATTGAGGAAGCGTTGCGCGAACATCCCGCCGTGGCCGAGTGTGCCGTGGTCGGCCTGCCCGATCCAGAGTGGGGCGAGTGCGTCGCTGCGGCCGTGGTGCTGAATGACGGCGATGCCCTCGATCTGCCGTCCCTTCGCATCTGGGCCAAGGAGTTGCTTGCGGCTTACAAAGTGCCTTCGCGGCTTCTGGTGCTGGATACGCTTCCGCGCAATGCAATGGGAAAGGTAATGAAGCCCGCGGTCGCGGCGCTGTTTGAAACCGCGGGCGTCGACGATTCCACGTCTAGGGGGCGCCATGGCCAATGAAGCAGCGACCCGCCCACTACCCGCAATTCACACCAAACTTTCACGCCAGCAAATCACTGGATTCTGGGGCGCATGGGCCGGTTGGACGCTGGACGGCATGGATTCGGTGATCTATGCATTCGTCCTCAGCCCTGCACTCACAGAGCTGCTTCCGAAGTCGGGGTTCCAGGCCACTCCGGCCAGTGTGGGGTTTGCGGGATCGACGTTGTTCGCACTCTTCCTGGTCGGATGGGGACTGTCGTTGATTTGGGGGCCGATTGCCGACAAGTTTGGCCGCACCCGGGTACTCGCTGCCACCATCTTCGTTTATGCCATCTTTACGGGAGCTGCTGCTTTGTCGCAGACGGTGTGGCAGTTGGGATTGTTCCGGTTGTTGGCGGGCATCGGAATTGGCGGCGAATGGGCGCTGGCGGGTACATAGATCGCCGAAGCGTGGCCGGAAGACCGCCGCAAGATGGGCGCCGGATATCTGCAGACTGGTTATTAGGCATGTGCCTCCGCCCCGTCAGGGGACACTTGTCCGGTGCGTGCGGTCGCCGCGAACCTTAGGTTCAAGCCGTTTGGTTCAGGAGGCCACAGGATCAACAACTCCAGGGTTGAGCCGCGCGCAATTATTTTGTGGCTGGCTCGGCGGTTCGCTTCGTCTCGTCGCCCTTCAAATATTTGTCATACCAGGCGAGGATGCGGTTCAGGCGGTCGAGCAAATGCTTCTCTTCATGGAAGCCGTGGGGCTCGCGTGGATAAACCACCAGCTCCGCCTCGACGCCATAGCGCTTCAGCCCTCGATACAGTTCCTGGCTCTGTCCCAAAGGATCGATCGTGTCCGCGTCGCCTTGCAGCACCAGCGTCGGCGTCTTGGCATTCTTCATGTGGATGAAAGGCGAACTGTTCAGAAACCCCTCGGGCTTTTCCCACGGCGTGCCGTAAAACCACTCGTCGCCCGCGGGATGATCTTCCATGCCGAATTCGGAAATCAAATTCGCCATGCCTGCGCCGGAGACCGCCACCTTGAATTCATCGGTCTGCGTAATGGCCCACTCGGCCATGTAGCCGCCGTACGACCAGCCGCCAATCCCCAGGCGAGCCGGGTCGGCGATCCCGCGATCCACCAGATCCTTCACGCCGGCCATCACATCCTTGAAGTCTCCGCCGCCCCAATCGCCGCGATTCGACTCCACAAATTTCTGCCCGTAGCCCACCGATCCGCGAATGTTGGGATAGAACACCGCATAGCCGTGCGTCGCCAGCAGTTGTCCCCAAGTTTCGATCGAATCCGACCAGCGCCCCGTCGGCCCGCCATGAATCAGCGCGATCATCGGCAGCTTTGCTTTTGGATCCGCTCCTTGCGGTCGCAAGAGCGCTGCCTCGATTTCCGTGCCGTCGAACGACTTGTATTTGTAATATTCCAGCGCGCTCAGCGTGAACTGCTTCCACGAATGGTTCAGGTGAGAGATCTGTCGTGGCGCACTTTTCTGATCCCACAACCAAACTTCCGGCGGGTGCGTCGCCGTCTGCGAAACAAACGCGATCTCGTCACCGGAGCCGAGCGCGACGCTGCCGGTCGGCACCGGCGCCGCCGCCAAGTCCAGCTTCGCCCCTTGTCCGGAATATTTCAGGAACAGGCTGCCGAAACCGTTCGCCGCCACCATCACAATCGAGCCATCCTTTAGCCAGTGATAATCCTCCACCGGGCGGTCCAGGCTCGCACCGGTCAGATTTCGAGCTGCGTGTCCACCTACCGCCAGGAGTAGCAGGTCGTGCGGATCGGGACCATCCTCGCGCGAGCCTACGTAACTCACCGTGTTACCGTTGGGCGAAACGCGCAGCTCCCCGAACGGACCTCGCGGCGCGATCAAGAGCCTCGTGCTCCCATCAGAGACCTGCACGCTGAAAATGCGTTCGGTGTTTTCGTCCGACTGTGGCCGGTCGGTAGCCTTCACGATCAATTGGTTTCCACTCGGCAACCAAACGGCCTCCTGCACCTCCCAAGTCGGCTTGGTAAGCGCCCGCGTTTCTCCCGCGGCCACATCCAGCAGCCACAACCGCGCGCGCTTGGCTTCCTTGTCCACAACATGCGCGTCATCCTTGTCCTTTTCCTTCTTTTCTTCCGCGTCCGTCTTGGCGTCCGGAGCAATAAAGGCAATCTGCTTTCCGTCCGGCGACCATTCGAAACTCTTGATCCCGCGTTTGCCTTTGGTCAGCGAAATTCCTTCGCCCATAACCCCGCGCATCAGGTAAATCTGCTGCTCGTCGCCGCGATCCGACAGAAACGCGAGCTGCTTCCCATCAGGCGACCACCGTGGCGAACTCTCTGACTTTGCGGAAAACGTAAATTGACGCACCCCGCTGGTCTGCGCGTCGTGCACCCAAATGTGGCGCGCCCGCCCAGTACCCTTCGCGGGCTCGGTGACCACAAAGGCCAGGCGCGTCCCGTCCTGGGAATACTGCAAATCCGCAATGGAGCGCAAGTTCAGCGACGCCTCGGGCGTCAGCATTTTGCCTTTATCCGCCGCCGCGTCGTTCTGTCCGTGCGCACACCGCGCAAGGAGAGCTGTCACCAGCAAGAGTTGCCCGCAAGTCCTTAAGAAAGAACGCCAACTCGCATGACTTGGAAAAATCATAGTGAAGACCAGCTCCTATCGAATCGCAAAGTGACTCGCAACTCTATGAGGCTCCGCGCGGTTCGTCAACAGCGTGTAATCTCACTTTATCCCCGGCGAAATTTGCTTCGCGCAGCAAAAAATCAGCAGCACAGTACCGGGACTGTCCATTCCATGCCCGGAAACTGTCCTCCGTACAAGTTGTTGCTTAGCCCATTCGAAACTAGCATTCGCGCACCCTGGCCCTTGTCCGCGCCAGCTTTGCTTGCGCAGCGAATCGAACCCGCGCTCCGCCGCAAAAAACAAAAATTAAACCAAGAAAGAAGATCCACGTTGAATTCTTTCAGCGCGAACCGAGGCGCTGTCCTCGCGTTCCTCTTCGCTCTTGTCGCCGGGTGCATCTGGGCTTCCGGCTGCTCCGGCGTTGTCTCCCCCGCCGCGAATTCCAGTCCCGACTCGCAATCCGCCTCCGCAGCGCTCGTCGTCACTCCCACCAGCGTTTCGGTTGCCGCGGTCGTCGGGAATACCGGCTCGCAAACCGTAACGGCCACCAATATTGGCACGGGCAGCGTCGCGATCAACCAAGTCTCCGTAACCGGCGCGGGCTTCAGCGCGACGGGTCTTTCCGTTCCCGCCAACGTGGGCCCCGGTGCGAGTCAAAGTTTTCAGGTGGCCTTCGCGGCCACCACCCCTGGCACGGCCACGGGTCGCCTATCCCTCATGACGAGCGCCGGTTCCGCTCCCGTCTTCGTGCCGTTCAGCGCAACCGCCACGGCAGGCTCTTCGACTCCGACTCCAACTCCCGCGCCCGCTCCTCCTACCCCGACGCCGACTCCAGCTCCTGCCCCGACACCAACTCCGACTCCGACTCCAGCCCCAACGCCAACTCCAGCCCCAACTCCCGCGCCGATCGTAACCTCGGTCACCGTGTCTCCGTCCTCCGCTTCCGTCACAACCGGCGGCACGCTCCAATTCTCCGCCACCGTGCAAGGCGCCGTGACCAACACGTCCGTCACTTGGGTCGCGCTGCTCGGCACCATCTCTTCGACCGGGGCGTACGTCGCTCCCTCAACCGCCGGCACCGATACCGTGACCGCAACCAGCGTTGCCGACACCACGAAATCGGCCACCGCCACCATTACGGTTTCTGCCCCCGTGGCCTCCGGCGCTCTCCCTGCGTTCCCCGGCGCGCAGGGCGGAGGCGCAGCGTCGGCCGGCGGACGCGGCGGCCAAGTCTATGAAGTCACCAATCTCAACGATTCCGGCGAAGGCTCGCTCCGCGCCTGCACCTTCGCCACCGGTCCGCGCACGTGCGTCTTCCGCGTTGCGGGAATCATTACTCCGTCCGAGAGATTCACGATTGCGAGTCCATATCTCACCGTCGCGTGCCAAACCGCTCCCGGCGAGGTCATCATCGGTGGCCCCAACATCGCCAACCAATCCTTGTATATCGCCACACACGACGTCACTGTGCGCTACTGCACCTTCAGCGCCGACAACATCAATATCCCCGCGGGCCCCGACACCGGTACCGTGAACCTGGAAATCGCCAACGGCGATAACTACAACATCATTCTCGACCACATCACCACCCGCTGGGCCGGCAACAAGCTCTGGATCACGCGTAGTGTCTGTGCCCCGCGAAGCCCGCGCCATATGTGCGTCTTAACCTGAGGCCTCGGTTCGTCGAGGATGGCGTTTCTTAATTTCGGTTTTCTTGAATTTTCCTCGCAAAATGCCGCCAAATTTGATTTTTCCCCCAAAATCTGCTATAATTACTAACGGCGATTCATACAGTAACCCCACCGGACCGTCCAGTGGGGGCTAACTTTCTCGGAGGCGAACCCTTGAAAATCAACACCCAAGCAGTGGAATACCGCGATGGCGACGCCGGCCTCACCGGCCTGTTCGTGTGGGATGACACAATCAACCGCAGGCGTCCAGGCGCGATGGTCGTCCACGGCGGCGCGGGTTTGGACGACCACGCGAAAGGCCGCGCCCGGCGCCTGGCGGAGCTAGGCTACGTCGCCTTTGCCTGCGACATGTATGGCCACGGAGTGGCCGGTGATCGCCAGCGCGTCATGGCCCGCATCACCGAGTTGCGTAGTGATCCCGCAAAGCTCGTCCAGCGCGCCGCCGCGGGAATCGAGGTATTGCGCTCGCACCCTCTGGTCGATGGCCGCATCGCGGCGGTCGGCTATTGCTTCGGCGGAATGACCGTCCTCGAACTCGCCAGAAGCGGCGCGGACTTGATGGGAGTAGTGAGCGTCCACGGCAGCATGGACACCTTGCGCCTCTCCCAACCCCGCGCCGTGAAGGCCAAGATCCTGGTTTGTCACGGTGCCCTGGACCCCCACGTCCCGATGACCCACGTGAACGCCTTCGTCGAAGAGATGAAGACCGGCGGCGCCGATTGGCAGTTGCTCGTCTACGGCAACGCCATGCACGGCTTCACTCACGAAAGCGGGCCCAAGCTACCCGGCGTCGAATATCACGCTCTGAGCGACGCGCGCTCGTCGCAGGCAATCCAAAGTTTCTTCTCCGAGCTATTTGCCGCTCCATAAGGCGAAACACATTGAGCCGTGACGGGCCTGGAAAGAATCCCCAAAGGCGCCTTTTCGCAGCCGATCGAAAAAAAATGGCCGCCGAAGGATACGGCGGCCACTTCCATTGCTCTTGTACTGGCGCTTACATCTTCACGGTCGAGCTATGGCTCGCGATGCACTGCCACTTGCCATCGCTCATCTTCATCCAGGTATCGGTAAAGCGCTCGTTGACATCCATAGGCTTTCCCGTGGCGTCGGTGCCCTTGGCCTTGAAGCCGCCGACTGCGATGGCCGTATTGCCAAACGCTGTCACTTTCACGTCGATGTAATCCACGCTGGCGTATTTCGTCGCCTTGGCGGTCGCCAGCGACTCGGCCTTGTCAGTGACTTTCCCGTCGCTATTGGTGCTGACGAATTTTTCCGCCAGCACCGGCGCCACCAGGTCAGGATTATTCGTCTTTTGTGAGTGCAGCCACTCCTGTTCGAGCGCAGCCACATTCTTCTCCGTCGCGCCGGTTGCTTGCGCCCGTGAAAGCGCAGCGCTCCCCAGCGAAAACAGAGCCATCACACACACTATGCAAATTCTCTTCATGGACTCTCCTTGTTTGTGCAACTTTGTTGCGCAACTTTGCGAAATAGCTTTCGGGTTCTTGCGTTCTACACGCAAGCGAATCCGATGCCCGGGGCCCGGCAAATCAAAACAAATAATCCAACGCTGAAATGAAGGGGACCTTGCAGGACCAACGGCTTGGCACCAGCCGTTCTGCACTTTGTACGCCGGACGATATGCTGGAATCTGTCCGAAGTCAATTTTGCTTCCGTATTTCCACTGCGCGAAACTCGTCGCCTACCCCGCCTATAGCTCGACCGCTTTCAATCCTAATTCCTGTTCGAACGCCTCGTAGTCCCGATCCCGATGCAGCAGCACATGCTTTTCCCGCAAGCAAAATGTCGCGATAAGGCAGTCGATCGTCTTCCGGACCGTAAGTCCTCGTTGCCTCAGCTTCCGGAAATTCTGGGCAGCCGCCACCGCCAGGTCCACGCTTCCAGTCTCGAATATCTCGAACTGGCCCAGTTCCTTAAGCACGCTGGCGAACGTCGCTTCCTCCCGCACGCCCTGCAACACTTCGCACAAAATCAGATCGGTCAACCCGAGTCGTTGACGATCCATCTCCCGATACAACCAGTCCACCTGAGGATTTTGTTTTCCGCGAAGGTAGTCTACCCACACCGTTGTATCGACGATCACCACGGCAAGAGTTATTCCGAGACGCGTCCGAGGCGCGACTCTTCAAGATCGCCCTGCCAATCGACCTTTCCGCGCAACCGCCGCATTCCCGCCTGCGATTTCGTCTGAATCAACAACCGCAACGCTGCTTCCACCGTCGCCCGTTTAGTCCGACAGCGGCAACTGCGCATCGCCTCTGCCATTAATCGGTCATCGATCTCGATGTTGGTTCGCATATGTGCCTCGCACGCTGATGTGTAAATATCTCATTTTTATGTGTACCCGTCAATGGCGGAAAACCCCAGTGCTGTGCACCAATCGTTCGAATGATTACCTACAAAGATACAATCTGATAAGAGATAACTTTTATGGTATTCTTTATCGCGTATCCTCAAGTACGGCCACGCCGAAAGATGCTTTCCGCGCAGCCCTATACGCGTCCACGAAATGACCGCTCTGTGTTTTCATCAACTTACCAACTCCTTTTCCCGCAACCCCTTTCCTTTGAGAATCATACAAATGCCCCGGAGGTGTGGGGTGTCAGGAGCGAATATCAGGCGAAGATCAAACACCTAAGTCCTTTAGAATCCGCACTTACGAAAAATGGCGGGGGGAGGAAGTTGATCGGTTAACCTCCCGTCTTTCGCTACTCACTGTTCACTACCCACTACTCACGAATTCCTCTCCCAAGTTTGTTTTCCTTCATGGGTCGGATAGAATTATGGTTTTGTTTTCGGGGTTTGATCGCGGCCTATGGACCTATGAACGAAATTCGACTGCACAACACGTTGAGCGGCGAGACCGAGCCGTTTGTTCCTCAGAAACCGGGCGGAGTGAGCATGTACACCTGCGGGCCGACGGTGTACGACTACGCGCACATCGGCAACTACCGCACCTTTGTGTTTCAGGACATTTTGCGGCGTTTCTTGAAACTGCGCGGATTCAAGCTCAACCACGTCATGAACCTGACCGACGTGGACGACCGCATCATCGCCAAGGCCGCCGCGGCGGGCGTCGGCATTCGCGACTACACGCAAAAGTACGTGCAGGCATTTTTCGACGATTGCAAGACGCTGAGCATCGAGGCGCCCGAACATTGGATACGCGCGACCGACTACATCGACGACATGGTCAAGCTGATCCAGCGTTTGCAAGAGAAAACGTTCACGTATTCGGGCGAGGGATCGATCTACTACCGCATCGCGAAGTTTCCGGATTACGGGAAATTGTCGAAGATCGATGTCAGCGGGATTCAAACTGGCGTACGCGTGGACAACGATCGCTACGAGAAGGAGAGCGCGCGGGACTTCGCTTTGTGGAAAGCACCCAAGCCGGGCGAGCATTTCTGGGAGACGCCGATCGGCCCAGGGCGGCCGGGTTGGCACATCGAGTGCTCCGCGATGGCCATGAAACTTTTGGGCGAAACGATCGACATTCATACCGGCGGGATCGACCTGGCGTTTCCGCACCACGAAAACGAGATCGCGCAGAGCGAAGGCGCGACCGGGAAGAAATTCGTCCGCTACTGGATGCACGCCGAGCACTTGCTGGTCGAAGGCGAGAAGATGTCGAAATCGCTCGGCAATTTCTTTACCTTGCGCGATCTTTTCGCAAAAGGTTACAAGCCGTCGGCGCTGCGATTCGCGCTGGCAAAGGTGCCGTACCGGCGGCAACTGAATTTCACCTTCGACGGGTTGCAGGAAGCGGCCAGCGCCGTCGAACGGCTGCGGAATTTTTCTGACCGGTTGGCACAAGGAAAATTTCCCGCGGGCCAGCAACCCGGCATGGCCGAGCGCATCGCCAAGGCCGCGCAGGATTTCGACGCGGGCTTGTCCGATGACTTGAACACCGCGATGGCGCTTGCCGCGGTCTATGATTTGGTGCGCGAAGCGAACATCGCCATGGACAAAGGCGAGTTCCGTCAAGGCGACGTGGCCGCGGCGCAGGCATTGCTGGCGGCGTTCGATCGCGTGTTCGCGGTGATCGCCGACACCGATGGCGAGAAGCTGCAAGCCTTGGGCTACGGCGATGCCAGGGGCGCGCTGTCTGACGCAGAAGTGGAAAAATTGGTTGCCGAGCGGCAAGACACGCGCAAGCGGCGGGACTTCGCCGCCTCCGATCGCATCCGTAAGGAACTCGCGGATCGTGGTATAATTCTGGAAGATAGCCGGGACGGAAGCGTCCGCTGGAAACGCAAATGAATCACGGTACATTCAATCTCGAGCACTTCACAGGCATCGCGTCCCCGGCCGACGTACGCCCCAACCTCTACGGCGTAGACTAACAAACTCTCCTCTCCGGGTCGCATCCGAGCGCGTAGTGGTCCACGCGAATGCCGCCTGCTTGCAAGTACCTCCGTTTCCATGAGTTAACCGCCGTCCATTCTTCACGAGGAGGAAGAAATGATTGCCACCACCGACACGAAATTGACCGAAACGAATTTGACCGGCGCGAAATTGCCGAAGTTGAACATGCCGCTGCCGGGACCCAACGCCAAGCGCGTTGTCGAGCTGGATACGAAATATGTTTCGCCGTCGTACACGCGCGACTATCCGCTGGTGGCGAAGCGCGGCCACGGCGCGATGATCGAGGACGTCGACGGAAATATGTTTCTGGATTTTGCGGCCGGCATCGCGGTCTGTGCGACGGGGCATTGCCATCCCGAAGTCGTGGCCGCGATTCAGAAGCAGGCTGCGGAACTGATTCATTTGTCCGGCACGGATTTTTACTACGAAGGAATGCCGCTGCTGGCGGAGAAGTTGAGCTCGATTGCGCCGGGCAAGGAATCGAAGCGCGTGTATTTCGGAAATTCGGGCGCGGAGGCGATCGAAGCGGCGATCAAGCTGGTGAAGTATCACACCAAGCGCGACAAGCTGATTGCGTTTAACGGTGCGTTTCATGGGCGCACGATGGGGGCGCTGTCGTTGACGGCAAGCCGCGCCGTGCAGCGGAAGGGATTCGGCTCGCTGCTTTCGGGCGTGTTTCATATGCCGTACCCGGACACCTATCGCGGCACGTACGGCGTGAATCCGGAGCATGCGACCGCGGACTGCTTGAACTACCTGGAGTACGAATTGTTCCGGCGGCGCGTCGACCCGGAAGAGGTGGCGGGAATTTTCATCGAGCCGATTCAGGGCGAGGGCGGTTATATCCTGGCGCCTTCGGACTTCCTACAGGGCCTGCAGAAGATTTGCCGCAAATACGGGATTCTGCTGGTGGCGGACGAAGTGCAATCGGGCATGGGCCGCACCGGGAAGTGGTGGGCGGTGGACCACACAGCAGGCATCGAGCCGGACATCATTTGCACGGCGAAGGGCATTGCTTCGGGAATGCCGCTGAGCGCGGTGATCGCTCGGGCCAGCGTGATGGATTGGAAGCCGGGCGCGCATGCGTCGACATTTGGAGGAAACCCGGTGTGCATCGCGGCGTCGCTCGCGACGATACAACTGCTCGAGTCGAAATACATGGACAACGCCAAACGAGTCGGGGAATTCATCCTGAAGCGTACCGCGGATTGGACACAAAGGTTCAAGAACGTCGGCGAAGTACGCGGACGAGGATTGATGATCGGCATCGAGTTGGTAAAGGATCAGAAAACCAAAGAAAAGGCGCCGGAGATGCGCAATCGGATTGTTCAGGCGGCGTATCACAAGGGGCTGCTGATTCTGGGGTCGGGAGACACGACCCTGCGATTCTGCCCGCCATTGGTTGTCGATGAGGAGCAGGCGGAGTTTGCGGTGAAGACGCTCGAAGAATGCTTCAGAGAAGAAGAAAAGAAGTAACGACGTAAGCAAGGAAGTAAGGAAGCAAGGAAGAACAGCAGATCCCGTGGCTGCCGGAGATGATGCGTGGCAGCCGCGGGATTTTTGTTTATACTCAGGCATAGGTTGGACTTGGCGGCTCCTGTAGTGCTATCCGGCAGGAACCCACGTGGCGATTTTCTCGACTTTGATATTTGGGATGGTGCGGTGGGCTGCGCGAAAAGGATTGCGCGGCGAGCGGGACCATGCGCCTGCGGAGCACGAGCTCGGCGATCCCCAGCCTGCAGGGTCGAGGCTTCCGGAGAAGAGCGCTGCGGCGCGGAAGTTGGAAGCGGGGCGAACCGGGATGCGCAGGGAGACTTACGCATATTGGTATCTGCGGCGGAATGGGTATGTGTTTGTGGCGCGGAATTACATGCCGCGCGGGGCGAAGGGTGAAAAGCAGCGCGTGGTGGTGCGGACCGCACGGCGGTTTCTTGGGGAGCGGCACGTGGGGGATTGTCCGTGCCGGTTCGACGTGCTGGCGATCGATAATCGCCGCGGGATGGCTCCGGAAGTGCGGTTGCATAAGGATGCGTTTAGTCCGCAGATGTCGTGGGAGTAGCAAAGTCGGAAGAGTTAGGAAGCAGGGAGGCAAGGAAGCAAGGAAGCAAGGAAGCAAGGAAGCAAGGAAGCAAGGAGAAGCCTCAAGCACAGGACGGGATCTCATCACTTTACGAAGAACCACCCTTACAAGCCAAAGGGTGGGCCAGCCTCGAGAATTTTTGAGGGCGTTCGTTTTGGAAGCGGCCCCAGAGCACGGCCTCTCCCGTTAAGAGCCCACTGGATCCGGCTTTGGGCCTCAATCATGAGGGTAAGGAATCAGAGGTTGCCTCCGGAAGAACCTGCCCTGAAAAACCTAGGCTGGGGTAGCCGAAGAGGCGGTTAGACGCGGTACAATTGCGGGTAAGGGTGCTCTTACCTCTACTCTTGTCCCCGAGCACGTATTGGGAGGATTGCTGTGCCGGAGCTACGAAAAGATCCGATAACCGGTCGATGGGTGATTATTTCGACGGAACGCGGAAGAAGGCCGATGGATTTTCTGCGCGAGACGGTGGTGCCGCTTGGGCAGAAGAATTGTCCGTTTTGTCCGGGAGCCGAAGGGAAGACGCCGCCGGAGATTCTGGTGTACGGGCGCAACGGAGGCGGAGCAAACACGTCGGGGTGGAGCATTCGCGTCGTGCCGAATCGATTTCCGGCGCTAGGGATCGAGGGCGAACTGGACCGCGAAGGTGAAGGATTGTTCGACAAGATGAACGGCGTGGGCGCGCACGAGGTGATCGTTGAGACGCCGGAGCACGGGTCGTCACTGGCGATGCTGCCGGAGCGGGCAGTCGAAGACGTGTTGTGGGCTTACCGCGACCGGATGCTGGACCTGAAGAATGACAAGCGCTTCCGGTACGTTTTGATTTTCAAGAATCACGGCGAAGGGGCGGGAGCGTCGATCGAGCATCCACACTCGCAGTTGATCGCGTTACCCATCGTGCCGCGACGCGTGCGCGAGGAAGTGGACAACTGCTGGCATTATTACGACGAAAAAGAGCGGTGCATTTTTTGCGACATCATCCGGCAGGAGCGGGACACCGGGGAGCGAGTGATCGGGGAGAACGAGCACTTTATTACGATCGCGCCGTACGCTTCGCGATTTCCGTTTGAAATGTGGCTGCTGCCGAAAGCGCACGGATCGGCGTACGAGAATAATCAAAGCTCGATGTACGCGAGCCTGGCTAGAATGTTGAAGGATGCGCTGATGCGGCTGGACGCGGCGCTGGATAAGCCGGCGTTCAACTTTATGATTCATACGTCGCCGATCGGGGAAGAAATCAACGATCACTATCACTGGCACATCGAGATCATCCCGAAATTGACGAAGGTGGCGGGATTCGAGTGGGGAACGGGCTTTTATATTAATCCGACGCCGCCAGAAGAAGCGGCGCGGTTTTTGCGCGAGGCGAGAGTAGCGTCACCTGCCGAAAGGAAATAGCTTCTCAAATTTGCGCGAAGTTGTGCGGTGGCCGGACACTGCCTCGTGCGGGATTTGCTATACTCGATTGTTTGGCGCGGTACCCAAGTGGCCCAAGGGAGAGGTCTGCAAAACCTCCATTCGTGGGTTCGAATCCCACCCGCGCCTCCACCATTTCGCCTTTGCTTTCAGTTAGTTGACGACGTCATTTTTTATCTTGGAGCCGCGCTGGATTTGCACGGCCATGCCTGGACAAACGCTTCTGTGGCATGTATGACAGACAACTGGTGACCCTCGTTGTGATGGTTCTTCAAGTAGTTAACCACGACCTCGCGCATCTGCTCGCCGGTGACATCACTCGGCCTGCAGATCAGAAGTTTATTGTGGTCGCCAAGAGTGGCGAAATTCACTCCTTCAACGACGCCTTGAAGATAGCCAGTACACAAAGCCGCTGCGACCGACCGTTCATCGGGCTCGGCATTCGTGCATACCGCCAGCAGTCCGCTGTTACGACGGATTTCCGCGGTATTCAGTCGGGTCTGAGCGACCGCCACTATTGAAGATGTCGCCAAAAGTGCGAGTCCCACCACCATCGCTCTCAGCATTTGCTCCTCAGTTTCCCCATCGATGAGGGTGCCGAAGCATCGAGACTCCAGGAGATCGAATCCTCAGAGCTGAATCCAGCACCAGTGTACCTATAGAGCCCGCCAAAGTCTCTGGTTGCTGTGCGATCGGATAAACGCATAGTTCACCGTCATCAAGAACACAGCCGAGACGAGTCTCCCACAACCGGTTACTATCCTTAGAAGCGCTTCGACCTCCCTGTCTGAAAAGGGATGAGAGAGTCCAAAAAGCGTCACAATTGGCGAAAACGCGATTCGTCGCGTCGTCCAATCAAGTTATCGGCTGCAGACGTCACACAAGGCCCAAAAACACGAAAGCCACTCGCACTAACGCTGCTATGACGACCATCCCTTCCCCCCTTGAAACCGTCTCGACTTTATTGGCAACGCTGATGGAATCTCTCAGTTTCGGAACGCTCACCGTCTAGAGTCACGACTGTTTGACATACTTCGCATTCGTGTTCGTGATATTGCAGCAGCGCCCAAGCTCTGGCGAAATTCGCCTGGAGCGTCCGCAGTTCGCTGTCCACATCGCGTCCTCGACGCCTGGAGTCGTGGATTTCAGCGCGACCCCGATTCCAATTGGTCAAGGCAACCTGAGATTCCTTGAGCAGCCTCTCGTATTGATCGCACCACACTTGAACTGCTGACTCCGCGCTCATCTTTCCTCCTTCTACGGTCATTCGGGGAATGATGGCTACTCGCGGCCCGAGGTAGCGATTACTGCTCTCTGATCAGGTAATGCGCCGACAGCAGCAGCTTCCCGCTGGGCAGGAACCAACAAATAGCCAATCACGAACTTTTTGGTCACGTCCGTAACCACCAATTCATCCGGTTCTCCGGTTTCTTTGTGAAAGAAACGGACTGGTTGATAGACACTTTGGTCCCGCAACCATAATGTTCGGTGGTCTTGCAGTAGCCACAACGAGCCCCGAAAGCGCTGATACATGGTGTTCGTTCCGCTGATTCGCAGGGTGACACCAGGGGCTATCTCCTGCGTCTGTCCTTTGGCGAGCTCAAAATCGACGCGGTCGCGGTCGAGCCGTCGGGACAGGGCGCCGAGATCACGAGTATTTGTTTCCTCCTGTTGATGGACGCCGGAAAGATCGCGGCTAGTCTCGTCTCGGACCGCCGCAACGTCCTGCTTGAGCTCAGTCTGGACCCGCTCCATTTGGGAACGCTGAGCCGTTTGTTCGGATTCAACTTGGCGAATGCGGGCATCCAGCTCAGAACTGCGGGCTTCTAGCTGGGCACTTAGTTGTTGCTGCAACCGCTGCGTCAAATGCCTCAGCGTACTTGCGAGTTTGCTTAAGGTTATCCGCAACCTTACCTTCAAGGCCTTCAAGATTCGTCACGCGTTGTCCCAGGCTCTCCCAGCCCCCTGTCAATTCACGTAAGTTGCCTTCCGCAGCATCCGCTCGTTGGGTCAGCGCGTTGATCGCGGCTTGGCTCCCGAAAAGCTGGCTGATTTGGATGTTGTGCTTCTTCAAGGAGAAGTAACCGTAGTAGGCGGACGCTCCCAGGGCAACGACAAACACCACGACAACCACCCAGACCGCCTTGGACTTGCGCCGGTAATGTAGTTCCGTGCTCCCCGCCGGGTAGCCCGGCCACTGATTCTCAGCTGGATCGAACATCGGGTTGACAACGCTCATCGCAGTCTCCTTCTGGGCTGATTCACTATTGGCCTACGCACCGATCTGGTGAGTTTGTTGGTCAAGCACTTGAAAATCTCCCGGGTTGAGGCAGCTTGAAACATGAGCAACCCTTACGCTTGCCCTACGAATTTCGGCGCTCGCTGAACCAACTGAGGAAAGAACCAACAGAGCCAGGAAGGCATAAGTCAGAACGAAGATAATCATTTCATATCCTTCCACAACCTATAGGGGTAGAGGCATGCAGATGACCAGCAGCTTTTCTTTTGTTTTCAGCAATATACGAAACCTACCCGGGGAACCCTGTATAGCGATTCTTCCAGGATGAAATGAATAAAATCTACGATGCTGTAACAGTACCCGGTGACACTAGATAGAGGAGACGGCCTTGAAAGGATAAGCCCGTCCGGTCGCTTGGACGGGCTTGCAGCAAAGTCTGATCGGATTGCTGACGTTGCCCGGAGCCGTTCCACGCAGCCGGTTTCTTTCAGCGCAAAGAGGACTCCCCTGACCTTTAGTCAGTCCCCGTACATGAAAATTTTCTGGCGACCTCACATAAAGGCGCCCGGCCCGTCGCTAAGGAGAGAATTTTAAGTAGGCGCTGCATTGGTGGAACAGGAGTTTGTAATTCCGCCCGGAAAGTGTCCCATAACCCCGTTCCTGGATAGCTTTTCGTATTGCCGACAATCCGGAAGTCGGCCATTAGTGATCACAAGCGCGTTTGTCGGTACTGATTTTCAACGCTGTAATCAACGCTTCGCGGCAAACCGACCTCGATACAAGCTCGGAGCAATCCCGAAAGACCGTTCGAAGGCGCGCCGGAAATTATCGCCGTCGCTGAAACCCACCGAGCGCGCGACGCCCTCAACCGTGCAGTCCGGCGCGGAGAGGCGCTGCCGGGCTTCGTCCAGCCGCAGTCGCCGCACAAGCGAAGCCGGGCTGCTCCCAAACTCGTGTGTAAAGCGCCGCGAAAACTGCCGCGGGCACAGCGAAACTCGCGCCGCCAGCGACTCGACCGAAAGATCCTGCTCTAGATGTGCCAGCATCCACGGCAAGAGATCCGCAAAGCGACTGCGCGATTGTACTTGAAACTGCAGCGGCTCCGAATATTGCTCCTGCCCTCCAGGCCTTTTCATGTACACGACCAATTCGCGCGCGACCGAAAGTGCCACTTCCGGGCCGAAGTCCTCCTCAATCAGAGCCAGCGAAAGATCGATGCCCGCCGTCACTCCCGCAGCGGTCCAGAATTTCCCGTCCCTTACGTAGAGCGAACAAGAATCGACTCTCAGCGCTGGGTAACGCTTCGCCAAATCCGCGGTGAACCTCCAGTGCGTCGCGACCTTTCGGCCGTTCAACAATCCCGATGGTGCGAGGCCATAGATTCCCGTGCAAATCGACGCGATCCGCCGAATCGAGCCCGCGTTCTTCTGCAACCAGGCCGTAAGCTTCTGGAGGCCATTCGATTCGCGCAAGCCTCTGCCGCCGGGGATGAGCAATGTGTCCACATAGCGAATGCCGGAGAGACTTTTTTCCGCCGTAATCGTCAGCCCGAATTCGGAGCGAAACGTTTTAGTCTCCAGTGCGGCTATGGTTACTCGATAACAGGCCTCACTGCCTCCCTTCGGGAAGTTGATCTGCGCGCTCCCAAACGCTTCCATCGGCCCGACGAGGTCCAGGCCCATTACCCCGTCATATCCCAGGATCACGATGTGTTTCGGTTTCATTTGTGCCCTCAGAATTCGGCGCATCTTCTTAAATGCGCGCCGTCTTCGGAATGTCTCAAAAAGCCGGATAATTGTCGTTTGAGACATTCCAGTGTAGCCATAAGCTGGTCCTGTTCGCAAACGCTTCAACCAGGGGGTTCACCAATGGTCAAAGTAATCTGCACGGTGATCGGTCTTATTGCGCTGTGTGTCACGCTCGCTGCGGCTAGCCACTTCCATCACCCAGATGCGTACTCCGGCTCTATTCAGCTGCGTACCTTCAAGCCGCCAACAAATGGAGTTATCAACGTCGCCTTTATCGTTTCCGATAACACCGCCCTGATCGATCTCGCAGGGCCCTGGGAAGTTTTTGGCGATACCATGCTCGCTCCCCAAGGCGGGCCCTGGCGCGGCGGCGGCGACATGATCATGCCCTTCAACCTGTACGCCGTTTCTGACTCACAGAAACCGATCTCCGCTGCGGGTCTTCAGATCGTTCCCAACTACACCTTCGAGAATGCCCCTAAACCGCAAGTGATCGTTGTTCCCGCACAAGGCGGCCGAAGCGAAGCGCAAAAGAAATGGCTGCTGGAGAACGCCAGGACCGCGGACATAACCATGTCGGTTTGCACCGGCGCCTCCATGCTCGCTGCTTATGGCCTGCTGGACCATCAAAGGGCAACCACCCACCACATGTTCGTGGATGACCTGCAAAAGAATTATGCTGCAGTTCAATTCATCTCCGGGCTCCGCTACATCGATAACGACAAAGTTGCTACCGCAGGCGGTCTGAGTTCCGGAATAGATCTCGCCTTGCACGTCGTTGAACGGTATTACGGTCGTGAAATCGCGCAAGCAAGTGCTGACTACATGGAATATAAAGGTGAACTGTGGAAAAACCCGCAATACGGAGCTATCAAGTATGTCTCGGGTCGGTGAAGGACAGGAATCCGAAAACCAGACGAGAACGCGAATCTGTGTGAGACTAGCCGAATGATCGGAGGGCTCGTTGATGTTGACGGACTCTCTGTCACCAAATATCTGCGCCACAGCCGTCCCCAATTGTGGGGACCGCTGTTCCAAAACTTGCAGCAGTGAATGCTCGTTCCGGAGGGTTCCATGCGTAAGAAGACGGTCAGGGTTGTCGCTTTAGCATTCTTTGTGCAGGTTGCCTTCCTCGGCGCAACCTGTCAGGCACGGACGCAGGCCGAGAAGGCTCCCTACCCTGCCATGGCTCATCTCGATCAGTACTTGATGCCTGACGAGAATTCTGAAATCGCGCTGGCGCGTAGTGCCGCCCAAGCATCCGTTTCGGACGGAGCCGAAGTGATGGTGCTGGGACCGAAGGGATACACGACCGCAGCGAAGGGCACGAATGGCTTTCTGTGCATAGTGGAACGATCATGGGGCGCCGCCACCGATGATCTGGAATTCTGGAATCCCAAAGTGCGCGCCCCGATCTGCTTCAATCCGCCAGCTGCAAGGACCTTTGTGCCCATCTATCTGATGAAGACCAAACTGGTGGTGGCAGGGAAATCTAAGACGGAGATCGCCGAGGCGACCGCATCGGCACTGGATAAGAAGCGACTGCCGGCGCTGGAGCCGGGAGCGATGTGCTACATGACGTCGAAGCTGCAGTACTTGAGCGACCACGACATGAGCTGGCATCCACATCTGATGTTTTTTGTTCATGGCGACGCGGCGAAAAGCTGGGGAGCTAATCTACCGGGCTCCCCGGTAATGGCGGCGAATGACCCGGAAGAGCGGGCGACGATTTTCCTCGTCTGGGTTGACAAATGGTCCGATGGGACACCGGCTCCGGCGATTGTGCACTGACCCCAAGTCGATTCGTTGAGGAGTCAGCAGAGGACTTTCGCGCTCCGACCACTGATCTTTCCTCGCTCGAAATCGCCCGCACCAAATCCCGGCAAGCAGGCTCACGCAAATGATTTCCCTCGACCGCGGTCAACGAGTGACAAATCGGCAAAGCGCTCATCGAAGTCGGATAGTTCCTCAAAAGTCGTCTCGTAGGAAGTGATCTTCGCGCTTGGTATCCGATCGGAGGATGGCGCGTTCAGCCGGATTGCGACCGAAGGCAGGGGCGCCGTTCGCAAACAGACAGCCTGGAGGCGCTTGACGTCAAAGACCGCCAGTTGCGGGTATGCGGGTATCCTTAGCCCTAAGAGCCTTAAGATTTCTTAGAAGTACTAAAGTTTTGGCCGCTAGCAATCCCGCACTACCCCGCATCCGCTATCCCGCGTGGACCGAGTCGAAGGCGGTTCAATAGCCGTCCAGCCACCAGAGTATTTCTGGGGCGAAAATAGCAGCCTAGTGCTTGCCCACAATCACTTCTTGGTTTGCCGACCACCCGGAAGTCGGTCAAACCGTCAATACAAGCGCGTTTATCGGTCCCGACCGGCCAACCCGTAGGATTACTTCCGGTTTGCCCGTCATCCGCCCAGAATCCGAAACCAGCCGGTCCAGGTCGTGAGCGTCATCGCGGTTTATGTCAGGAGCGCGTTATTAAGGCTCGCGATAGCGCAATGCTGGCGACATAGCAGGCCAAAGGAATGCTGATGCCTGCGAGAGGCACACTGAAAAGATAAACCTTGCAGAGCACAACAAGACCACCAAGCATTGCCAGCCCAACAACGAGCAGGAACGGTGACTGAAAGAGGAGTTGCCCATGAGCCAATGCGAGAAAGCCGAAAGCCAAGCCGAACAAAATAAGTCCCATGCTGTGGCTGGCATTGAAGCCCACCCAACACCGCCACATTGTTGTTTCTTTCGTAATGACAGGTGCAATCTGGCCCATGCTGATTTGCAGTGCGGGGTCGCGGGGCGTGAGCTTTGGCCCCCAGAACGTATAGACGATGTGGACGACTCCGAGCGTAAAGATAATGCTCGCACTAAGAACCATGAGAATTTTTGCGGCCAAGATGCCCTCCCTGTTTTGTAGGCGCATTGCTGATCCCTCTCAGTTTTGCAACGTTTTCTCTACTTGCTCGTGACGCCCACATTCTAGATTCTATGCCGCATCATTACTTTTGACGAAATACAAAGCCCGACACGCGCCCAGGGGCTCTGCGTTCACCGTTTTGAAGGATGGTTGGCGATAAATCACCATAGCGCTCACAACCCCGGAATCGCCTCGTCACTGGGCAGCTGGTCGGCAATGGAGAAGCAATCCGTTCCATCAGTCATGCGGCCAGCCAGCGGTGATTCCTTCGCTGTTCCCTCGCCACCCTTAACCAGAAGCCCAAGGCGTTCCGTTTACGCCTAAGGTGGAAGTAACATTCGATTTTTAGGCGGGGCATTGTAGGTTCGCAACCTCCATCGGTCTCAACTTGCGGATGGCCCTGTGATTTTTTGGGCGCTGGCGCGAATCACAGTATGAAGGGCGAATACACAGACGAACGCACACAGGAAAGCAATAAGAACCGATGACCACGCCGAAGCACCAGGAACGCTTCCAGGCCCTGCTGAATGAGCACAAGAGAATTCTGTACAAGGTGTGCCATTCCTACTGCCGAAACAGCGACGATCGGGAAGATCTTGCGCAGGAGATCATCCTGCAGCTCTGGCGGTCGTTCGGGCGATTCGACGAGCGTTACCGGTTTTCGACATGGATGTACCGTATCGCGCTGAACGTGGCGATCTCCTTCTATAGGCGCGAGACCACGAGAACGCGGCACGTGATTTCAGACGACGAACAGGTCCTGGATGCGGTCGATGAAACGAGAAACCAGCCAGAGGATATACGGCTCCTCTACGATTTCATCGAGACATTGGACGAGCTGAACAAGGCACTGGCGCTCCTATACCTGGACGGGAACAGCTATGCGGAGATCGCGGGCGTTCTGGAGATCAGCGAAACAAACGTGGCAACGAAGATCAACCGATTGAAGAACTCAATGAAGCAGGAATTCGGCGGCAGCAAACAAGCGGGACAAAGGAGCGGGCGATGATGGAACTGGATGAACTGAAAGCGAAGTGGGAGGCACATGATCAGCAGCTGGAGAAAAGCCTGCGACTGAACCGCCAGCTATTGAGCGCGACAAAGCTAAAGCGAGCGGAGTCCGAGTTGCGGTGGCTGACGATCTACTCGGGATTAGAGGCGGGAATGTGGCTGGTAATCGTAGTCGCGCTCGGGAATTTTGTCGCTGATCACATCCATATGCCGGGGCTTGCTTGGTCTGGGATCGCGGTGGACGTCATGTCCATTGGAATGCTCATCGTGTTGATCTGGAGGATGATCGGTGCGTTGCACATCGATTATAGCCATTCGATTGCAGCCATCCAGAAGCAGGTGGAAGCCGTGCGGATGCTGCGAATCCGAACAACCCAGTGGGCTGTGCTGTGTGGGACATTGCTGTGGGTGCCGTGGTTGGCTGTGGTGTCGCAGGCGTTTTTAGGCGTGGATATTTACCGGAGCGTGGATGCGACCTGGCTGATCAGCAACGTGCTGTTCGGGCTTGCACTATTCCCGGCGGCGATTTGGGCGTCAAGGAAATACGCAGACCGGATACAGCGGTCTCCGTTTTTCCAGCGTTTGATGAACGACCTCGCAGGAAGGAACCTGACCGCGGCCCGGGGTTTTCTCGCGACACTCAGCGAATTCGAGAAAGAGTAGGCGAGGCTAAATGGGCGGGGCGAAGCGTGGTCATGTCATGCCGCTTGTATTGTTAGTGGGCTCATTGAAAATATGTTTATCGCGGCCACCACAAAGGGCGTTGTGGGAAGCGAAAGTGATGTTCTGAGTGTATCGTCGGCAAACCCGAAGTTATCCAGGTCGGGCCGATCAGTAACGATGAGTCGGCTAGTGTAGAGCTATCCAGAATGCTGAGTTCGGTCGGTCTATTCAGACTCTCCTCGCTGTCCCGAAGTCCGGTTGGTGGGAAGTTCGGGCGTCCCCAACGATTTTTGAGCGAGAAGAGAAGTCTCCCCTGGGAGTTCCGCGTAACCGCCGCGTAACTGGAATAGGGCTTTTAGGCGTTTTGAGCGTTTATAGCGTTACGTAGAATCAATAAGTTACGCGTCTTCAACACTGGGCGCGGGTTCGAATCCCACCCACGCCTCCAACCCCTTGTTGTCTATATTTTAGCGTTGGGCCAGGCCGCCTATAGAAGGTGCCGGTAGCTCGATGGACTGTGCCCGGCTGGCGATGATTGGGATACGAACCCACTCAAGCCAACAACCGGCTTGAGTGGGCTACCCTTGTTCGCAGTTATTCTCAGAATAAACTCTTGAGGTATTTAGCGAAGTTGGCAACGTCCATGGTGCCGAGTCCGGCGCCGAGGTTGTAACTATCGCTGCCGTAGTAAAACCAGTTGTCGCCATACTTGATGGCGTGCAGGGGCGCATTCGGCCCTTCATAGGCTTCGCCGCTCTGGGCCAGAGCGTAAAGCGGGAAATTCAGCAATCCCAGCCGACTGTCCAAATACTGACCCAGCAGCGCCGAGACGCCGTTCAGTTGGGGCGCGACAAAGCTGGTCCCGCCGACGAACGACAGGACGGAAAATCCGCTCACATCTGAGGTGTACGGAATGATGTAGCCGGTTTGCGGGTCGGCATTGAACGAGACGTCAGGCACATTGCGTCCCGGGAAGTGTGCCGGGAAGTCGAAAATCAACTGGCCGTTGTAATACAAATCCTGGCCTGGCTGGCTGCGCTGAGTCCCGGGGAGGAAGGACTGGTAGTAGGGTTCTTCGAATAACACACTCACGCCTCCGCCTCCACCTCCGGGGAAAATCCCACACGAGACGGGGTTATAGCCAATCTCCGCGCAGAACCCGATTAGATAATCCCAGCCCCACACCCTCTCGTGGGGAATATTGATATCGTAAAAGGGAGGAGTGCATGCCGGATTGAGGCATAGTTCCTGTAGGCCGGCAAGAGTCGTGCCACCTGCGGCGGTTATGGCAGTGTCGTCGGCAGGGTTATCAACGCTCAGCGCCACGCTGCAGGTTGGAAGTCCGCAATCGCCGTAGACCGTGTAGGCGCCGTCATCAGCCGCGGAGGTGAAACTGGTTTGTCCCTGGATCGCGGCGCGAACGAGAACCTCGTGGAGCGCTTGGACAAACGGTGGATCGGGCGCGGTCGTCGGGCAGTTGAACGGGCTGTTTTCCAGACCTGTGCAGCCCTCCCAGTCGCCCCAGGAAACTGAGAGAGTCTGTGCCTTATCTGCTTCGGCAGCCGCGGCAAACGCGTCGATGAAGGCTTGGTTGGTATTGGCACCTTGATAGACGATGATATTCGCTGCCGGAGCGATTCCGCCAGACTGCTGCACGTCGAGAGTGGTCTCGACCGAGCCTGAGGCGTCACTGGGCGCGCCGGGACCGCCATCAATATTGACGATGTGGAGGCGGTTCGGGTCGACCGTGAGCCCAAGCGAAGACCAATAGGTGAAGGCATCGCTCGGGGTGAGGGCGGCAAACGTGACGATGCCAATGGTGCGGCCTTTTCCGAAAACACCACGGTTATAAAGCGGCAGCACGTCGTAGTAATCGGCAAAGTCGGTCACGGTCCAAAATCCCGGCTGATCGGGCGGCGTAATAGCCGGAGTCAACGGCGGCCTAACCAGGGCTTTAGGTGCAGTAGCGATGTGCGGGCGAAGGCTGGGACGGTTATCGAGACCGGCTACCACCGAAACCAGCGCGGATATTTCAGCAGGTATCGTAGGGCTGCTCAGCGAGGCATGGAAGGTGTACGAGGGGGCGCTGCCATGGGCGGGAACTTCATAGCTATGCAGGCTTATGGCGAAGGCGCGCTCCATGGCAGCGGGCGTGCCGGTCACTTTGAGCGTGGTCGCGGTGGTGCGTTCCGCCGCTAGTCCATATTTGGCCAAGGCGGCAATCACTTTTGCAACGTCGGCATCCTTAGGCGCAAAGCGGGCCGCGAACTGGCTCGAACTCAGGAACTGGTGATATTGCGAGTTGCCGGGAGTGTGCAGCGCCTTCAGCAGTTCTTCGGCCTGGGCCAACTCAGGCAAGCGGAGCGCAAGGGTGACCGAGATCGACTCGGACGACAGGTCCTTGAGCAGGCCGCGGTCAATTGCCCTCGGTGTTTCCGTGGTGGGATAAGGCACGGCGGCATGGGCCGGCACGTCCGTTGCATGGGCGAAGGTGTATGGAAACGTTGCCAACAGCGGCATAAACAGCAGCAAAACAAGTTTCGAACTTTTCACGGATTCACCTCCATGGCAGGATTTTCTTTTTGGGCCCGAGCCGGCTTTCTGAATGGAGAGAGAGTCTCTGTTCGCTCGCCGCAATTGTCAAGAGTGAAAAAACTTTGCGTAGTCCGGCGGATCATCGCGCTGTGGCTCGCCAGCGGACACACCAAATGGCGTTATTCCCAACAGGACCAGAAAAACAACTGAGTTATTTGTGGGAAAATCGGGAATATTTTTTGTGGTGGCGTGTTACCCGAGTTCTTTCAGGGAGCGAAACACTCCTGGACAGTTGTGCTTCGGCCGATCCATCCTTTAATGATTTTGGCTGGGCTCGTTCAGGCGCTTGGCAGCCGACAACCGCGCCCGCGGTGGCTACTTAGGGCTGCGATGCCGAACGCCTAGGGCGCTTGGAGAGCTTCGAAAAAACGAACTCTTGAAGGACACCGGCGAGAGACGTCTCACCAAGTCTAACTAGCGCCCCCGAGACCACGAACCCCGATCCGCGGCGATCGTTCGCGGGAATGTAGAGAGCTTCCAGTCCGGCGCCAGCAAAACTTCCGATGACATTCGAGTAATTCGGCTGCCAGTGCCCGTTATCCCCTTTGCAAATAAAAGAGCTCGCTACGGCATAAAGAAACCTGGATCGCTTGCTACCGGTTCCTTTGTAGAAGTAGCGTGGATCCTGCTTGAGAATCGAAGGCATTACCGCTCCTCCGATAAACGTTGCGGCAAAAACGTCGGCATAAACTGCGCCGTAGCGCTTTCCATATCCTTGCGCTCCCTGTCCGTACGCGCCCCAACGATCTCCGGCCTGGTCAATCCCCGCCAGGACCCCAACCCCGACAAGGGTGGCCGGGTCGCTAGCCGATTTCCAGGCAAGCTCGAACTTTTGTTTAGCCGCGAGAGGAGCGGCATTCGGTTCGTAGCTGACATAGAAGTTCGGGATCACCCCGAGCACCCGCTGCTTTTCCTCTTCCTTGATCTGCACTTCTGCCAGTTCCTCTGGCGGGAGTCCGACGTGCACCTCTGTTACCTGAGTGGGGATGACCAACATAATTAGCGGGGTGACGAAGGCTTCTCCAGATTGGAGAGTCCCGGAGAAGTCCTGCGATGCGAGGCCCGGCGATGAAATTGTGAGCTGGAAGGGGCCCGGGGCGACATTGGAAAATGCGAATAGCCCGTCCTCGTCGGACGTTACGTCCAGGTTCGAAGAGTGGCCTTCACGCGTAAGCTTCACTACGGCTCCGACAATGTTGGCGCCGGATTGATCAACAACCTTGCCACTGATGCTGCCCGTTTGGTGGCCAGGGTGTTGCTGCCCACCGGCGGAAGGCTGTGTTCCTTGTGAGTCAGCTACTGCGCTATTCGCTGTTTGGTCTAGCGGAAACTGTTGAGACCATGCGGGAAAGCCGCAAAGCAGCACTGGCAGGCTCAGGCAAACCAGCTTTCCGAGGCCAAGAATCAAACTCTCTTTCGCAGAAGCGACGGACATTTTGCTTTCACCTCCCACTATGTCGGTCGTCTGATTTTCGATGCTGCTGCGACGCTCAGAGATACAGATTTGTTACGCCGCTCACAGTTCCGAGTACAAAGCGGCAGCAACGGAACTCACAGACGTTTTTGGGCTACAGCAAAGACGTCGCTGCCGGGCTTTGGAGCCGCCAAGGGTTTGACGTGTCGTCCTTCTGACAGAGACACACGGCTGAGCCCACTCTTGGGCACGTTTTTTTTTGGTGGCGGGGCGTTTGGCGCCGATTCGCGGGCGTCGTGGGTCTAAACCCCGACCGGCTGAAGCGGGTCGGCTACAGAGTCTTTCTGCAAAGCTGTCAAAAGCTACTGATAGGTACTGGAACGTGGGCCACGGACACGAGAGGTTCGAAGCGAACAACCTTGTGGTGCGGTTCGCGCTAGGCTCGGCAATGACCTTACCAGTAGCCGTCTGCGGCGCTGCATCCAACTTCCACAAAACTTTGTATCAGCGACTCGGTGATCTGCATCCAAGTTTCGCAAGCAGAAATCGGGGCACTCCCAGGCCCCTTGATTCGCAGTTCCCTGGTTTATGGCAGGTGCTAGAAGTGTAGACGAAAGGAGAAGAGTACAGTGGCTACGGCACCAAAATTCCGCATCGACGTGGACATTCACAATCTGCTGATGCACTCCGCACCGGGGCCTGTGGCAGTCCCTGTGGCAAGGGGAATGAAACTCCCGGATCCAGTATTCCCCCGTTTTCCTGAAAAGCTTTTGGACCCAGGTCCCGACCCCATTCCCGAGAGTCGCAACTGGACCATCCCGGAAGTTTACCGCAAGATGCGAGGCTGGCTATTCCCGTACATTCGCTCGCGTGTGTTGCCGGGCGATTTTCATCCGATTACCGCCTACCTTTTCCTCGAGTACAAATGCAATCTGGACTGCTGGTATTGCTGGGCCTACAACAACAAGGTCAAGGGAATGACCGAGGATGTGGCACGGCGTTCCATTGATTGGCTCCACGATCACGGGTGTCGCGTGCTGGCCCTGATGGGCGGGGAACCTCTTCTGCGGCCTGACTTTGCACACAAGGTGGTGTACTACGCGGCGAAAAAAGGATTCTGGATTTACGTGGGCACCAATGGCCGGCTGCTGCGTCCCGAAGTCGCCGATCGCCTGGGCGATGCCGGAGTCGGCGTTTTCAACTTCGCACTCGATTCCTGGGAAGAAAAGCCCAGCTTGCCGAAATCCGTGGTGCCAGCCCGCAAACACCTCGAATATCTGATGAAGAAGCAGTACGTCTACGGGTACATGGTCTTCTTCAATATCAATATCTGCCGGAACAACACCCAGGATGTCCGCCAGATCACCGAACTCGCCCGCGAGCACCGGATTGCCACGGACTACCACATCAATGAAACGCCGATGCTGGAGCAGGACGAGCACTTCAAGCATCTTAGCGACAATCCCACCTACATTCGGCCGGAAGATTGGCCGGAAATCGATTCCCTGGTGGATTGGCTGATCGAAAAGAACAAAGCTGGATATCAGATGGTCAATTCTGTGCAGCGTTTGCAGGAAATCAAGGCGTTCATTCGAATGGCCAGCGGAAGCGACCTCAAGCGCCTCGGCTGGAATGGCGATGGAACCGGGACCAACGGCGATATCGCCAAGCAACTCGCCGGGACGCCCGGCTTTGTGCAGGACGCCAATGGCGAGTTGCATTTTGCCGAATGGAATTGCCGCGCCGGCCAGAACAACGTCATCATCCGCACCGATGGGACGGTAGCTCCTTGCTTCCCCATGTATGCATCGACCTACGATTGGGGAAATATTGACGGTCACAAGTTTGAAGCCAAGCAATTGACGGACATGAAGAAGACCTGCCAGGAGCATTGCTTCTCCACGCTCAACCACAACCTAGCTTATTGTTACAACGATGCGCGAGTGATGAAATTTGTCTGGACAAACCTGGTGAAGAATCGGATGAAGGGTGGAGCGAGGAGTTTCGAGGATTAACAGCCCGCGCGCCCAGGGCTGAAAACTGCGCGACCTAGCTTCTTCTGCAGCGGAATTTCGCAGTACTATGCACGCTGTAGTGCAACATTTGATTGCGCTGCGCAACTCTTTTGGTGTTTCGCCGACGAGGTCGAGGGCAATCTCGCTTCAAGGCTTGAGGCGATAAAAAATAGAACGCGCTAGGGCCATGCTCGCGATTCTGAGGAGGCCGTCATGCTGACTAGTTTTGCCACAAAACGACCAGCATCGCTGGGTGGTTTAGGAGGTCGTTCGAGGCGCTTTGCTTTGACCGTCGCTGCCAGCCTGGTTGTGATGGGAGTCGCGCAAGGGCGCGGTCAGGAAGCTGAGGAATCGCCCGACAAGCGATTGCAGAATGCGAGAGATTCCTTCAGCGAGGTCATGCACGAGCCCGACAAAGGCATTCCGCGCGACTTATTCGACAAGTCGCGGTGCATCGTGATTATTCCCGCCGTCAAAAAGGCCGCCTTCATTGTGGGAGCCAAATACGGCCGGGGATTCGTATCCTGCCGTCGGAATGGAACGGGCCGCTTCGGGACGCCTGCCGCTATACGGATTGAAGGGGGAAGCTACGGATTGCAAATTGGAGGATCTTCCACCGACGTTTTCATGCTGATTATGAATGAAGGCGGGATGAGGAAATTGCTATCGGACAAGTTCACGATTGGCGGCGAGGCGGAGGCCGCGGCCGGTCCCGTGGGAAGAGATACGAGCGCCAACACCGACGTACTGCTGCATGCGGAGATTTTATCGTGGTCGCGCTCGCGGGGTTTATTTGCGGGACTGTCTCTAGAAGGTTCAACGTTACGCCCCGACGAAAGTGAAGATACCAAACTGTATGGGGAAAAAGTCTCAAATCGCCAAATCTTGCAAGGTGATCTCAAGACACCTCGGGGAGCTCGTCCACTGGTGGCGGAGCTGAATGGTTACAGAAATACCGAAGCGAATGCCGGCGTTGATGCGTCTTTGCGTGATACCGGGCGGATCACGCTTTCCAACGTACACTTCGAGACCGGCAAAGCGGACATAACTCCGGACTCGGAAGGCGCTCTCAATGAAGCCGTTACCGCGCTGAAGCAGCATGCCGACTGGAAGATTCGCGTCGAGGGATTCACGGACAATGTCGGAACGAGAAGCGCGAACCTGAAATTGTCGAGCGATCGAGCAAACGCGGTGCTGGACTGGCTCGCCGATCACGGCGTCGGTCGCGATCGTTTGAGCTCGAAAGGTTACGGAGAGGCCCGACCGGTCGCGAGCAATTCAACGGGAGAAGGGCGCGCGAAGAATCGGCGTGTAGAGCTTGTTCGACTTTGATCATGAGGCCTGGTTGAGATTTTCATCCAAGGATTCTTGAACTCATTCGAGGTTTGGCACAACAAACTTTGCCTCGAGTGCCTGATGGTTGCCTCCCAACTTAGCCTGTGGTGGAATGCACGGAATGGATCGCCGCGATTTTATTCGCTTCTCTGCTGCAGCCGCTGTGGCTGCTTCTCGAACTCCATTCGCCTTTGCCGATAGCAACCCCGCTGCCTCTATTCGGCTAACTCTTCGTCCGGATCGGCTTGGCAACAAAATCGGCGAGGACTTCACCGGGCTCAGCTACGAGTCGGCGCAGCTCGGGAGTCCGAATTTCTTCTCGGGTCAAAATACGCAGCTGGCCGGGTTCTTGCGAACGCTTGGAACGTCGGGCGTTCTGCGGATTGGAGGGAACACCAGCGAGTACTGCTATTGGACTCCGGATCCCACAAAGCCGGCGAACCTGCCGAACGTGGAGAGCATGCGCACGGGGGACAAGGCGAATCCGATTGCATTCGGGTTGGCGGCTGGTCCGGATACGGGACATAAAGCACCTGCGCCGGTGGGCATCACGCCGCTGGCTGTCCGCAATTTGCGGGAGTTCTTGGATCTGTGTGGCTGGAAGCTGATTTATGGATTAAACATGGGCACGGACACAGCCGAGGACGCGGCAGACGAGGCGGCTTACGTGACGGACGTGGCCGGTCCGAGGCTGATTGCATTCCAACTTTGCAACGAGCCTGACCTTTTCTATCGGAATGGGATTCGCAAAGCGGATTATGATTTCGCGCAATTTGCCGGGGAATGGCAGCGCTTCTTTCAGGCCATCCGGGCTCGCGTGCCGAACGCGACCTTCGCCGGACCCGATACGGCATATAACAATGAGTGGCTCGTGCCTTTTGCCAAGCAATTCAAGCAAGAGGTGGCTTTTCTTTCGCATCATTATTATGCGCTGGGTCCGCCGACCGATCCCGCCATGACGATCGAACGTCTGCTGGGGCCGAATCCCAAGTTGCAGGCCGAGTTCGAAGGAATGAAGCAGGCGCGGAACGAGTTTGGCTTGCCGTTCCGGCTGGCGGAGACCAATTCCTGCTACCAGGGAGGCAAGCCGGGCGTCAGCGATACTTTTGCATCAGCGCTCTGGAGCGCGGACCTTATGTATCAGCTGGCGTCGTCCGGAGGCATCGGAATCAACTTTCACGGTGGCGGGTATGGCTGGTACACACCGATTGCCGGAAATCAGGAGAATGGATTCGTGGCACGGCCAGATTATTACGGCATGTTGCTGTTTGCACACGCGGGAGCCGGGCAGCTTGTGGAGACCAAGCTTGAACCGTCGGGAGAGGCGCCGCTGCTGACGGCGTACGGGCTGCGCAGCAGCTCAGCAGCGACGCGAGTTGCGGCTTTCAACAAGAACACGGATCGCGGCGTTCGCCTTACGATTGACACCGGACAACGGGTGGAACGCGCGAGTTCGCTTCGTCTGCTTGCGCCGAGAGTGGACGATACTACGGACACTACCTTTGGGGGAGCGCCGGTGGGGGCGAGCGGGGCTTGGTCGGCAGCGCGGAAAGAAACCCTGTCCACCGAGAATGGAAGCTCGATAATTGAACTGCCACCCGCGAGCGGAGCCCTGATCACGTTTGAATAGTCGCGCGTGACTTATGAGACGCGGATGCGCGTCGCGTTCTATCTTTGTTTCATTCTTTTGCTTTTGAGTTGTTTCGACCAGCGACCGAGGCGGTACTCGTTGGTCTGTTGGGTGAGCTTGTCGCGGATCTTGACTCCAACATCGCCATTGGCGTCGCAGATGTACTCTTCTTCGATCAATAATTCTTGAGGAGGAGCATACCGGCGGACGGGTTGATCGATCAGGTCGGCAGAATCGCGCAGCCTGGGATCGAAGGCTACGAGGATCTCATCCCAATTGCTGATTTCACCCTCGGGCTGATTATTGGCGCCGAGTTGGGCACATTCCAGATAACGAAAGTAGCCGATGTTGTGCACCGGGCGGTACGAGCGGACGATGCGCAGAGGTTGCTCGCCGCGAGGGGGAAGCTTTACTCCGCGCGGGAAGATGACGTCGAAAACTACGTTGCGGCCGTCGTCGGCTTCACGCCACACGCCAAAGTTTTTGGTGAATTGATCGCGCAGTGGGCGGTCTTCGTGGCCTTCCGCGCGGATGGCCAGTCCGATCGCAGTAGCCGAACGCATGTACGCAGATCGCCGCACTCTCCGTCCGAACGTCTCACGCAGTACTCTCGCTACGGGAGGTAACTCCGAGCCGCCTCCGGTCAGGTACAAGGTGTCGATGGTTTGTTCCGGGTGCGCCGCGAGGAGAGCTTCTACCGTTGCGCGGGAGGCTTCCACCAAAGGGCGGCACCGTTCATAAAATGTATCCGCGCTGATGGAAACTTCGCCCCAGTTTTTCCGAACGCTGTCCAAATCGATGGTGATTTTGCGGCTGTTGGGATTGAGCGACTCTTTCTTTTCGCGGCATTCGTCAAACAGCAGGTACCATTCAGCGCCCGTAAGCGAGGTCTCTGTTTGCTCGGGTTTTCCTGCTTCTGCGAGGGCCAGCAGGCCTAGAATCTCATCGAAATTGTCACCGCCGAAATCGGGAATACCGTCAGAGGCGATGACGGAGCGCTCTGCTTCTCCCAACGCCACGAGCGAAACGTCGAAAGTTCCACCACCCAAATCGTAGACGAGCAGTCCGCCTTTTCCACGACTCTTGCGGTCGCTGCTGTTACGGTAGGCAAACTCAACGGCAGCGGCCGACGGCTCGTTCAACAGGCCGAGCACCTCGAAGCCTGCCGCCCGGGCTGCTTCTTGCGTCAGAAATCGCTGATTGCTGTTGGCGTTTGCCGGCACACCAAGCATCGCCTGGAGCTTGTCGTATTTGTTGGCGCCCAGAGTAGATTTTTCCAGTAGCTCGCGCCGCAAGGCCATCATCATCTCCGTCATCAAGAGAAAAAGATCGAGGCGCTGGCCGGCAATGTCGAGCGCGCTGGAGGGGCCGGCATTCTTCAGCCAGCGCTTGAGGGAGCGCACGACGGTCCATCCTGGTTTGCCCTGCTGCTCCAGCGCCTCCCATCCATAGACGCGTTTGTCGGCGGAGACCGCCAGGAGCGAAGGAAACCAATCTCGCACGCGTCCGTCCGGCGCGTCGAAATTCACGAAGGGATAGTTGCCGCGGTCCGCTGCCGCGACGACTACACGAGTAGTTCCGAAATCGATGCCGATTCTCATAGCGAATTCATTTTACAGTGCCGCGTTCCTTTTGGCGAAACGCCGGGTTCCGGTGAAGCGTTTCGGACCCGGCCTATCCATTGCACGATGGCTGCGGCGGAGCCCAAGCTATCAGATGGAATCTGCCCCCTTCAAGGTTTGCGGTAACGCCGACTCCGAGGCTCTTGTAGAGTGAACCGAGTGCAGCTTACCGGCTCGGAGGCACTCATTCAGGATTCACGTGTTCGGCTAGTCCGAATAACGGATCTCCAGGGATATGCTCTCGCCCGCCTTCAACGGGCGCAGAACTATCTGGTGCTTGCTTTCTTCAAGGGTCGCGTTACCGGCCACGCTTTTGACACCTTGCTGAAATTCGAATGTCAGCCCTTCGACCGGCTCCTCTGTCGTGACGGTCAAACGGATTGTCGAACCCTGCTCCGCCGGCGCGACCGTCCATCTCAGATGTTCACGAGCGCGCCAGAAACGGGCAAAGCTGACCGCGTCGGTGGCAGTGACTCCGGGCGGCAGCTGGTTGATCAGGTCTTCTTCCGCCTCGAGTTTGTAATGCGCTTCGTTCGTATGGATAAGGATCACGCTGATGGCTTCGTTCTCGGAGTTGGCGCGAATTACGTCCAGCATGCTTGTTACGCGTAAATCCAATCGCGGAGGCTCTTCGTCCTCAAACGTGAGAGGGAACTCGAGGATGCCGCTATCTTCCTCGAAGCCCAGCCCCAAAGGTAAAGAGTAAGGAAAATTCGTCAGCACGTCTGGGGCGGTGAACGAAGAATCAAACAGATAACCGCAGCGTTGGAGTGCTTCCGGCATGGTCGGCGGAACGCGAAGATGCCCGGCGCGGAAGAAAACCGTCTGCTGGCCAGGTAACTCCCCGTCGAGAAGCTGCTTGCTCACGCGGATTTCGCCGAAGACGCTTGCGCCGGTAGCGCTATCGAAGCCCGTGCCTCGTGGTTGGTACGCCGGAAAAGTTTCTGTTCCCGTGCCCAATTCGAACTTATTAAATCCGCGGGAGTGGATTACGGAGTGACTCCCGATGGAAAAACCCTGCGATTGTAGTGTTTTAAGATCAGCGAGGTCCTTTCCAAAGAAGAACGACGCGCTGTTGGCATCACTCACATACTTCGTTTGAATGAAAAACGTGCTCTTGACGTGATGCTTCGCTTCCATCGCGACGAAGTCCAATGCTGGATCAAACGAATTCTCCCAATCCACATCGTGCGAGAGTAGTAGCACGGATTTTTTCGCTCCGGGGATAGTGCTCAGCCGCACCGCGTGTGGCTGCGCCGATTCGTACCAGGCGCGAAGCATCAGCATCCAGACGTCGGAGCCCGGTTCGAAAGCGTTTACATAGTGACGTTCGGCGTCATAGTCGTGATTTGCTTGATTGCGTAGAACCACATCTTGAAAACTCAGTCCGAAAAGATAAGCTCTCCCTGCTCCAAGGTTCTTTCGTAGTACCGCAGCGCTGCCATCGTCGAAGCGCGCCAGTACGTCGGACGTACCGTCTGATGTGTAGCCATTCGTCCAAAAAATCTCGTCGTACTGTGTGCTTCCCAGCTGAACTTCGCGCTCTTCCGGCCGATTCAAATACTGCTCGATGGGGTCGGAACTCATGTCGAAAGCTACGCGGTGGCGGCGGCGTGATGGAACAGCATCGCGAAATCCGAAGAAAGGCTTAAGATTTCCGGCCACAATATTAAATGACAAGAGGCTGCCGCCGTCGGACACATGAACATTCAGTTTGTGGATTTGCTCCCCGTTGAAAGTACGTCCGTCCGCCGACGGATACACGATGACGAGGCGATGCCGCAGGGCCTGACCGAGGTCTCGGGTAACGAAGAATGGAATCCCCATTTCGCGAAGCGCGTGCACCAGTCCCAGCATGCCCCCCTCTTCGCTCGTCTGGAAGACCGCGACTTGCATCGCAAAGGACTCGGGAAATTCAGTGGACGGATCAACCAGCGAATGACGAAGCGGCTGCACAGGAACATCAGCGGCGCGAAGATGTGCATCCTGCTGTTGGGTGTCGCTCCGAGAAGAAGCCACCGACGCTGGCAAGGCGAGCGTCGCCAGCAGAAAACAGAAGGTATTTTTCGATCTCATTGAAAGACGAATGTAGCTTTTCAAAGAACTGTATGACAGCTGTACTCGCGCGCGGCGAGACGAAAAAGACAATAGAGAGCGACGAAGGTGGTAGGACGTCGAGAAGTTGCGATGTAGGAAAAATCTGACATCGCTTTGTCTCACGATTGATGCTTTCGCGTATCAATCTGATATTCATCAGCTCGTTCGCTACTTGAAACAAAATTCTGAATTTCAGACAGCTCTATGTGACGGATTGTGCTGCGCTTATTAGCACCGTGGGGTGGCCAGCTCCAAAGCTCGATGGCCTGTCTCTTGCATTGATCATGGATGGAATGCTCTGCACGCGATCTATCCGAAAAATGCTGTCTCCGCTCGAAAGTTGCAGCCTGCGCAGCGGTGGCCGATTGCTCTCAGTGTTCGTATTCGGAGCCGCCCTTGTCGGGGCGCCCGGACTAGCACAGCAACCGACTGAGGTTTGGCAAGCTCAAGCCCGAAAATATTCCGACGCCCACGATTGGGACGACGCCTTGCGGGTTGTTGATCAACAGATCGCTCTTTCCCCCGACGACATGGATGTTCGCGCGTGGCGCGCGCGCGTCTTGACTTGGGCCGGCCGACTCACGCAAGCAGAACACGAGTTCGACGAGATTCTTAAGATCGACAAAAGCGACCCTGACAACTGGATGGGCTTGGCTACCGTGTATATGCGCCAGGGACGCACCGAGGAAGCGCTCAAGACCGCGGATCATGCCATTGAACTGGATCCGGGCCGGGCCGACCTGCGCGCAACACGCGCGGAAATGCTACATGCCAGCGGAGACTCGAGCGAAGCGCAGCACGAATTTCAGAGAGCGCTGGCGCTTGACCCTGGGAGTTCGGACGCACAATCCGGTTTGTCCTCGCTCCGCGGCGATGGCAAGCAGGAATTGCGACTCGGCTTCGACGAAGATCTCTTTTCCTTTACTTCCCCCAATCGCGATCAATGGATGACTCTGGTTTCCAAATGGACGCCGCGATGGACTACCAGCGCCGGTGGAAGTCTTTACCAGCGCGGCGGTGTGGACGCCGGAAATTTTATCGGCAGCGTCACAAGAAGCCAGCCGCAATGGGGCGCGCTCACGATTGGAGGGGCGACCGGGCACGACAATGGAGTCATACCGGAGACCGAAGCTTTCTTCGAGCTCGACCACGGCTTCAAGATCAGCGAAGACAAACCCTTGCGCGGGATTGAGGTCGTCTACGGCCAGCACTGGTATTGGTACACCACCGCGAGGATCCTGACCACAAACGAAACGGCGATCGTCTATCTCCCGCGCGATTGGACCTGGTCCATCGAATTGACCGAAGCGCGCAGCCATTTCTCCGACACCAATATTGACTGGAGGCCCTCCGGCCAAACTCGGCTCAGCGTCCCGCTCGCGCATTGGTCCGACAGAGAGCTCTCTGGAAATGTATTTTTTGCCGTGGGTACGGAAGATTTCGCGCAGGTAGATCAGATTGGCAGCTTCGCATCGCAAACGTACGGCGGCGGCCTGCGCTTTCGATTTACCGCGCGTCAAGATGTAACCGCATACGGTGCGTTCCAGCAAAGAACGCAGGACCGTGCGCAGACGAGCTTTGGGTTCAGCTATGGCATCCGGTTTTAGTATCTTGCACAAGTTGGAGCCCTCCGCCTTCGTGTTCGAGGCGATCGTCGGCGCTATTGCGGTCGACGTTCTGCTACTGGCATTCATTCTCCTTCGCAGAAGCTACCGCATGCGCTACTTCAGAAAGCGCGATGCCCGTGTTTTCGAACTGCGCCAGCAATGGGACGCTTTGATTTCCGGCGAGATACCCTATGAAACGTGGCGAACGAAATCCTTTGATCGTCGCATTATTGAAGATATGGCGTTGGACGCTTTTGAAGCGGCCGCCGCCGACCAGTCTGCGCGCCTGCTGCGCTTCCTGCGCACAAGTGGCTTGATCGAAAAAAGAATATTCGAGGCGCGAAAGTTAAAGGGATGGCGCCGGCGGAGCGCGTTGGTAGCCTTGGGGCGAACCAGGGCACCCGAGGGCATTCCGGCGCTCTCCGAAGCACTGCGTGACCCTGATCCGGAAGCCCGGAATGCGGCATTGCGCGGACTTGGCAGGCTGGGTTCGCCGGAAGCCGCCGAAGAAATCCTGCATTGGCTGGCTGAGTCTGGAGTGAACGTGCCGGTCCTGCCGCTTCAAAACGCACTGATCAATTGTTGTCGCGAGCGGCCGCAAATCTTGCTCTCCTATTTGCAGCTGGCGGGTCCGCAGTTGCGAGAAGTCCTTGCGCGTGTCTTGGGAGAAGTGGCAAGCCCTTCGCTGGGGAGCGAACTCATCGGGATGGCGGACGACGAGTTGCCCGAATTGCGCGCTGCCGCCGCGCGTGCGCTGTCCAATGCGCAACCCGGCCACGCGGTGGAAGTCCTCGGCGAATTGTCGCGCGATCCCGTATGGTTCGTGCGGCTGAGAGCGGTCGTGGCGATCGGCAAGCTCTACGACACGGCAGCTGTTCCTCATCTGATCAACGCGCTGACCGATTCGAATCGGCTGGTGCGCATGCGGGCCGCCGAAGCTCTCGTCGATTTCAAATCCGAGCTGCCATCCATCTTCTCGCAAGTTGTGAAAACCCGCGATCGTTATGGACTGCATGCGTTTCTCGCCGCCCTGGAAAATGGCGACCTGCGAAAAAGGCTCGATGCCGAACTGCGACAATCAGCATTCTCCGACGGCGAACGCGATCTACTGCTCGCCGTCTTGAGCACTGGGAAGCTCGTGGAAACACAAGTCGCCGCGAAATCCCAGCCGATCGAGACGGCCACGCGGTGATACATCATTTCCTGGACGTCGCGAATTACACGCTCTTTTTCTACTACCTGAGCGGCAATCTGGCCTATTTAATCGCTTTGATCATCGCGCTGAAAACCAGCGCCGCCCATCAGCGCCGCATCGAAAGCTTTCGGCTCCGGTGGATCACCGAATCACCGCTCGCGCCGCCGATTACGTTGCTCGCGCCGGCGCACAACGAGGAGAAGTCCATTCGGGTATCCATTCGAAACTTATTGGAACTCGACTATCCCGAGCTCGAAGTCATTGTGATCAACGATGGCTCGAAAGACCGTACGCTGGAGGAACTCCAGGATGAATTTAAGCTGCGGCCCGTGCGCATGGTCTACGTGCAGGAAGTGCCAAGCGCGGAAATTCGCGGGCTGTACCGAAGCGACTCGGATCCCCGCCTTCTGGTGATCGATAAGCAATCGGCAGGGAGCAAGGCAGATGCCGTGAACGCCGGCCTGAACGCCGCAACGTCGCCGTACGTTTGTATCGTGGACGCAGACTCCATGCTCGAACGGGACTCTCTGCTTCGAATCATGGTTCCGGTTCTTGCCGATCCGAAACACGTCGTGGGGGTCGGCGGCATCATTCGTATCCTGAATGGTTCAGAGATTCAGGGCGGACAACTATTGCGCGTGCGGCTTCCTCGAAAGAGCCTTGAAGTCATTCAGGTCATCGAGTACTTGCGCGCGTTTCTGATCGGCCGCGAGGCCTGGGCGCAGGGAAACATGATGTTGATTATCTCCGGGGCGTTTGGATTGTTCCGAACCGATCTGGTCCGAGCGATCGGAGGATATCGCGCCAAAGCGATTGGAGAGGATTTTGACCTAGTGGCGCGCTTGCACCGGCACCTGATTGAAAAAGGCCAGGAGTATCGCATTCAGTTTGTGCCGGATCCGGTTTGCTGGACGGAAGCGCCCTCGGACTGGAAGTCTCTCGGTCGTCAGCGCGCGCGATGGCATAAGGGGCTGCTGGATACGCTTCTGCCCAACGTGGACATGCTGTTTCGGCGGCGCTATGGCCGCATCGGCTTCCTGGCGCTGCCCTATCTTTGGATCTTCGAGTTGTTCGCCCCGGTCATTGAAATCGGTGGAATCTTCACGATCATTCTCGCGGCGGCGTTGGGCGACCTCAGCCGCGATTTTTTCATTCAGTTCATGATTTTCGGATACGCCTTTGCCACCGTAATTTCCATCGGCGCAGTCCTTCAGGAAGAGCTCACTTACAAACGCTATAGCGACTGGCAGGATGTGGCGCGCCTCGTCACGTACTGCTTCTTCGAGCATTTTCCGTACCGACAGTTGCACATGGTGTGGCGGCTTCAAGGCCTGTGGCAATATATGCGCGGCGACATGTCTTGGAAACCCTTGGAGCGCAAGGGTCTCCGGTCGACGACCGCGCCTTAACGGTTATTGCAGATCTACTCTTTCAGTCTTCTCTCGAAGCCTCTATGACTAAGAAATTTGTCCGAATTGCGCTGGCCCGCCGGGTAGCGCTGCAGGCCAGCGATTCTTTTTCGGAACAGATCAGAAGTCCAGCCGCAATGCCAATTGCCCGGTGCGATTTCCGCCAGAGCCCTGTGGCAGCACAGATGTGAGCACTCCGAAGGTTGATGGGTTGCTAACATTCAACGCAGGCGGCGCAAAATTGGCGCGGTTGAACACGTTGGTGAACGACGCCTCGAAGCGTAGCCGCATTCGTTCGCTTAGATTGACGACTTTGGCCAGCCCCGCATTAACGTTGATCATGTTTGGCCCTTGCAAAATGCCCAAGCCGCAATTGCCAAACCGTCCGGCGTCTTGCGGGGGAAGGGCGAATGCATCGACGTTAAAGAACTCTCCCGGGGTCTGACTCGAAGGTATGGGATTGCCGACGCAATCCGGGCGCGCAACCGCCGATCCTTCTTCATTTCGTACGGCCAGATTCGTGTTCGACTGATCTGAGGCTGCGTTCATCGTGGGCGTCAGCCACTGACCGGTTTGTATCGTGGCAACCGTGCTGAGATTCCAGCCTCCCAGAACTGGGTTCAGGTGCTGAGGTACGTTGAAGTGCTGCCCCTTTCCGAACGGCAGTTGGTAAGTCCCAGTCAATAAGAAACGCTGCCTGGGAGTTCCCGCCACGTTGCCACGGTCGTACCGGAGATCGTAACGGTTGGCAATCTCCACAGCGTAGGGCTCTTCGTTGGCGAACCCTGCGGGCGCGTCGCTTCCTTGCGCGTCGCTGATATTTTTTGCGTAGGTGTAGCTCGCTTGGAACGTCAGCCCACGCGAAACCCTGTGTTGGAATTCGGCTATGCCCGACTGGTAGATGGCATTTCCGATGCTCTCCCCAGACATCAGCAGATCGAACTGCGGATAGGGTGCCGCGAGCCGGTTGTACGGAGTGGTGCTTGCCGGCACCTGGTTGAGATCGATGGTAATGGGCAGATGCCAGGTCCCTTGGCCGACGTAGCTGAAGCGCACTGTGGTGTTCGGCGTCACTTGCCGCTCGACCGTCAGGTTCCATTGCGCTGAGGTGGCATCCTTCCAGTAGGGATCGTTGGCCTCCTCAAATGCGCCTCCGCCATACTGGATGGCAGCATTGAGGGGCGTGGCGTCCGGAAACTGGAAGATGTGATTCGTTACAGGATAGGGATTGGCATAGCTGACGAGATCCGAAACACCAACCATCGCATTGTTGAACGACATGGGGCCAAGCGTAGTCATGGTGAACATGCCAAACCCCGCGCGAATCACGGTCTTATCATCCTTGAATGGCCGATAGGCGATACTTAAGCGCGGATCAAAATCATGCAGAGGCGTATGCCGCAGTCCCGGTGGAAGGCCGACCTGGCTGGCGGACATCACCTTAGTACAGGGTAACGATGGATCCGGGCTCAGCCCGTAGTTTGTAAGCGAGCACCCGTTGTAGGACTCAAGAACACCCACGTAGACGGGGGTCGCGGGGGCGTAAGTCTTCAGCATGGAAAAGAATTTGTCCGGAACGACGATGCTGTTGAGTGCCGGGTCAAAACTGGCGAGATCGCCGTTGGTTTCGACCATGGCGGGTTGCAATTCCCAACGCAAACCGAAATTGACGGTGAGGTGGCTGTTCACCTGCCACGAGTCTTGGCCGTAAACACCCGAGTGCCAGCTATAGGCGTTGACTTGTGGGCCGCCGGTGACCGCGAAGTTCGACTGTGGCGCCCCGAGAAGAAAATCGCCGAGAGAATAGCCGGTGAGGGAGCCGGCGAAGTTGAATTGGCCGTAGTCGTCGGACGCATAGTAAAACATGAGGGCGTTATAAAGGACTCTGCGCGTGTCGAAACCGAATCGCATCGTGTGTGAGTGCCGGATGATCGTGAAATTGTCGGTGAACTCGTACGTTTTGGATAGGGTCGTGCCCACCCGGTCCTGTCCGATGTTGGTAATGCTGCCGTCCAGGAAGTTGAAGGTGGGGAAGGCATGGCCCGTCGGCTGCGCGATAAACTGCAGGGGTATGGTGCTTTTCACCAGGCCCAGATCGCCCGGCCCCGTGCCGGAATCGATCTGCGCTCCGCTGAGGGGGAACGTGTCATTTTCCGTATAATTTGTAAATCCAAAGCGGAATTCGTTGAGTAAGGTGGGGGTCAGGGCATAATTGTACGAGACCACCAGGCTGCGGTTTTGGTCGTGAGCCAGGTCATTCGGTAAAAAGTTGTTCGCGGGTGCAATCGCGCCGGCGCTGTTGGACTCGGTGTAAAGGGCGTTTTTCCAGCTGTAACGGAGGTAGAGCTGCTGCTTGGATGTGAGGGTTTGATCGAGGCGCACGTCCCAGCCATTGGAGTTGGACGGGATGGGCACGAGCGTCTGGTAGTTGAAAGCAGGATTCACCTGAGTCAGGTTTGCGTTTGGCAGCGGATAGTAGCTATTCAGCAAGGTTTGCGTTACGGGGTTAAGGCAATCCTTGGGATTGGTGCACGGGTTGCCTGGCCCGCCGGGGATGGTGTTGTTCGGATAAGGAAGCCCCGTGAAGGGATCCGTTACCGGACCGTTCCCTAGCGCCGTCACAAGAGCGCCCAGATTGCCTGATCTTTCCGCCTGCGTGGGAACAAGAAGGAATTCCGGAGCAGAAGTGGTCTTGCGGTTTCCCTCGTAGTCCGCAAAGAAAAATGTCTTCCTGCTTCTGCCGTCCCACAGGTGGGGAATAATTATGGGGCCACCCAAACTGCCTCCGAAGGTGTTGAATAGTTTAGGCGCCTTGGACGTAAACCCGTAGATGGTGGAGTCTAAGACGTCATCTTGGAAGTACTCGTACGCGCTTCCGTGAAACTGCGCGGTGCCGCTCTTGGTCGTAAACGTCACGTCGCCCATCTGCGCAAACTCCGCGTTGTTGTTGAAAGACGTGACTTTCATCTCCGCGATGCCTTCCTGGGAGGGATAGGCATCCTGTAAAGCGCCGTTCGCTCGGACGCTGGCCGTGGAAATTCCGTCCACGGAGAATCCCACCTGGGAGGCGGTTGCGCCGCCTACGGCGATGTTTCCCTGACTGTCCTTCACCACGTTCGGAGAAACGGCCAAGGCTGCCAATGGGCTGGATGACACGGCCCGCGAATTCAAAGGCAACTGGGTGATGTCGCTATTGAGCTTCGAATCGGCAAGTGTGGCGTTCTCGGTGTTCACAACTACAGCGGACTCGCTTACTTCGACCGCCTGCGTCTGCGACGCCAAGGCGAGTTTCACATCCATGCGGAGGTTCTGCCGCGCTGCCAATTCCACTCCTTCAACAATTGCCTTGGCGAAATCCTCCTTAGTTGCTGCCAGACTGTAGTGACCAGGCTTAACGTTTTCAAACACGAAGTTTCCGTGATCATCGCTAATCGCCGTGAAATCGGAGTTCTCATCAACACTGTGCAGGATGACTTGCGCCTGCGGGATAGACGACCCGCTCTGGTCTAGAGTCGCGCCGCGAATGCTACCGAAAGTCGACTGACCCGCGGTCCACGGACCTGCCAATAGGATTGTCACCAAGATTGTCGATAGTTTGCGAAACATGATCGAGGGTCCCCCTGATCTCATGCGTGCAATTCGTGCCCACACGTCGATGGCAGGAAAATAAAAGGACCCGCCTAAAGAAGTCGTGAGCATTTTCATCAAAGAGTGAGTGGAATGTATGAGTTTCTTGAATCGCCCGCGAACATATCCGCCGCAACGACACCTAGCTAAGTGCCTGCTTTCTTGAAAACTTACTTGTTGAATCCTTTTAAATCGCAGGGCATCCTCAGAAGTGTTCCACCGTATTTTCTTCCGTTGTGGGAATTGATGGCAGCATTTCAGGTTCCTCGCGTTCCCCACGCTCACGGAATAAGATCATAAGACTTATACATACTCGTAAAGTAATCTGTGAGAGGGTGGGACCTAGGAATCTTAGGTGCGCTCCGAATGAATCTCCGAGAGTGAATCTGGAGTCCGATGATCTTAAAATCGCGGGATAAAGTTCACGATCTACGGCGTGCGCGTTTTTCAGGGGAAATGCTCGGCAGCTGAAACTGATATCCCAGCCAGGGCTTGGTCAAGATGTAGCGGGGAAGTGCAGGATCATTCTCAATTTTCTTGCGCAGTTGGTTGATTACTACGCGAAGATTCTCAGTTTCTTCGGCGTAATCCGGTCCCCAGACCATCTGCAACAATCTCTTATGGGTAAGCGGTTTTCCTTGTTGGACTACGAGGGCTCGCAGGACGTCGAACTCCTTAGGAGTCAGATGGACTCTCTGGCCGCGAACGTCCACCGTTCTACGCTCAAGATCGATCGCTAAATCCGGAGTCTCGATTCTTGGAAGCGGTTCTTCCGAGCTGAACCGTCTCAACGCAGCTCGAATGCGCGCCAGCAGTTCTCCGATTGCGAAAGGCTTTACGACGTAATCGTCCGCGCCCGAATCCAGGGCCACAATCTTGTCTTTTTCGGAGTTTCGGACCGTTATCATGATAATCGGCCCTTCAAACGACAATCGAATCTTGCTGCAGGCCTCTAGGCCGCTCATATCTGGCATGTTTACATCCAAGAGAATCAGATCGGGCTTCTCCCGCATGACCATTTGGATAGCCTCTTGGCCGTTCTTCGCCTCAACCACGTCATAGCCATTGGTGCAGAGCGTTGCACGCAGGACACGCCGGATTTGCGGCTCGTCGTCGACCACGAGAATGGTTGCAGTGTTCATCGGTTTGGCGAGCGGCGAGTGTGCACCAAGAAGGCGCGGACACTCATTGCGCCGAAAGAAGTGACCGCAATGGTAAGAAACGAGTACTAAGAAACATCTGAGAGAACCCTAAGGAGTTCGTAAAGACAAAGCCCGTGTAACGCCACCGACGCGACCATAGTCAGGCCGGCCGCCTAACAAATCTCGATACCGACATCTCCGTAACGGACTCTCAGGAAGCCCTGGACCCGACGGCCAAATTACCACTCGTGAACCAGCGGTCTGATTCTGTACTTGCGACCAGTGGGCAGCTCAAATGGTGGACCACTAGACTAGTGTGGCCAGCGGTACCGAAAGGATTACCTATGGACTCCCCCAACTCGATTAGCAGAAATAAGCTCTGCTCCCGGGGACTTAATTCTTCGGGACTCGGTCTTTGCGCCCTGGTCCTTGCACTATTTTTCTCTGTCGGCCTGGCGGGTTGCGGCGCCGCGACCACGTCGAGCTCACCCGCTGAAAAAGGCTCCGCGCCGACGATCACATCCTTTGCGGCGAACCCGACAAGCATAAACTCGGGCACAACCAGCACGCTGAGTTGGGCGGCAGCAGGAGCGACGGTCATTGCAATTACGCCGGGGACGTTTACGTCCACATCGGCAAGCGGTTCAACGAGTATGAGCCCAACGGCGACGACCACCTACACGCTGACTGCAACCAATGCCTCCGGCTCGACCACGTCCACTGCGACGGTAACAGTGACGGCAAACACATCCGGCACGCCAACCATCAGTTCCTTCACAGCTAACCCCACGAGCGTCACGTCGGGTTCCAGCAGCACGTTGAGTTGGGCGACAACCGAGGCGACGAGCATTGCAATCACCCCAGGAACATTTACGTCCACATCCGCGAGTGGTTCGACGAGCGTAAGCCCAACGGCGACGACCACCTACACACTGACTGCAACCAATGCCTCCGGCCCGACCACTTCCACGGCAAAAGTCACTGTAGTAGCGCCTGGCGGCGCGTTGACGATCCTCACTACTTCGTGCGCAGGCGGGACCCAAGGCGCGGCGTACGCAGGCTGCACCATCGTCGCCAACGGTGGCGCTCCGCCTTACACCTTCTCGGTAAGCGCGAGTTCCAACTTTCCACCCTTACCTGAAGGAATGTCGCTGAATTCAGCTACGGGGAGCATCAGCAGCTCACTGATCGGTGGTCAAGGCACCTACACGCCGGAGTTTGTAGTTACGGACTCCACAAATACTCAGGTAACGCAGGACATCAGCATCGCCATCAACGGCAACAACGCGTTTCTCGCAAACATCTTTCCCTCAACTTCTATTTTTCACCATCGAGTGGACGCCGCCACGACCAGCTTACCCGTAGATACCTCCCCCGCAGCGCCCATGTACAGTGGCTACTTATCAGAGACGGTTAAGCCCTTCTTCGGGAACAATTCGAATGCTCCCTTCCCGAATGGAATACCAGCCATCGAAGTTCCTTACAATCAGCCGGACGTGTCGGTGGCAACTACCTTGTATCAGTCCTATTTTACTTCTGGTCCAATTCCGGCGAATGCTCCGGTGGAAGGCACCAGCAACTCGACGGGAGATAGACACGTTCTGGTCTATTTGGAGGCAGGCGGTGGAAACAATCCTGCCCTTTACGAGATGTGGCAGGGGATATACGAAGGCGGTCCCTGGACCGATTCCTCGAACGCACTTTGGCCCAACGTATCTTCGAATGCCCTGACAGCGCAAGGGCAGGGAACGTCCGATGCTGCAGGGCTCCCGGTAGCACCGCTGCTCGCCAATGCCGACGAGGTAATTGGCGCAGGCACACCCAGCTCACCGAGCGGTACAATTCAGCATCCCATCCGATTCACGCTCAATCATATGGTGAACTATTGGGTCTGGCCTGCTACAGAAACAGCGGGCGTAGGGAGCTGCACGGCTACGAGCGGGGGTTCCATTCCCACCGAATCGCAAATCTCGCAATCGGCTCCTCCCGCCAGCTGCACGATGTCCGGACCCGCGGGCGAGATATATCGACTCAAGGCCTCGGTGGCCACTCCCTCTTGCGCCACAACCAGTCCACAAGCGGCCATTATCATCACCGCGTTCCGAAACTATGGAATTATCCTAGCGGACAACGGAGATAGCGGGGGGCTAATCGGCACACCGGACGCTCGCTGGAATGATACCGATCTTGCCTGCCTCACGAGTCTCACCTTGTCGGATTTCGAGCCTGTCAATGTCTCGAGTCTCATCGTCAGTAACGACAGCGGAGCCGCCAGCCATTAGCCGAGCCACTTCGACTTCGGGCGGAAGCGTTCCGAAGCAGGCATAAGCATCCGAGAGACAGTATTCAAATGGGGTCAAACGAAACCATCAAACAGGCTATGATGGTGGGGCTCGGTCTGAGCGTCTCTTAGGTCGCATTTACTGAGCGACTTTGGCCGAGATAGTCGGCGACAATCCACGCCGCTCCGGCTATCGCCAAATTTTCCGCATTGCCTGCCCAGTTGAAAAGCTTATGAGGATCGGCGAAAGGCGCTGGCAGCCATACCAGCAACCCGAAACCTACGATCATCGCCGTAAGCAATCGAGACGCTAGGAGGGCCGAAGGGCCGGAGAGTAAAGCGACGGCTGCGAGCGCGAACGCAATCGTGGTTGTTATCGCCCAGAACATTTGTCCGGGAGGGATCCACTTTGGAACGAAATCGGCAGTTCCAGAAAGATAAAAGAGTTGTTCGAGCGTGAAGGAAACAACGCAAATTCCAAACGAGAAGTACCCAATCCGCGCCACCTTCGCCGATCGTACTGATTCGCTTGGATCAAAAGACGCATAAACGATCAGGGCACCCGAGACCAGGGAAAATTGTTCAAAAAAGTTGGCCCAGCGATCGAAAACCTGCGGCTTCTCAATGATGAACGGCACCCAGAGCAACGCAAAAATAAGATAGATTGCGCCCAGCGCGATGGCGCCGGCCCGTGCAGTTCTAGGCCATTGAATCGCTACGCCGCCAAAGATCTCGATGGCAGCGGTGATGTACAAGAGAATCTCGCGGTGAGGAACGTTCCCAAGCGGCCGGATCTGTTGCCAGGTGTTGAAGTCATGCCAAACCAAGGCGACGACACCGAAAGCGACGGCCGCCAATCCATACACGTGACGTCCAAGATAGAATCTCATTTTAGGATAAGGCGAGCACGACAGAGCAAGGTTAAGTTCGATCTCTCATCGCGCGTTCCATGGGTTGTTACTGTTGCCGCAAAAGAATGATATGGAAAGTGGCCTGGCACAATATCCACTTAGCGCCCTGTTCGCGGTTCTTGGCATAACCATGACCATGCACTCAATGAAGCTGATGCCCGGATAGAACTAGCGTGATTCGTCAGTGACTCTGCACCGAATCGTTTCGCTCGCCCGCGTGGCACTCTTCGCAAGTGCGTTGTGTCCAGGACAAGGGAGGCGTACGATGCGCGAGGCAAAGGTTTAAATCGAAAATTTCGGACTCCTTAGCGAGCCCGACTAGACGCGCGCGACGACCCAGCCACGCTCGAAAGGAGATGGATGAGCTCAGGACAGATTGACCGCCGTACCTTCATGAAGGTTAGCGGCGGAGTGCTTGCGGCGGGCATCGCACCTTCCCTGTCGGCGGAAGCTAGCTTGTCCGACGAAACGCCATATCCCGTCAAGTGGTACCCATTTACAGGTCACCCGGACTCGGACACCTGTTGGTCGCTCTCCGTTGGGCCCGATGGCCGGATCTATGCGGCTGCTTGCGCGGAGAGCGTGCCCGGCGGCGTAGTCAAGCCTGTCCGCTACAACGAACAGCGCGACGACCTCGACTACCTATTCAACCTCGCCGAAAAAGTGGACGATCCCGGCGACTCGGGCCGTGCTTCGCAGTGCAAGATTCACTACAGCTTCGCGCCTTCGATGCACGACGGCGTGCTGTACATGGCGACGCATCTCTCGGGTCCGCCCATCGACCTGCCCGTTTATTCGCCATGGTACTCGTGGCACGACGCGAAGCGTTGCTTTCGCGGCTCCGCGCTGCTCGCTTACGACACCCGCGCCGACCAGGTTCTCTGGTGGGACACGCTCATCCCCAAGGAGGGATGCCGCTGCTTACTGCACGACGAAGAGCGCGGCTTGCTATACGCCATGAGCTACCCGCGCGATCATTTCATCATCTATGATCTCCGCACCCGCAAGCGACGCGACGTTGGCCGCATAAGCTCCATCAATCCTCAGGCTCTGTTCCTCGACAAGCGACATCGTGTCTGGACCAGCAGTGATTACGGACGTCTGGTGCGCTACACGCCTGAGACCGACCGCCTGGAAATTTCTCCCGGCCTGCTGGCGCACGACCTCAACTATCAAACTGGCTGGCACAGCGTGTTCTACGACGTCGCGCCCTCGCCCGAGGGCGAATGCGTCTACGCTTCCACGTGGTGTCCGAATCCGCGACTGATGCGTATCTGGCCCAACGAAGGCGATTGGGCGCGAGTCGAAGACCTCGGGCCAGCTACGCAGCCGCGGGACACCACCTTCCCCGTTGATATGTACAGGGACCATTGCGGCGGGCTGACGTTTGGGGGCGACGGCAAGCTCTACTACGTCGCTTCGCGGTGGCGCGACTCGAAATACAACCCGACACCCGAATCGCGGAAGCAGAACGAGGGCGTGGTCTGGCGCCTCGAGCCCGAGACCCTCAAGCGGCAGGAGGTCGCTCTCCTCGAGCATCCCACAGGCTTGGCGCACTACGTTTCCCGCGGCGCGGTGGACCACAACGGCAATCTCTTCTTCGGTCACGTTGGAAATCACCCCTCCGGCATTTTCAAAGTCTCGATGCCGGTCGACCGTAAGAGGAAAAACGCGCATCTGCCCATTCGGATGTGGGGCTAAGGACCGCCACGATGCAGACGAAACCCAGATTCGATCCTGATTCGCCGGAGATCAAGGCTTATCTCGATGAACTCGCGCACCAGTTTGTCCGCGAGGGCATGATGGTTGCGTTTCCCACCTGTCTGCCGGGCATCACCACGCCGATCACCCACGACGAAAGCCGCATCACCGCGCTCGACATCAATTCCAAAGGACATGTCTACGGTGGGACAAGCGGACGCCAGGCGCACCTATTTGGAGCGGCCTTCCACGGCCTCACCGGGGTTGTGTTGGACGCCGGTGCCGTCCCGGGTTCCACGAGCACGGAGGCAATTTGTTGTGGAGCGTCCCGCGCGATTGCGTTCGTAAACGGATCGCAGGGTGGCCGCGCCGTCGCGGCGCCGTATATGCACCTTGCCGAGGACTGGATTCAGGAGTGGGGCCTCGAGGAACCGGTTCTCAAAGAGCTCGGCGAGTGTGTTCCCGGAGAACCGGTGGTTCACGCCGTCGCGGTCTCGTCCGGAAAAACGGTGGTCGCAGTAACCACGCGCCACCTGTTCACCGTCGATGTCGAGTCTGGACTGATCACGGTTGTGGGGGAGGCGCCGGGTCGCGGCCATCTCGCCATTGGCGGTGCCGGAGTTTACGGTCAGGAAGACGGCACGCGGCTCTGGCGCTTCGATGTTCCTTCCGGCAAGATCCACCGTGCCGCCGTCCGTCTTCCCGACGGAGATTGGAGTGGCGCGCTCCGGTGGACTCGCGATCGCCACAGTGGCCTTCTCTTCACGGCCGACGCCGCGGGGAACCTGTTCTCTTTCGACGAGAACAAAGGCTTTCGCTTGCTCGGAAAAGCGCATCTCTTCCCAGTCGGACCCATGGCCGTAGTCCCTGACGGCAGGCTCTTCGGCTTCTGTGGAGCGGAGATGGCCAATCTGTTCTGCTGCGATACCGCCTCGGGTAGCGTGACCAACCTTGGGGTTGCCGCTTCCGTTCTTGAGAGGCGCCGCTATGGCTATCAGTTCGGCGACGCCGTCACCGGCCCCGACGGTGAAATCGTGTTCGGTGAGGATGACAACGGCGGGCACCTCTGGCTCTATTTTCCGAGGATCGCGGCGTCGGCAGCGCACTCTTGACGCCACAGGGATCAGAGTGGTTGGTTGCCATTGAGTAAGGATGGCCCCACATTTTTGTGCAACGTTGTGGCGAAGAAGCATTGTTCGTTATCCGCGCGAAGGATTATTCATGGCGCAGAGCGATCATGGGGTCGACGCGCATGGCGCGACGCGCGGGGATATAACACGCCGCAATGGCCACAACAATTAAAAGCACCGCGACGCCGGCAAAGGTCAATGGATCATGCGCGCTGACGCCGAAGAGCTGGTTGGCCATCAGACGCGTCAGCCCGAGCGAAGCGACGACGCCGATCGCGACGCCGACCAGCGCCATTCTGGCCCCGTGCCCCATCACCAGCCGCAACACATCGCGGCGTTCCGCGCCTACGGCCATACGCACTCCGATTTCGTGAGTGCGCTGACCGACCAGATACGAAATCACGCCGTAGATGCCGACGCAAGCGAGCGCTAACGCCAGCGCCGCAAAGACGCTGAGAAGAAGCATCGAAAGTCTCCGTGCGGCGAAGGAACTGGAAACGACTTCGTCCATCGTTCTGACGTTGTAGATCACTTCGCGAGGATCGACTTCCTCAACCGCGCGGCGAACGGAGCTCATCACCGCGGTTGGGTCGCCTTCCGTGCGTACCACGACGGCCACGGAATCCGCCACCATGGCCATGAGCTTCTCGGGAAGCTGCATGAATGGATAGTCGAGTTGTGCCTCGATGGCTGATTTCGAGTCGGCATCGAGGCCCCACTGCTTTACGTGGCCGACCACTCCGACGATTTCGACAGTCACGTCGAAGGTCGCCAGATGGATGTGCTTGCCGATCGGATTTTCGTTAGGAAAATAGGTGCGTGCGAAAACTTCGTCAATGTCGACCACGACCGGCGAGTGCTCGTCGTCCTGTGGTGTAACGAAGCGGCCGCGTTGGAGGGTGATTCCCATGGCTGGCTGAAAGCCGGCTTCCACAAGGTAAAACATCACTTGGGGCATTTCTTGGAGATTGGCAGGCTTTGGCTGACCGTCGATCCAGAACGGCAGCGTGGAATTATGGATCATCGGGCGGGAGCCGAGCGTGACGGAAACGGCCTGGACGCCGGGAATGGCGCGCATAGCATCGTCGAAGTGGCGCAGCCGGGCGCGTGTTTCAGCGGAGGTGGTGGCGGCGGTGGACGGCATGGACAACGCGAAGGTGATAGCGTGGCTGGGATTGAAGCCTGGATTGACACGCCAAAGCGCCGCGAGGCTGCGGACCATAAGGCCGGCTCCGACGAGCAATACCAGCGCCATCGCAACCTCGCCGGCAGCAAAAAGTCCTTGGAGCCGGTGGCGGACGCCGCTCCCACTGCGGCCGCCCTCCTTGAGTATCTCCTGCAGATTCACACGGGAAGTCTTTAGCGCGGGAGTAAGGCCAAAAACAATTCCGGCAAACAGAGACAACGTCAGGGTAAAAAGCAGCACCCGCGAATCGAGGGAGACCTCATTGGCCCGCGGAACGGCGCCCGGCAAAGTGCCGAGCACTGCTTTGGTGCCCCAAAAGGCGAGCAAGACTCCCAGCGCTCCGCCCAAACTCGCGAGCAGTATGCTTTCCGTAAGAAGTTGGCGAATCACCCGCAAGTGACTCGCGCCCATCGCCGCGCGGATGGCAAACTCGCGAGAGCGGCCCATCGCGCGTGCCAGCAGAAGATTGGCGACGTTCGCGCACGCAATCAGCAGTAGAAAACCCACGGCCGCGAGAAGCACGATCAGGAATGGCTGGACGTTCCCGACGATGTCTTCCTTCATAGAAATGAGAGTGATGCCGACGGCCTTGTCGGCCTCCGGGTACGCGGCAGCGAGATTTTCCGAAATTCCGTCCATATCCGCCTTAGCCTGCGAGAGCGTTGCACCGATTTTCAGGCGGCCCACCGCGTGCGCGCTCATGCCGATGCCGCGGTCGCGAAAGGATGGGTCGTTGTACTGGCCGATGGGAGTGTAGACGTCGCGGTCCTGACCATAGAAGGTGAAGCCTGGAGGAATCACGCCCACGATAATGTAGGACAAGCCATTCAGGACCACCGATTTCCCGACGACGTCGAGCGACGCGCCGAATTTGCGCTTCCACAGGCCGCCGCCCAGAATCGTCACGGGCGCTGCCCCCAGGCGATCGTCATCAGCGCGAAAAGTGCGCCCGATAATGGGCGCCACGCCGAGGGTTGAAAAAAAGTCCGCGGAAACCTGGTAACCGGTTAGGCGTTCCCCCGCCTCGCCCGTGCCGATAAAACTGTAATCCTGGTTCCGGTACATCGCCATGGATTGGAACGTTTGCGTGTCCCGCTGACAATCCAGGAAATTCGGGTAGGTGATCGGGGCACGCTCGAATCCGGGACTCTTTCCATATACCGCGACCAGCTGGCCGGCGTGCGGGTAAGCCAGCGGATTGAGCAGCACGCCGTTGACTACCGAAAATAGCGCGGTGTTCGCGCCAATGCCCAGCGCCAGCGTCAAAATCGCTATCACTGTGAATCCCGGAGACTTCGCCAGCATCCGAAGCCCGTAGCGCAAGTCCTGAACAAGCGTATCCATGCTGCCCCTGTCTTTCATTTGACGGCGAAGTGGACCAATCGTACTGCAAGAAATATGCGTCATTCCAGCTTATCCGACAGTTTCGGGGGTGTTGTCGATGAACAGGAAGCATTGAGATCAGAAACGACGCACGATAGCCAATATGCCGTCTCTTGTAGTAGCATTGCCGGGGTGGGTAGGAGATCATGAAAGAGCCGCGTCTTTCAAAAGCTGAAACTCGCATCCTGGAACAGTACTGGAAACTGGGCACCGCATCGGTGCGCGAGGTCCTGGAAAGCCTCCCTGAGGAGGAACGCGTTGCTTACACAACGGTGCAAACGCTCGTCTACAGGCTGGAGGAGAAGGGTGCGTTGCGAAAGGTAAAGAAGATCGGCAATGCCCAGCTGTTTCAGCCGGCCATCAATGAGACCCAACATCGCAGCAGACTAGTAGGCGATTTGCTCGATCTGTTCGGCGGCTCGCCGCGACTGCTCGTCTCTAATCTGCTCGAAAACGGCGCCCTCACCTTACGGGACCTGAAGGCCCTGCAGAGTGCGGCCCGCAATGATAGTAATGGCCGCACCCGCGGAGGCAAACGTGCATGAGCATATCGCACAAACGATGTACCACCTCAGCGTTCACCTGCTGTTCGCCTCGATTGTCGCCTCGACGGCGTGGGTGCTGACATCATTCCTGCGCGCAAGCGCCACCGCCAAATATTGGATCTGGGTCGCCACGGCATTCAATTTCATTCTGCCTTCAGGAGCACTCATCGATAAGCTTTTGGCGGCGCACTTGACGTGGGCCAGGCCGCTCGGTGCTATTGGCGGTCCCATATGGGACATGACACAGGGCCGGATGCCGGTGATCCTCGGAGTCATATGGATCGCCGGGGCCTTGTCTATGCTTATGCGATTGATCTTGCGCATACGCAAAGAGCGTGACGAGGCGAAAGTGCAGGACGGTCTGAACGATCGCGGCGACACGTGCAATTTCGTAACGGACGGCATTCCCGTGAGCTTTGGCGACAACCATCCGAGTCCCGCGGTTCGGGGAGTCCTTTCCCCCCGTATCCTGCTTCCCGCCGGCATCGATCGGCTGCTGAGTCAACGTGAATTCCGCGCTGTCCTGATTCACGAACTGGCCCACGCAAGACGGCATGATAATTTGATCCGTTTGCTTTATGAAGTTTCCTTGTGTGTCTTGTGGTTCCATCCGCTCGTCTGGCTCGCGGGAGCGCGCATTGCACTCTATCGCGAACTCTCCTGCGATGAATCTGTGGTCAGGCGCTCTCATGGGCCAGCATTGGTTTCAGCGCTCGCGAAGCTTGCGGTTTGCGAGCAAACGGGAATTCTGCAAGCAACAGCCTCATCCCATCTGAGCTATCGCTTGGCACGGTTGAGTGGTCCAGTCCAAACGACCTACCGCGCGACGAGCGTGCTATTGACATCACTGTTTGCCATGGTCATCGCCGCCGCCATCTTTCAAACCGTCGCACACACGGCCTGCTGTTTCGTCAAGCGATAACCACTGCGAAGGCTCACTTCCTCCTGCTAAGTGCGTCCAATTGACTAATACGTGGTATGTAGTAGCATTGCTGGCCGATGTAGTAGACAGGCGGCGAACCGGTCTCTACGACGCAGCCATTTGAGTTCATCTCTCAGGAGCGTTTACTCCGATGCGAAAGCTGGGTATCGCGTTCGTTTTAGGGCTGGTGGCGGTGGTTTCGGCCGTGCAGACGCCCGCACAATCTGCAGTTCCTGTGACTCTGATCAGAGCAGGCCGATTGCTGGATCCACGTGCGGGAAATATCCTCGCGCCTGCAGCCGTGCTGATTGAAGACGGTAAGGTCAAGAAAGTTGGTTCACCTGCGCAAGTGCAAAGGGATGCGCCGACCGGCGTCAAGACCATTGATCTCGGCAACGCCACTCTACTGCCAGGCTTGATTGACTGTCACACCCACCTGCTTCTCGATGTAGTCGTGCCGCCGGAAGAAGAGAGTAAGCGGCATGAGAACGGGATATTTGTTCCAGCGCTGCTGCTGGCCATCGTGGAATCACCGACCAAGCGCGCTTTTCTCGGCGCGCAGATGGCGCGAGAAGACTTAGAGAGCGGCATCACCACCGTTCGTAATCTTGGCCATTCCGGAATTGACGGCGATACCGAACTGCGTGACGCCATCAATGCGGGTCGTGTCCCTGGTCCGCGAATCCTGGCCTCCGCACGCAAGCTGATTACGCGCGGCGAATACGTTCAGAACCTCGATCCTGCCCTTGCCGAGTCGATCCTAAAGCAGGAGTTCTTGCTGATTGATGGGCCGGAGTCTGCTCGCCAGGCGGTCCGGCAAAATGTCTTCCAGAACGTGGATGTCATCAAGGTTTCGGCAGACGAGAACCTCACCGTCCCTGAGCTTGCAGCGGTGGTCGAAGAAGCGCACCGCAACCACTTGAAAGTTGCCGTCCACGCCATCGACAAGACCGCCATACAGACAGCGATCGATTCGGGCGCCGATTCCATCGAGCACGGCAACGAAGCGACCGACGAGCAACTTAAGCAGATGCGTGACAAGGGCATTTTCCTAGACCTGACGCCAACCTTCTATGGCGGCTTTTTCCTCAAGATCACCGAGCCCAGCATCGTGATGTCACCGGCCGTCCATGCCGACGAGGTTAGTGCTACTGCGCGCGGGAAGGCACGATATGAAGCGTTAGTCCAGCGGGTCCTGAAGTCGGGCGTGAAGTTTGCCGGTGGATCGGACATGTGCTGGTTTTATCCGGCAAAAACGCGCGGACAAGCGAGCACCGCTACATTCATTAGCTTGCGTCAAGCGGGAATGCCACCGCTCGATGTGATCCGTGCCGTCACTAGCAATGCCGCAGAAGTGCTGGGGTGGCAGGACCGAGTCGGAGCGATCGAGGTGGGAAAATTTGCCGACATCGTTGGCGTGGCCGGAGATCCGATCGCGGACATTACCGAACTCGAGCGCGTTCGGTTCGTGATGAAGGACGGCCAAGTGATCAGGAATGACGTGGCGTCGCATTGAGACGTGAGTGGGGGTTGGCTGAAGAAAATTGAGGAGGGTCAATCGAATGAAACCCATACGAATCTTCCTGCTGCTGGCTGAGTTGTTTTTCGGGCTGTTTTCAACTGGGCAGCTCACGGGGCAAACGCTCGCCCCCGTCACGCTCGTCAAAGCGGGCCAGCTGCTCGATCCACGGACAGGGAATGTGCTTTCGCCCGCAGCCGTGCTGATTGAAGACGGCAAGATCAAGGAAGTTGGGTCTCCCTCTCAGTTGCAAGCTCACGCCCCTGCGGGCGCCAAAACAATTGATCTGGGCAGCGCCACCCTTTTGCCGGGGCTCATCGACAGCCACACTCACCTGCTTGTGGACCCTACTGTGCCGGCGGAAGCCGAGCGTTCACGCAGGTACAACGGCGATTTTGTGCCGGGGCTGTTGCTGGCGATTGCCGAATCGCCCAGTAAGCGGGTGTTGATGGGCGCACAGTTAGCACGCGAGGACTTGGAGAGTGGTATCACCACGGTGCGCAACCTTGGACACTCCGGGATTGACGGCGATGTTGCGCTGAGGGATGCGACCAATGCGGGACGCCTGGTGGGACCGAGGATTCTTGCGTCGGCGCGCAAACTTGCACAGCAAGAGAAAAATGGGTATGTCCAGAACCTAAATCCTGCTCTTGCGAACGTCATCCTGCAACAAGAATTCCTAGGGTTTACCGGCGTCGACGAGGCCCGGCAAGCTGTGAAAGACGACCTTTTTTATAACGTCGATGTCATCAAAGTCGCTATTGAGGATGACACCACAGTCGCGGAGATGAAAGCGATCGTCGAAGAAGCTCACCGACAGGATGTGAAAGTCGCCGTCCACGCCAACACCCAGGGCAGCATTCAGACCGCAATTGACGGAGGCGCGGATTCTATTGAGCATGGCAACGGCATAACCGACGAGCAATTGAAGCAAATGCGTGACAAGGGAATTTTTTTCGACTTCACGCCGACCTTTTACGGCGATTTCTTTACGAGACTGACGGAGGCAACCGTTGTGATGTCCCCTGCCCGTCGAGAACGTTGGGCCAAGCTCGATGTGAGTGATACGCAGACATACGACAGGCTGGTACAGCATGTCCTAAAGTCCGGAGTGAAGTTTGCCGCTGGCTCGGACATGGGCTGGTGTTTCCCCGGGAAGACGCGCGGCCAGACTTCGGTCTCGAGGTTTCCGGTTTTGCATCGAGCCGGAATGCCTTCGCTCGACGTGATTCGGGCGATTACGACCAACGCCGCGGAAATGTTGGGTTGGCAAGACCGCATCGGGGCAATCGAGCCCGGCAAATTTGCCGACATCGTTGCCGTGGCCGGAGATCCGGTCGCGGACATTACGGAGATCGAACGGGTGCGCTTTGTGATGAAGGACGGCCAAGTGGTCAGGAACGATCTTGCTTCGCATTGAAACGTTAGCTCAGCCGGTGGAAACAACCCCGCGGGGTACATTGAAAGGAATAGTCGAATGAAGCAGATCCAAGTGCTCTTGCCGTTAGCAATGCTCATCTCCACGGCGGCCGTCGCCGGCCAACAAGTAGCGACCAGCGGCGGCGCTACTGCGGACATCGTTTACGAGCACCCCGGCCAGCTAGTTGACGCCGGGGGATTTCGGCTGAATCTCTACTGCATGGGGAACGGCTCGCCGACGGTCGTCTTCGATTCCGGATGGGGAGACTGGGCGCCGGTGTGGTCGAAGGTGCAGCCAGACGTCGCAAAGTGGACGAGCGCCTGCAGCTATGACCGTGCCGGCTACGGATTTAGCGAGCCGGGTCCCATGCCGCGTACCAGCGTGCGCATCGCCGAGGAGCTACACACCGCGCTTCACCATGCAGGCATCGCCGGGCCCTATATTCTGGTGGGAAGCGCCTTCGGCGGCGACAACCTACGGGTTTTTGCAGACCAGTACATGAGCGAGGTTGCGGGGCTGGTGTTGGATGACGCCGATCCCAACGACGATGAGCCTCAGGCGATGCGGGAAGAAGACCTTCGAGGGATCCCGGGATTCGTTTCCCGGTTGCGCGATTGTCGAAACCTGATCGCCGAACACAAACCGTTGCCAGCCCAACCGTCAGGTCCTCGCCAGTCACCAGAGACGTGCGCTCAGCAGTTTTTTTCGCGGGGTTTCCCGGAAGTGGCGTGGTCTCCAGAATTGAGCGTCAAACTGCTCGAGATCGCAGAAACAAAAGTCGCGATGTACGACGCCGCTGCTTCGGAGATGGAACAAACACCGTGGGACGAAGCCTATCTGCAACAGCACCGACGCTCATTCGGCTCGCGCCCCATTCGTGTGCTCACTTCCGGAAATCACGGCGTCGGCCACCTGGAGACGAAGCCAGCGGACACGCCGGAGCATGTGAAATATGAGCAGGAGACCACGCTCGCACAGGCGCGCTGGCTCACACTGTCTTCGAACTCGAAACAGATCTTCGCCCGCAATAGCTCGGAATATATGCAGTTCGACGAGCCGGACACCGTGATCAACGCCATCCGCGAAGTGTATGACCAGGCAAGACGACCGTAGCTGCCAAAAGTGACACCCAAGGAACCTTTATTCAAGCGCCGCTGCATTGCGCCATACAGACAGCGATCGATTCGGGCGCCGATTCCATCGAGCACGGCAACGAAGCGACCGACGAGCAACTCAAGCAGATGCGTGACAAGGGCATTTTCCTCGACCTGACGCCGACCGCCTACAACCATTTCCTGCTGAAGATCATGGAGCCAAGCGTCGTCCTCTCTCCTGCGTGGCGTTCCGCTCGAGCCATTGCCGATGCACGTCACGACCAACTCTACGACCAGTTGGTTCAGCGAGTGCTGAAATCGGGGGTGAAGTTTGCCGCCGGAACCGACATGTGCTGGTTCTGGCCCGGAAAGACCTGCGGCCAAGCCAGTGTCACCACCCTGCTCAATCTGCGTGCTGCCGGAGTGCCCTCGCTTGACGTGATTCGGGCCATTACGACCAATGCCGCCGAGATGTTGGGCTGGCAGAACCGCGTGGGCGCGGTTGAGCCTGGGAAATTCGCGGATCTCGTCGCCGTCTCTGGCGATCCAGTCGCCGACATCACCGAGCTCGAACGCGTACGGTTCGTGATGAAAGACGGCCAGGTAGTACGCGACGATCTTGCACCGAACTGAGCTGCCAACTGTTTCGACGCGGGCCGTGAAAGGATCAACGAGTTTGAAAGGAGCAAGTAATGAATAGAACCCGACTTCCGCTTTTCGTGGCCGCCGTCATTGCGGGAGCGTTCCTCGCACCGCTCCTCTTCCCTCCCGGTTGCTTTCGTATTGCTTCCTATGCGGCCGCTGCACCTGCCATTCCAGCGCAGCAGGCGCAACAGCAGTCCGCGCCAACGCTCGCTTCTGCCGTCGACCGGGACATTAGCGCCGTCGAAAAGCAAATTGTCGATGTCGCCGAAGCCATGCCAGAAGAGAAGTTCAATTTCTCTCCCGAAACCTTAAACATTCCCGGCAGCGATTACAAAGGCGTGCGCTCATTTGCGGGCGAAGTTAAGCATGTCGCTGCTTCTAATTGGTTCATCTGGTCTCCGCTCACCGGCGAGAAGCTCCCCGAAGGCTTGGGCGACGACGGCAACGGTCCGGCTAACATAAAAACCAAAGCCGAAATCATCAAGTTCCTCAAAGGCTTTTTTACTCTGGGTCACCGGGCGGCTTCCACATTAACAACCGAGAATATGCTGCAAGCGCCAGAGGCCAGCAAATCCACGCGCCTACGCTTGGCCGAATTCGGCATCGCTCACACGTACAACCACTATGGCCAAATGATCGAATATCTACGCATGAACGGAATTGTCCCGCCGGCCGGCCGGGGAAAGTCTGACTGATTCTCGGCCTATGTGTTTCCGGTGCGAATAAACTCAGGAGAGAAGGTCTCATGAAACGAATACGAATCTTCCTACCGTTAGCAGTATTCATCTTTACCATGATGGCCTCGGGACAGAATACAAAGAGAAGCGCAGATGAGAGCGGGTCTCTAGCGGAACAGCCGCAACAGTCGCTGGCTCCGCGTCCGGCACCCTCTCGATCCGAGGAGATGTTGGACAGGTGGAACGCCATCGGTAACAAACTGATCGCCATGGCCCAGGATTTCCCCGAAGACAAATACGATTTCAAGGTGCAGAACGACGAGCGCACCTTTGCCCAGAATCTTCTCCACGCCGCGGCACTGGATTTCGTCCTGATACGGAGAGTTTCCGGATCAAACCTCGGGCCTGACTTCGGCGAGGGCGACAATCCTTCGCGTGACGTTTTCAAGACCAAGGCCGACGTGGTGAAGTTCGTGCAGGAAGCCGTCGCGGACGGAGCGCAAGTGATTCAACAGCAGGGCGACGCAGGGCTGGACAATACATCGAAATTTTTTGGGAACCGGCTGGCCCACAACTCCTCCATCTGGACGTTCGCCATCGAGCACAGCGGTGAGCACTATGGCCAGCTGGTGGTCTACTATCGCGCGAACAACCTGGTGCCGCCGGACTCGCGGCGGGATCAGGCGCAACAGTCGCAGCAGTCGCCGGCGGCCCGGGTGGTTGACCTGAAGGCGGTTGACGGAACCATCCTGAAGGCGAGCTACTTTGCAGCGGGCAAGCCGGGCCCAGGCGTCTTGCTCTTTCATCAGGCCAACCGCTCACATACGTCCTGGGACGACTTGCCCCGCCAACTGGCGGCCGCTGGAATCAACACTCTCGCAGCCGACGGCCGCGGCCATGGCGAAAGCGGTGGCACGCGCGGAGATGCTATCAAGAAGACGTCGGCCGACATGGAAACTTTCTTCCAGTTCTTGATCTCTCAGCCCGGCGTCCAGGGTGACTTCATTGGCTTGGCATCCGCCGGCAGCTACGGTGTTATGAATGCCCTGGAAACCGCCCGCCTGCATCCCGCCGGCATAAAATCCCTCGTGATGCTGTCGGGTGATTCCTTTCCTCCGGGCATCGAATTTCTCCACGAAGCCTCGCAGTTGCCCGAGCTCTTCGTCATTGCCGACACGGACGAGTATCCCCCTACCGTCGAAACCATGCTCTGGCTCTACGCGAGAGCCTCCAGTCCTATGAGGAAGCTGATCCACTATTCCGCTGCGCAGGAAGCCCCTTGGCTCTGGTATGAGACCAGCGATCCTAGCAAGGTTCCCGACACCGGCAGCCACGGCACCGATCTCTTCAAAACTCATTCGGATCTGCCCGGCATTATCGTCCAGTGGTTTGTCACCACACTTATTAAAAGTCCGGGCCACGCCCCCGTCGATCCGCTGGCCGCCGCTGTCATCCTCAATCAGTTGGCAGCGCCCGGCGGAGCCGCCCAGGTCACGCAGCAATTGATGCAAGCGCGGAAGCGTGATCCCCAAGCGCAGTTGTTCCCCGAGGTCAGCTTGGACATCATCGCCTCGGGCTTTTTGTTCCAAGCCGAGACAGACAAGAAAGCTGGCCATCCGCGCGAAGCCACAATGGAGATGAAGACGGCAATCGAGGTCTTCAAGCTCAACCTC